>CENG01197852.1_pt1 | contig 14362 bp, 12 predicted proteins | sample 530131 | NCBI WGS metagenome assembly CENG01 (sample SAMEA2591057, study PRJEB7988) | marine metagenome | biome: marine biome (ENVO:00000447); feature: surface water (ENVO:00002042) layer; material: saline water (ENVO:00002010), including plankton (ENVO:xxxxxxxx) | depth 5 m
GGTGTAATCAGTGAAAAAAATACCTCTAACATAATCACTTTTTTTCGTTGGATAAAAAGCTTAAAAAAGCTTCTTGTGGTAGCGCAACTTTTCCTATCTGCTTCATTTTCTTCTTTCCTGCCTTTTGCTTTTCAAGCAGTTTCTTTTTTCTAGTAACATCTCCACCATATAGTTTTGCAGTAACATTTTTTCTAAAAGCTTTAACACTCTCCCTGGCAATAATTTTACTGCCTAACATTATTTGTATTGGAATCTCAAACATTTGTCTAGGAATAACCTCTTTTAATCTCTTAGCGATTTCTCTGCCTCTTCTTTGAGCGTCGCCTCTATGCATGATGGCCGAAAGGGAATCTACAACAAGACCATTTATGGCAACGTCAACTTTTACAAGATCTGATTGCTGATATCGATCAAATACAAAATCAACTGATGCATATCCTTGGCTTTTAGATTTTAATGTGTCAAAGAAATCCATAACTATTTCTGAAAGTGGCATATCAAAAGTTAATGATACCTGTCCTCCCAAATATTGAAGATCCTTCTGGATTCCTCTTTTTGACATCGCTAGTTCAATAACGTCTCCAACATACTTATCAGGACATAGTACAGTTGATTTGATCATGGGTTCCCTTATTTCATTTATTTCATTGGTTGTCGGCAACTGGGATGGTGAAGATATCATTATCTCCTCTCCGTTTGTTTTTAATATTTCATAGGCCACGCTTGGTGCTGTAGTAATGAGGCTTAATCCATACTCTCTTTCCAGCCTCTCTTTAATTACCTCCATATGAAGTGTTCCTAAAAAACCACACCTAAAACCACTACCAAGAATCTCTGAATTCTCAGGTTCAAATACAACAGATGAATCATTCAGACTGAGTTTTTGAAGTGCTTCTCTAAATGACTGATACTCATTTGAATCAATCGGATAAAATGAAGCAAAAACTTGGGGCTGCACTTTTTCAAAACCATCAAGGGCATTTGTTTCTGAGAGCTTTGCAGAAATAATTGTATCGCCAACTGGAACTGATTTTAATTCTTTAACATTTGCAACCAAAAAACCTACTTGGCCTGAACTAAGGTTCTCTTTATCTTTCTTTTTTGGAGTAAATACACCTAGGGTATCGGCTGTAAAGGTTTGACCATTGGATTTAACAATAAATTTTTCTCCTCTTTTTATGCATCCGCTAAAAACTCTGATCAGTGAAATTACTCCAAGAAAATTGTCGTACCATGAATCAATTATCAACGCCTGTAATGGATCATCACTTCTATCTTTGGGTGGAGGAATATCTCTAACAACCAAATCTAAAAGATCGGTTAAACCCGTGCCGTCTTTAGCACTAACGCAGATAGCATCAGATGCATCTATGCCTATAATTTCCTCTATCTCTTTCTTTACTCTATCGGGATCTGCTTGTGGTAGATCAATCTTGTTTATAACAGGAATAACTTCTAGATCTAAATCAAGGGCCTTATAGCAAGTTGAAAGAGTTTGTGCCTCTACCCCCTGAGAACCGTCAACAACTAATAAAGCTCCTTCACAGGCAGCAAGAGAACGTGAAACCTCATAAGAAAAGTCTACATGTCCTGGAGTATCAATTAGATTGAGATTATATTCTCCAGAATTATTTTTATATTTTAATGAGACTGATTGAGCCTTAATTGTGATACCCCTTTCACGCTCAAGCTCAAGAGTATCTAAGACCTGAGATTTCATCTCTCTTTTACTCAACCCTCCACAATGCTCGATTATTCTATCGGATAAAGTTGATTTCCCATGGTCGATATGGGCGATAATTGAAAAGTTTCTAGTATTACTCAATTTCTACAGGCTCAAATAAGTTGGCACCATTGCGGGTACCAATTATAAGAATTATGTCGCCTGTATCAAAGGATTCAAGTGTTTTAACGAAGCTATCTAAAGTTGTAATTTCAAAAGATTTATTTTTAAAGGTGATTTTAGTTATTACGTCACCTTCAAAAATTTGGCCAAAGGCAGGAGAGTCGGAGAAAACTCTTAATACTTTCAAACCATATTCAGGATCATTTGGTGCTCTATTGTTTGGGTCAACCTCTCTAAGATTCAAGCCAAGCGGATAGTCTGGATCTTTTGGTTCCTCTTTCGTTTCATTTACTTCTTGCACTACAGGTAGTTCACCAACAATAATATCAAGGTTTATGTACTTTCCTTCTCTGAAGATTTTAGCAACCACTTCAGTTTCTGGTCTTGTTCTTCCAATGTTGTGTTGCAAATCTTTAAAATAAATTATTTCCTTGCCATCAATTTCAACAATAACATCACCAGACAGGATCCCACTTGACTCCGCAGCCTCACCCTCAACGACAGACCTGACCAAGGCACCATAAGGCTTATCCATACCAAGAGCTATTGAAAGATCACTAGAAACCTCACCACCTTGAACTCCAAGGTAGCCTCGAGATACTTTTCCACTTTCTTTAAGTTGTTCTATGACCTCCAAGGCAACATTTATTGGTATAGCAAATGCTAGACCCTCATTTCCACCAGACCTTGAGTAAATTTGCGAATTTATACCTATAACCTCACCATCAAGATTAAATAATGGGCCTCCTGAATTTCCTCTATTAACAGCGGCATCAGTCTGTAAGTATGGCACATAGTCACCTATTCCTCTGCCTGAAGTGATGCCACGCCCCTTAGCACTTATAATTCCAAAAGTAACACTAAAGTCATAATTGTAAGGTGATCCAATCGCTATAACGCCATCTCCCTGTTCTACTCTGTCTGAGTTGCCAAGCACAACTGGCATAAATTCATCGTCTGTAATTTTCAACAATGCGATATCGCTTAATTCATCTGTACCAATTATTTCTGCCTTAAACTCTTTTCTATCGTAAAATTTGACTACTACTTCGTCAGCATCCTGCACCACATGAAAATTTGTTATTACATAACCATCGCTGGATATAACAAAGCCCGATCCTGTGCTTACAGCCTCGCGCTGTTGAGGTCTTGGCTCTCTTTGATCAGGCATTGGAAAACCGAATTCTCTAAATAATTCCTCGGGAAAACCGCCATAAGATCTACTCATTCGTGTTTCAATTCGTCTGGTTGATTCTATGTTTACAACTGAATTTCTTTGCTCCTTAACAAGCTCAGAAAAATCAAGACTTTGCGTAAACAATGCAGAAGAAAGCAACAGAAAGAAAGAGATTAGTTTTTTCATTTAGCGATTTTTAACTTCTATAGAGTTAAGGATTTTTTTACCAGATTCAATATCTATATCGCCAAAAACTGCAAGAGTATGAGCAACGCCATTGTGGTTATGGGTTTCTTTAATGAGTATAAAATTTTCCTTTCTATATGCGCCATCAGGCAAAGAGAAAGCTTCTGGACTAGTCACAAAAATAGAAAATTGTTTTCTTTTTGAGTTATTAATAAATTTGCTTGATCTAGCAGGATCAGATACGAAGCCGGATGGTACCCAATTCGGAGCATAACCAACAGGAAGAATATTTACATCTGGAGTGTTTGAAAAGTGTCTTGAAGCAAATTGTATGATTTCTTCATTTTGAATGTTTAGCAGCGTTTGCTTTGCTTCTGCTGAAGAAATAGCTTGTGCAATAACAGTAGCAGTTTCATTATTTTCGTTGCTCTCTGAAACAATAGAATTCACTACTGTATAGCTCATAACAACTCCTGCTGCGAAAACACCTACAGGAGCAACAAGCTTTTCAAAAAAAGCTTTAAGTAGAGAATTCAATGAAAGGTTGCTTAATTTTTTTGTAAAACTTAATGTTTTAATGTGAGAAGATGCATGGCTCAGCTCTACCATCTTAAGGTAGCACTGCTTTAATTCTGAGTTTTTCCCCATATCGAATACAAGCTCTCTGATGTCTTCTCTGCTCATCTCACCATCAATAAATGATGATAGTCTTTGTAAATCAAAATCTGTTATATCTTTCATAATTCGTTTTTTAGGTTCTCCATTAAGAACTGTCTTGCTCTAAAGATTCTTGACCTGACAGTGCCAATTGGTACATCGGTAATATTTGCAATTTCCTCATAATTTTTAGAGTCAATTTCACAAAGGATGTACGCTGTTCTTTGTTCTTCTGATATCTGATTGAGCAAGTCAATAATTTTATTTTCCAGGCGTCTATCCGTGAGATTTTGAACAACATTGTCATCTGATTTAAGAGTTAGCTCAAAATCTTCATCTATTTGATTTTCCCTTGATTTATTAATTTTTGTGATAGCTAAATTAAAGCCAATCCTATAAAGCCAAGTATAGAAATTTGCTTCCCCCTTAAAAGTGCCAATCTTTTCCCACGCTCTCATAAAAGCCTGTTGCACAATGTCTTCGGTTTCATGATAGTTTCTCAACACTTTGAATAAAGAATGATGCAATCTTGTTTGAAAAGTTTTAAACAAAATTTCAAAAGCTGATTCATCTCCAGATTGAGATAGCTCTACAAGTTCTGAGATATTTTGTACTTTCATGTTATCTTTTGACCTCAAAAATTAAGTTAAGTTCATTCATTTTAAATATTTTTTTAAATCGTGAAACTCCTCATCAAACCTATCTTTTTCCTTGAAAAATAAATCAAATAGATATTGATCATCTAAGTTTAGAAGGCATTCAAGTTGATTTAATTCGTTATCAGTAAATGTATTGATAGAATCAAGTAGCTTGCCTAAGATTTCAGAAGTTTCTTTCATTCCTCTTCTTGCTTTAAAATTAAGTTTTTTAATGAGTAGCAATTTAGACATAAGTTATTTTACTTTAAATAATTATTGTACCTTGGAAATTACAGGTAAGAGGTCTTTAGAATTAATCCAGGGCCAAGCATCAGGTGATATTTCAGAAAAAACCCAGAACAAAGATGTGCTTTTCTGTGATGAGAAAGGTTTTGTTATAACTAATGCAACTGTAATAAACAGTGAAAATTTAGAAATTATTATCAAGGATGATGTTGCAGAAATTCTAAAGAGGGAGCTTGAGAAATATTCGAAGTTCTATAAGTGTGAAATCGGAGTCAAAGAAAAAATTATTTTAGGAATTTATGATGGCGTTGGTTTTACAAAAACCACTGCTATGCCAAAAGCTTCTAATAACAGTAATAATAATTGGGATCTTCTTAAACTCTTACACTTCGATGTAGATATTAGTAATGCTATGTCTTTAAAAAATAGACCTAATGAATTTGGATACAATTTGGAAAAATATGTTTCATTCACCAAAGGGTGCTACAGAGGGCAGGAAATAATTGCAAGGCTAAAATATTTAGGATCAAAAAAAAATACCGTGGCTATTTTCAAAGATCTAACGGCAGATGAAAAGAATGAATTGCTAAAGGTCGGCAAAGAGGTTTTTGAAATTGAGGTAGATAATATATTTTATGGACAATATATCTTTAAAAGCTTTGAAAATGCCGATAAATTATTTAAATCTAAGCTAGTTGCCAGTCAATCTGTTTAATGTCATGGCGGCCGAGATATGCATTTGCTTTTGAAAAATGCTTGCACCCAAGAAATCCTTTGTGAGCTGAAAGAGGTGATGGGTGAGTAGCCTCTAAAATTAAATTTTGACTTTCTAAGATATCTATTTTTGATCGTGCATAGCTGCCCCATAGCATAAAGACAACATTGCACTTTCTGCTTGCCTCAATTAAAACTTTGTTTGTAAAAAGATCCCAACCTATATTTGCGTGAGATAGTGGCTGACCCTCTTGAACTGATAGGTATGAATTAAGTAAAAGCACTCCTTGTTTTGCCCAACCTTCCAATGATACGTTTTGATTTTTTATACCAATATCATCTTCTAATTCCAAAAAAATATTTCTCAAAGATGGAGGCATATAGTTATCAATACCAGATGAAAAAGCAAGACCATCGGCGACGCCTTGAGTGTGGTATGGGTCTTGACCAAGTATTACAACCTTTAAATCTTCGTAAGAGCAAAAATCCAGTGCTCTGAAATAATTTTTTGGATATGGGAATATCGATTTACCATTTTGATTATCACTTAAGATTGCTTTTTTTATCGCCTTAAAATAATCTTTTTTTGTTTCTGATTCTATTAATTCTTCCCAATTCATAAGCTTCAAAATAATCTAAAAAATAACATATTTTTTTATCCACAGAAACTGTGGATAAGTTTGGGGAAAACTATAAAAAATTTATCAAATGCCGCAAACACAAGCATTTTCAATGAATTGCCTAAAAAATGAACAGCAACTCCAAACACTTTGATTAAGCGAGTTTCAGTGAATGAAGGTTAAATTTTATAAAAAAAAAGAATTCAAGCCTGCTAAACAAATTAATTTTAGCGCTCTGTGTGAAAAGCAAGGTTTTTTACTTAAAAAAAGACTGTTTTTTTAATAACATAGTCTTGCATTTGTTACACCCTTTATTTTCATTAGCTTATCAAGAATTCGAGGCGTTATGTCATCATCTGAATCTATAATATTGCTTGCTAGATTGTTCCGGCTTTTATTTACAAATTCATCAATGTTTATATTTTCTTGAGCAAGCACATCTGCCACTTTGCTAATAATTCCAGGCTCATTCATGTTAGAAAAATATATTCTATGTTTGCTTACTTTTTCAGACGATATATTAGGAAAGTTTACACTGTTAACTATTTTTCCTTTCTTTAAGAAATCTGCAAGCTGTGAGCATGCCATTTCTGCACAGTTAATTTCACTTTCTGTCGTGCTGGCTCCTAAGTGGGGAAAGATTACAACATCTTTTTTTGATCTAACTCTATTGATTAATTTCTTTGTAGGGAAGTCAGTAACATATTTGTACAAAAAGTTCTGATCTAACCCTTCCAGCAAACTTTCTTCACAAACAATTCCACCTCTTGAGAAATTAATTAGCACACTTTTGTTCAGTTTGGCTATTAGCTTATTGTTAATAATCTCCTTAGTGTCTGGAACAAGAGGTATATGTAAGGAAATGTATTCTGCATCCTTAAAAGAATCTTCAAGAGATTTTGCCATTCTGATGGAACTTGGCAACCTCAGTGCTGTCTCTACTGTCAATCCAGGATCATAACCTGTCACATTCATCCCCAACTGTATTGCATGCTCTGCCACTAAAGAACCAATTGCACCAAGCCCAATTACAGTAAGGTTTTTATTTTTAATTTCATTCCCAACATATTTTTTCTTCATGCCCTCTATTTCTTTCATAACTGCTTCGTCATCCATGTTGTCTATATCGATAGCATCAATTGATTTATTGCCTGAAACAAGATCTCTTTTTCCTAGAATCAAAGAACACAGAACCATTTCTTTTACAGCATTTGCATTTGCTCCTGGTGTATTAAAAACAATGACGCCATTTTGGGAGCAATCCTCTACATTAATATTGTTAGTTCCTGCCCCTGCTCGGGCAATACCAAAAATTGATTTAGGTAGTTTTTCTTGAGTTAAATTTTGGCTCCTCAGCACAATACCACTACAACCATCCAAAACGTCATTTTGATGTAGAGTAAAACCTTCTTTTTCAAGAATATCTAAACCAGACTTTGCGATGTTATTAAGAATTGTTACTTTCATGTGGAAAGCTTTTGATAATACAGATTTTAAGCTTTTTTGGAAACAAAAATTAAAAAAAAGTACCCAATTTATCCAATGTTTATCCACAGGAAAAACACTGCATATTGTGTTATCAAAAAAAAATAACACAACATATTGTGCTAAAAAGCTTGAATGTAAGTTTTAGATGCATAAAAATACCCTTACACATGGAACAACAGATAACAGAAAGCGCAACAAAAAAAACAGAAGAAATTCAACAACCGAATGTTGTTCTAACTCCGGGGAAAATGCGTGTTATTAAACGCAATGGAAAAGTTGTTTCGTTTGAAGAAGAAAAAATTAAGGTTGCGATAATGAAAGCTTTTCTTGCAGTAGAAGGAGGAACAGCTGCTGGCTCATCGAGGATTCATGAGAATGTTGATGTTTTAACAAAAGCAGTCATCGAAGTCTTTGAGCGCAGAATGCCATCCGGTGGAACGATACACATAGAAGAGATACAAGATCAAGTAGAACTCCAATTAATGAGAAGCGAGCATCATAAAGTTGCAAGAAGCTATGTATTGTACAGAGAGGCACGAAAACAAGAAAGGAAAGAAGAAGAGCCCTTGGTTGCAACAAAAGATAATCAAGATGATGCTGTCAGTGCAATAGTCAATAATGCTTGTGCAAATTTAACTGATGTGGATCCGGAAGCTCTTATTAAAGAAATAAACGCTTCTTCTTACGAAGGTATGTCTGAAAAAGATCTTGCTGACTGTATGGTAATTGCTGCCAGAACAATGGTAGAAAAAGAACCAAACTACTCATACGTCTCCGCCAGAATACTGTTGAATAACATTGAAAATGAGGTCTTAGGTTTCCTTGGTATTGACTTAGCCAAAAAATCAGACAGAAAGGAAATGTACAAAGAAGCATTAGTAAAGACGTTTGAAAAAGGTATTGAGCTCGATTTTCTTAACAAAGAATTACTAAGCTTCGATCTAGAAAAACTTCAAGATGCTGTTGATGAAAAAAGAGATTTCAACTTTACATACCTAGGCCTGCAAACACTTTACGATCGATACTTTATAACATCAGAAGATACCAGGTATGAATTACCTCAAGTCTTCTTAATGAGAGTGGCAATGGGGCTTGCAGTAAATGAAGAAAATAAGACAGATAGAGCTGTAGAATTCTATAAGCTGCTTTCAAGCTTTGATTATATGAGTTCAACACCGACTCTGTTTAATTCAGGCACACATAGACCACAATTATCCTCATGCTACTTAACAACAGTCCCAGATGATCTTTCAGGTATATATGGAGCCATAAGAGATAATGCTCTACTTTCAAAGTGGGCAGGAGGACTTGGAAATGATTGGACAAATGTACGTGCTCTTGGATCAAGAATAAAAGGAACAAACGGAAAGAGCCAAGGGATAGTTCCATTTCTCAAAGTGTCTAACGACACGGCTGTTGCCGTTAATCAAGGTGGCAAAAGAAAAGGCGCTTTTTGTGCCTATCTTGAGTGCTGGCATATGGATGTGGAGGAATTTTTAGATCTAAGAAAAAATACTGGAGATGATAGAAGAAGAACCCATGATATGAATACAGCAAACTGGATACCAGATTTGTTTATGAAGCGACTAGAAGAAGATAAGGAATGGACTCTCTTCTCCCCATCAGATGTGCCAGATCTACATGATATTTATGGTTCAGAATTCGAAAAAAGGTATGAGGAATACGAAAAAATGGCAGAGAGTGGAACCCTCACTCACTTTAAGAAAATTCCTGCAAAAAAACTCTGGAGAAAAATGCTGTCCATGCTTTTTGAAACAGGGCACCCCTGGATAACATTCAAAGATCCTTGCAATATAAGATCACCTCAAGGGCATGTAGGAACAGTGCATTCATCAAACTTATGTACAGAGATCACCCTTAACACTAATGAAGAAGAAATAGCAGTATGTAACTTAGGAAGCATAAATCTTCCTCAACACATTCAAGATGGAAAAATAAATGTGGAGCAACTAAAACAAACAGTAACTACAGCTGTAAGAATGCTAGATAACGTTATTGATATAAATTACTACCCTGTTCCACAAGCTGAAAACTCCAATAAAAAACACAGACCTGTTGGTTTAGGCTTGATGGGTTTCCAGGATGCATTATATAAACTTGGAATATCATACAACTCACAAGAAGCTGTAGACTTTGCTGATAAATCAATGGAAATGATAAGCTACTTTGCAATAGATGCATCATCAGACTTAGCAAAGGAAAGAGGAACCTATGAGACCTATGAAAACTCTCTTTGGGATCAAGGCATACTCCCAATAGATTCAATCCAACTTCTTAAAGAACAAAGAGGTGAAAACTTTATTGACCAAAACACAGATACAACCCTTGATTGGGATAAATTAAGAGAGAAGGTCAAAACAACAGGAATGAGAAACTCAAACGTTATGGCTATTGCCCCTACTGCAACTATAGCCAACATTACAGGAGTATCACAATCTATTGAGCCAACTTATCAAAACCTATTCGTTAAATCCAATCTATCAGGCGAATTTACAATAGTTAACCCTTATTTGATTGAAGAATTAAAACAGGAAGGTCTTTGGGATGATGTGATGTTGAGTGATCTTAAATATTTTGAGGGATCTCTATCACAGATAAACAGAATCCCTGAAGATATTAAGAATAGATTTATGACAGCTTTTGAAGTTGAGCCACGCTACATAGTTGAATCGGCAAGCAGAAGACAAAAATGGATTGATCAAGCTCAATCATTGAACTTATACATTGCAAATGTTGATGGGAAAAAACTTGATATCACTTATAGAATGGCTTGGTATAAAGGCCTTAAAACAACATATTACTTGAGAGCTATGGGCGCTACTTCAACAGAAAAATCAACAGTTGAAAGAAGCAATTTGAATGCAGTTGAAACTGCAGCAACAAGCACAACAGTAGCTGCTCCTGCACCAAAAGCTTGCAGTATATTAGATCCAGATTGTGAGGCATGCCAATAGGAGGAAAAATGTTAAATTGGGACGATTATAATAAAGAAGAAATAACTGAAAACAAACAAGAGAAAACCCTAGAAAAAGATGAGCCTCAGGTTCAGCTTCAACAAACTGAGCCAGTCGCAAATACAGCCAACCAAGAAGCAGTAAGTGTTTCTACATTAACTGAAGAAGATATGAAACTGGCTAAAGAAGATTTAGATACATTAGAAGGCAGGGTGCAGGTTGATCAAAAAGCCATGATTAATTCAAGGGCAGATCTCAATCAACTTGTACCCTTCAAGTATGAATGGGCTTGGAAAAAATATCTTGATGGTTGTGCCAACCACTGGATGCCGCAAGAAATTAATATGACTGCAGATATTGCTTTGTGGAAAAGTAACGATGGGCTCTCAGAAGATGAAAGAAGAATAGTTAAAAGAAGTTTGGGCTTCTTTTCAACTGCGGATTCATTGGTTGCAAACAACCTTGTTCTCTCTGTATATAGACAGATAACAAACCCTGAATGCAGACAATATCTTCTACGACAAGCTTTTGAAGAAGCCATTCACACTCACGCATATCAATACTGCGTCGAATCTTTAGGTATGGATGAAGGTGAAATATTTAATATGTACAGAGAAGTGCCTTCAGTCGAGAAAAAGGCTGCTTGGGGCCTAAAACATACGAGATCGCTTTCTGATCCTAGTTTTAGTACTGGCACACCTGAAAACGATAAAGAGTTTCTTGGCAACCTAATAGCTTATTATTGTGTGCTTGAAGGTATGTTCTTCTATTGTGGTTTTACGCAAGTACTATCAATGGGAAGGTTAAACAAAATGACTGGAGTCTCAGAACAATTCCAGTATATTCTTCGTGATGAATCCATGCACGTAAACTTTGGAATAGATGTTATAAATACGATTATTAATGAAAATCCAAATATTTGGGATGAAGACATGAAGACAAGAGCTAGAAACTTAATACTTGAAGGAACTAAATATGAAATAGAATACGCAAGAGATTCAATGCCACGCGGAGTTCTAGGAATGAATGCGGTAATGATGGAGGAATATCTAAAATTTATCTGCAATAGAAGACTAGTACAGATTGGTTTAAGTGAAGAATTCCCAGGTGTTAAGAATCCGTTTCCTTGGATGTCTGAAATTATGGATCTTAGGAAAGAGAAGAACTTCTTTGAAACCAGAGTCATCGAATACCAAGTTGGTGGTTCTTTGCAATTCGATTAAAAGTTGCGCTGCTGTAGGTCTGCAACTATGGTGGTGCTTTAAATAAAAAAAGGCTCATAAAGAGCCTTTTTTATGATTAGCAACAAGGTTTATTTCTGTGTTTTTTGAATAGCCTCAAAGTGCTTCAAAGCAACATCTCCACCCTGGAATGGCCTTCTAGCATCATTGGTATCAGCTATCTCTGCCCAGCTTTCTGCAACAGCTTCGGCTGTAAAACTTTCATCTGTACCAAAAAACTTGCCCATTGTTTCCATAACATATGTGTTGGCAACCACACCCCCACCTGCTTCTAGAATTTCACCATTAGGTGCTTTTTCACTCGCAAGATATACAACAGCTGGAATAATGTATTTTGGATCTAATTGCTCACCAAACTCAGCAGGAAATAGATGCTCAGTCATTCTTGTTGTTGCTGTAGGTGCAATGGAGTTGGTATGAACATTGTATTTTGCTCCTTCAAGCTTAAGGGTGTTCATTAATCCCACTACTCCCATTTTTGCTGCAGCATAATTTGTTTGCCCAAAATTACCAAAAAGTCCTGATGATGACGATGTCATAATTATTCTTCCATATTCTTGTTCTTTCATAACAGGAAAAACACTATGAGCACACAGAGCTGAACCAAGCAAATGAACATTAATGACCGCTACAAAATCCTCCCACTCCATTTTTCCAAAAGACTTATCTCGAAGAATACCGGCATTATTTATTAAAATATCAACCCTTCCCCATTTGCTAAGTGTTGATTCAATCATATCCTTCACATCAGATTGATTGCTGACGTTTGCTCCATTTGCTAACGCCTCGCCTCCATTTGCTTCAATTTCTTGAACTACAGCTTCAGCTGCTGATACTGAACCTCCTGTACCATCGACAGATCCGCCCAAATCATTGACAACAACTTTTACTCCTCTTCTGGCCAACTCAAGTGCATAACCTTTCCCTATGCCTCCTCCTGAGCCTGTTACTACTGCAACTTTTCCATTAAAATCTAGTGACATTGTCTGACTCCTTAATAATTTATGTATGAAATGTTGATTCTAATGGAATTAAACAACAAGTAAACATAGAATAGGAATTAATCAAAGCTATGAAAGTTGTAATAACAGGGGCTGCTGGCCAAATATCTTACTCACTAGTTCCATTTTTATGCCAACAGGGCGTATTCAAATCAAACGAGAAAATAGATTTAGCTTTAGTTGAAATCCCTTCAGCTATGGAAAGATTGGATGGTTTTGTTAAAGAGCTAGAAGATTCCGCATACAGCACGGTAAATTCAATTAGTACCTTTGATAACATCCAAGATGCGGTTATAGATGCAGACTGGTGTCTTTTAGTTGGCTCTATCCCTAGGGGTATTGTGCTAAATGGCAAAGAAATTAAAGAAAGATCAGACTTGTTACAAATCAACGGCGGCATTTTCACTGAACAAGGTAAAGCTATTGGTGAAAAAGCAAAACAATCCTGCAAAATTCTCGTTGTTGGAAACCCTGCAAATACAAATGCTCTCATTGGTTATAGTAATTCACCAAACAAAAATCAGTTATGGATGGCGATGACAATGCTGGATGCCTTAAGAGCAAAAGCTCAACTATCAATAAAATTAAACTGTCACGTTGATGATATCTACAGGTTGTCTGTATTTGGCAATCATAGCCCTACCATGTTTCCAGACTTAGAGAATACAAATATTAATGGTCAAAATGCTTATGAGCTAATTAACAATCATTCCTGGGTTGAAAATGAGTACCTACCACGCATTCAACAAAGGGGTGCAGAAATAATTAAAGCCAGGGGTGCATCTTCAGCATCCTCTGCTGCTAGAGCTGCATGCGATACTGTCAAAGCAGTTGAGCATCCAACGAGATCCGGTGATGTTTTTAATGCAGCAATATTAAGTGATGGAGCATATGGCATGCCTGAGGGCATATTTTCTGGTTTTCCTCTAATTTCTGATGGAAATGGAGATATTGAAATTGTAAGAGATTTTAGTTTGAGTGACTTTGCAAAAAATAAGCTTGAAATTACTGCAAATGAATTGCTTGAAGAGAGAAACTTTATAAAGGAACTTATATAACAAAAAAAATATCTATTTTAAAGTTGGAAACAAAACAACGTCCCTGATCGAAGTTTTATTAGTAGCGAGCATAACCAATCTATCAATTCCTATCCCAACACCAACAGCAGGTGGCATCCCATGCTTTAGCGCATTGATGTAATCCTCATCAAAGAACATGGCTTCTATATCGCCTAAATCTTTTTGTTTTAGTTGATCATCAAATCTCTCTTCCTGATCAATTGGATCATTAAGTTCACAAAAGAAATTGGCAAACTCCCTACCAGCAATAAACAACTCGATTCTGTCAGTAAACTCTGGGTTGTCATCTTTCTTTCTTGATAATGGAGAAATTTCATAAGGGTAATCTTTAACAAAAGTTGGTTCCCAAAGATCTTCTTCAATATGCGCCTCAAAAAGCTCCAACAAAACTTTGCCCCAACCCCAATTTTCTTTGACAGCAAGTTTCATTTTTTTCGCGGCACTCATTATGGCTTTCGGGGAGCTTAAATCACACCCTAACTTCTCCTCGAGCA
>CENG01121437.1_pt1 | contig 14341 bp, 16 predicted proteins | sample 530131 | NCBI WGS metagenome assembly CENG01 (sample SAMEA2591057, study PRJEB7988) | marine metagenome | biome: marine biome (ENVO:00000447); feature: surface water (ENVO:00002042) layer; material: saline water (ENVO:00002010), including plankton (ENVO:xxxxxxxx) | depth 5 m
AGAAATGAAAATCGGGCGGCCTTTTCACGATCTATTCCCAATAAGACAGCAGAAGAAACAGTGGCTCCACTTCTTGAAATACCAGGTAATATGGCTATGGCTTGAACTACACCCAGCAGCAGTGCTTTTCCATAACTGATTTTATTTTTTTTAATTGATACACGATCGGCAGAAAATAGAATAAGAGCGGTTATCAGAAGCATACTGCCAACTAATAGTAGATTACCCTCAAAAAGAAGGTTAATATAATCTTCTAAAAAAAGGCCAACCACAACCGCGGGAAGCATAGAGAGAATAATTTTTAAGGAAAAATGAGAAGCTTCATTAGATTTAATTTGAAGTAGGCCATTAAAAATATTTAAAATATCTTTTCTAAAAACAACCACAGTGCTCAGTGCTGTTGCCGCATGTACAACTAAGGTAAAAAGGAGCCCTTCTTTAGCCACTAAGTTTACATTAAAAAGAGCCTTACCTAATTCGATATGTCCACTTGAGGAGACAGGCAAAAATTCTGTTATTCCCTGAATAAGACCCAATAAAATAGCACTAAAAATATCCATCAAGCTTTTTTGTCCCGAGCCAAAATAGCATAAATAGCTATGCCAAATCCACAGATTACAAGAGTAGGAGCTAAACGAATACGCCTAAAGTTAAATAGTTCAGGATTAAAGATATTAGGGTCTTCACTGCCACCCCCAGCCATCAAGATGTAACCTAGCGCTACCACGGCAAAAGCCACAAAAAGTATTTGATAATTTCGTTTTCCAAAAAGAAAGGACTTAGAGTTTTTTTTCGATTCCATAGGGTGTTAATATATTGCTTGGGTTTTCAATTTTAAGTAGCGTTGAGTAGCAAAAAATGTACTTAGGCTGGTGATCACAAAACCCAAAAAAAAGACACTGCCATAGACAATAATCCAATCTAGAGGATTTGATAACATTTCCAACTCAGGAAATCTTACATTGAGTTGCCAAATCAAGATGGTTAAACCACCAAGAGATAAAAGGGCACTTAAAACACCTAATCGAAGATGACTCCAAATAAAAGGACGACGTATAAAAGATTTAGTGGCACCGACCAATTGCATCGTCTTAATAATAAATCGTTTAGAATAGATCGATAATCGAATGGAACTATTGATTAATAAAAGGGCAATAAATAAAAAAAGCGCTGAAGTGGCTATTAGAGCCACAGAAATTTTTTGAATATTTTCGTCCAAAAGTGTTACCAGTGGTTGGTCAAAAATCACCTCATTTACAAATTGGTTTTGTTCCATTTCTTCCTTGAGTTCTAGCAATGAATCTGTATTTAAATAAGCTGCATTAAAAAAAATATCCATCGAATTTAAAAGCGGATTATAACCTAAAAATTCAATAAAATCTTCACCAATTTCTTGAGCATGCTGTTCTGCGGCCTCTTCTTTGCTAATAAAAACTACTTTTTTTGTTGCTGAATTGAGCTCTATTTTTTTTTGTAGTTGCCTGATTTCGATGTCTTTGGCACTGTCGTTAAAAAAAACAGTAAGTGCAATTTGTTCTTTAAAGTGGCTGGCAACTTTTTTTGAATTAATCAATAAAACCCCCAGTATTCCAACAAAAAATAAGACAAAGGTAATACTAACAACGACAGAAAAATAACCTGTTAGAAGACGTTGGCGTTGAAATTTCTCTTGTGTGGTTGATGTCAAAGGGTATCATTTTTGTAAAAATAGGAAAGATATTGCTAAAAACAGAAGCTCAAAAAACTTTTTGTCTTTGAATCAATAAGTTTAATTTTGGTGGCTTAAGATTTATCAGTGGATTATAATTTCATAGAGATTGAAAAAAAGTGGCAACAAATTTGGGGAGAACAACACCCTTATGCAGTGGAAAATAAAAGTTCTAAACCTAAATTCTATGTTTTAGATATGTTTCCTTATCCTTCGGGGGCTGGTTTGCATGTTGGGCACCCCTTGGGATATATTGCTAGTGATATTTATGCGCGTTACAAAAGGCATAAGGGGTTTAATGTGTTACATCCTCAAGGATATGACTCTTTTGGTCTTCCTGCTGAGCAATATGCTATTCAAACAGGACAACACCCTGCACTTACCACTGAAACTAATATTAATCGCTATAGAGAGCAACTCGATCGGATGGGTTTTTCATTTGATTGGAGCAGAGAAGTAAGAACATCTGATCCAAAATTTTATAGATGGACTCAATGGATTTTCTTACAATTATTTGAGCACTACTATAACGCTGATTTAGACAAAGCCATGCCAATCTCTCACTTGACAGCCGTCTTTGAAAAGGAGGGAAATGAAAACATTAAAACTGTTGCTGATCCTGAGGTTAGTGCATTTACTGCTGAACAATGGAATGGTTTTACAGAGACTCAAAAACAAGAGGTATTATTACACTATAGACTAACCTATTTGGCAGAAACCGAAGTGAATTGGTGTGCTGATTTAGGCACTGTTTTAGCAAATGATGAAATTGTTAATGGTGTTTCAGAACGAGGAGGTTATCCCGTAATCAAAAAGAAAATGAAACAATGGAGTATGCGAATAGGAGCTTATGCTGAACGTTTGATTAGTGGTCTAGAAACTATAGACTGGCCTTCTTCTTTGAAAGAAATGCAACGAAATTGGATAGGAAAATCAGAAGGAGCTAAAGTGTTTTTTCAAATAGCAGATCATACTGAAAAGATTGAGGTTTTTACTACCCGCCCTGATACTATTTTTGGAGTTACCTTCATGACCTTAGCACCCGAACTTGAGTTGGTGCAAAAAATCACAACTCCCCAGCAACAAGAAATAGTCATGGAATATATTAAACTTACGGCACAGCGTTCAGAACGCGAGCGTATGTCTGAGGTGAAAAAAATTAGCGGTGTATTTACGGGGGCCTATGCAGTGCATCCATTGACAAAAGAAAAAATTCCGATTTGGATAGGTGATTATGTACTGGCAGACTATGGAACTGGGGCAGTTATGGCAGTTCCTTGTGGCGACCAACGAGATTATTTGTTTGCGAAACACTTTAATCTACCAATAAAAAATATTTTCGAAGGCATTTCTGTGGAGGAGTCAGCCTTTGAAGATAAAGCCAACACCGTATTAACCGCTTCTAACTTTTTGAATGGGTTGACATATGCTGAAGCAATACCTACAATAATTGAAGAACTGGAAAAACAAAAGGTAGGACAAGGCACCGTCACCTATCGTTTGCGGGATGCGATCTTTAGTAGACAAAGATATTGGGGCGAACCCATTCCTATCTATTATAAAGAGGGATTGCCACAGCCTCTCTCTGAGGAAGATTTACCTCTAAAATTACCAGAAGTAGAAAAATATCTTCCCACTCCTGAAGGTGCTCCTCCACTTGGCAATGCAACTGATTGGGCTTGGGATTGCAACGCCAAAAAGGTGGTGTCAAAAAAGCGAATCGATCATCAAACTGTTTTTCCCTTAGAACTTAACACAATGCCTGGGTGGGCAGGAAGTTCCTGGTATTTTAATCGTTATATGGATCCTCATAATGAAGAATGTTTTGCAAGTGAAGAAGCATTGAATTATTGGCAGGAGATAGATCTATATGTGGGTGGCAGTGAGCATGCTACAGGTCATTTGCTTTATTCTCGTTTTTGGCAAAAGTTTCTTTTTGATGTTGGGTTATTGTCTAGAGAAGAGTACGCTAAAAAGCTCATCAATCAGGGAATGATTTTAGGTGCCTCTGCTTTTGTGTATAGAAAAAAAGGAACACAAACCTTTCTTTCAAAAAACGCTATCAAAAAAGAGGATCAAGTAGAGCCTTTGCATGTAGATGTAAATTTTGTTTCATCATCTGATGAATTAAATATTGAAAAATTTAAACAGTGGCAACCACAGTTTGAAAAGGCTGTTTTTGTTTTAGAATCTGGAAAATACATCGTTGGGCGAGACGTTGAAAAAATGTCCAAATCTAAATACAACATTGTAAATCCCGACATGATTTGTGATACCTATGGCGCTGATACGCTACGTATGTATGAGATGTTTTTGGGACCAATTGAACAAGCAAAGCCATGGAATACAGCTGGAATTTCAGGGGTACATAATTTTCTTAAAAAATATATGCGCTTATTTTACAATAAGGATAAATGGAATATTTCTGAAGAAAACCCTTCTAATAAAGCTTTAAAAATTCTACATGAAACAATAAAGAAAGTGACCCAAGATATTGAGCAATTCTCTTTTAATACGTGTGTAAGTGCATTTATGATTTGTGTAAATGAACTATCGCAAATGAACGCCAATCAACGTGAAATTTTAAGTCCTCTAACTGTTTTATTGGCTCCTTTTGCGCCACATTTGGCGGCAGAAATGTGGGTCAAATTAGGTAATGCTAGTGTGTTGTGTCATGAACCGTTTCCTCTTCATGATGAAAAATATTTGGTTGAAGATCAAAAAAACTACCCAGTTTCATTTAATGGCAAAATGCGCTTTATCTTGCCTCTATCTCTATCTTTGAGTCGAGATGCGGTTGAAAAAGCCGTTTTAAATGATGAAAGAACATCAACTTATTTAAATGGTTTAGCACCAAAAAAAGTAATTATAGTTCCAAATAAAATTATCAATATTGTCTTTTAATGGATTCAATTCAAATTGAAGCAATAGGTTTTTTGGCTGCTATATTCACTACTAGCGCTTTTGTGCCTCAGGTCTATAAAATTTGGAGATTCAGAAATTCAGATGGTGTGTCTCTCACTATGTATTTGGTAATGCTTAGTGGTGTCTTACTTTGGGTATTGTATGGCTGGTATATAAAAAGTATCTCAATTGTTGTTGCTAATAGCCTTGCAGCCATTCTTCAAGCCATCATAATTTTTTTTAAGTTAAAAGTTCGTTAACCAGCAAGGCTAGCCATTGAGTTTTGAATGCGTTGAGACTAAGGTCTAACTTGTCTTGCGATTTGTTGTTCTAAGGAAATGAAAGTTTCTGTTCTTGAAACTCCTTCAATGGGTTGCACTTTATTATTTAAAATGTTCATCAAATGCTCATTATCCTTGCACATAAGCTTGATAAAAATACTCCAGTTGCCCGTAGTGTAGTGGCATTCAATTATTTCAGGAATCTTTTTTAGTTGCCTTACCGCTTCTGGGTTACGCATGGCTTTATCTAAAAAAACACCAATAAAGGCCACTGTTTTGTAGCCTAAAGATTTTGAATTCAAAATGATTTGTGATCCTGATATAATACCAGACTTTTCTAATTTTTTGATACGTTGATGTATAGCCGCTCCAGAAATTCCAACTTCTTTAGAAAGTCTATTGATTGAAGTGCGTGCATCTTCCATCAAAAAAGAGAGAATGGTTTTATCTATTCCATCAATTGTCATCATTTCCTTAATTATTTTCATAATAGTTTAAAACTGAGATGATTTTTTTTACTCATAACAAAAATTAGAATTAAATTTAAAAGTAAAGAAAAATTGATTGATTTATGATAACTATGCGTTTGTGGGGAAGTATTTTTGCCCTTTGTGGAGTAATTTTAGGTGCTTTTGCTAGCCATGCGCTCAAAGAAAAGCTTTCTTTTGAAAGCTTGGCCTCTTTTCAAATAGGTGTTCGGTATATGATGTACCATGCTTTGGCCTTATTGTTGTTTTCTGTCATTCATACCGAAGTTTCCCGAGTTCAAAACTGGACCCTCATATTATTTGTAATTGGAATTTTTTTGTTTTCGGGGAGTATATTTTTACTTTCTACGCAGTCAATTCATCAAATGAAGGTTTCCTTTTTGGGCCCTATTACTCCCATTGGTGGATTATTTTTAATTGCGGGTTGGGCTCTTCAGGTATTCTACTTTTTTAAAAGCTAGGGAGTACTCTACATTATACATTTTCTATATACTTTTCAATCGCCATCGTCATTGAGGGAGTCTCGGGAGTTGGGGCTTTTATATCCACCCTCAAGCTAGCTTGTTCGGCTGCTTTTTGAGTAGTTTTTCCATAGACAGCAATTCGTGTTTTATTTTGTTTAAAATCAGGGAAATTTTTAAACAGAGATTCAATACCTGATGGACTGAAAAAAACTAGAACATCATAATAAACGTCTCTCAAATGCGATAGATTGTTCACCACTGTTTTATAAAGTATAGCTCTTTTCCAATTGATCTGTAAGCCCTCTAAAAAAGCTGGAATTTCAGGTTTTAAGACATCTGAGGTAGGAATTAAATAAGTCTCAGAATTAAATTTATTGAAAACATTTTCAAGATCATTTAATTGACGCTTACCTACATAAATTTTACGCTTTCGGTAGACTACATATTTTTGAAGATAGTAGGCCACCGCCTCCGATTGACAAAAATATTTTGTACTGTCAGGAACTTTGTAACGCATTTCTTCACAGAGCCGAAAAAAGTGATCCACAGCATTTCTACTGCATAAGATTATATTATCAAATTTGCTAAAATCTATTTTTTGTTGCCGAACTTCTTTGGCTTTCACACCCTCTACAAAAATAAAAGGGATAAAGTCGATCGTCAATTTATATTTGTCTTTAAGTCTGTTATAGGGAGATTTATCTGAAGAGGGTTCCGGTTGCGAAACCAAAACAGTTTTCACTTTCATATTCAGTTTCTTAGTTGGCTCTTAAAAGAGCTGCTTATACATCCACAGCCAGGGAGCTAATTTCAGTGTACAAAGATAAAAAATTATATAGAAAATCTCTCGTCGATGTGAATTAAGATATTCAATAACAAACCTAACCTGAAATACAAACCATAACAGAACAACGCAGCCACTTGTCACAGAAAAAAAAAGAAAATCTTGAAAACCATAATAATAAAATGCAAGCACAACCAACATTAAAAAGCTACAATAAAAATGAATTTTGAGTGTCATGTAGAAATAGTTTCTTTTAGCTTTCCACAAATTCAATTTTTTAAGAACAAAACGAACAACAAGTGCTCTAATTACCAAAAAAATAAACAACACCACTAAAAGGTAATAGAGATCAATCAGCTCAAAGGATACTTTTCGATAGATATGTTCAGAAAAAGTTAAAAACCACAATGACAAACTACTTGTTACAACTATAAAAGAACCTATGTGAAAAAAATCAAAAAAAGCAATATTTGATTCTAAAATAGGGGTTGATTTTAGAATGAGCTTTTTAAATGGACCTATTAATCCTCTTGGGGTTGTTAGATGTAACCGTAATAAAACCAATAAATTGATAAAGAAAAACAAACTGATGCCATCTTGATTCACTATCGCTTTTGGAAGCCATTCATTCATGATTCAAAAGTAAAGCATTTCTTAAAATAGAAAATAAGCCCAAAAAAATCAATAGATTATTTTTACTTTGTGCACTTATCGATTCAATGGAGAAAGGACTCATTATAATACCCACATACAACGAAAAGGAAAATATAGCTTCCTTAATAGAAACTATTTTGGTCGATTTGCCCCAAGTAGAAGTTTTAGTTGTCGATGATAGTTCACCAGATGGAACAATTGATGAGGTGAAAACTATCAATAAAAAATTTAAAAACCGACTACATTTGAAAGTTAGGCCCACTAAAGAAGGTCTTGGAGCGGCCTATGTCGATGGTTTTAAATGGGCCTTAGAAAGAAAATATAACTTTGTTTTTGAAATGGATGCTGACTTTTCCCATGATCCTAAAGCTCTTCCGTCATTAATTAGAGGACTTGAATCTAGCGATATGGTTGTTGGGTCTCGCTATGTTAAAGGTATTAGTGTGGTAAATTGGCCCATAGGAAGAATTATGCTTTCCTACTTTGCCTCCCTTTATGTAAGGTGGATAACCAAAATGCCCATCAAAGATCCTACAGCTGGATTCGTTGGATATAAAATCGAAGTTCTGCAAGCATTAGAACTAGATCAAATTAGATTTGTTGGATACGCCTTCCAAATTGAGATGAAATACAAAACATGGAAAAAAGGGTTTCGTTGCAGAGAGCATCCTATTATTTTTGTAAATAGATCCCAAGGAAAGTCCAAAATGCAGGGAAATATAATTTGGGAAGCATTATTTGGGGTTCTATATTTACGTTTTAAAAAGTTTTAAAAAGGTTATGGGACAAACTCGAATTATTAATGCAAAATTGGTAAATGAAAATCAAATCAGTTCCCAACAGCTTTTAATTAATGATGATCGCATTGCTAAAATTGCACCAGAGATTGCACCACAAAAAGAGGAAATTCTCGTTGATGCCAAAGGTTGTTATCTTCTGCCGGGTTTAATCGATGATCAAGTTCACTTTAGGGAACCAGGTTTTACTCACAAAGCTACGATTGCCTCTGAATCTAGGGCGGCAATTGCTGGAGGCATCACATCCTTTATAGAAATGCCTAATACGTTACCTCAAACCACAACTCATGAGGCGCTTGAAGATAAGTTACAGCGAGCATCAGAATCTTCAGCAGCGAATTATGGATTTATGTTCGGTGGAACCAATGATAATATAGAAACAGTTCTATCTCTAGATAGTTCAAAAGTAGCGGCATTGAAACTATTTTTAGGCTCATCAACAGGAAATATGTTAGTTGACAATACGGAGACTTTACGCGAAATATTTTCTAAATGCCCCCTCCTAATAGTGGCTCATTGTGAAGAAGAAGCCGTCATCAAAGCCAATCTGAAAAAGGCTATTTCTCAATACGGTGAAAATATACCAATTTCAGAACACCCACATATTAGAAGCGAAGAAGCTTGTTATCTTTCTTCTTCTAAAGCCATCGCTCTGGCCAAAGAAACAGGGGCTCGCTTGCATGTGTTTCATGTTTCAACTGCAAAAGAACTTGCCCTTTTTCAAAATGATATTCCTATTGAAGACAAACAAATTACTGCTGAAGTGTGTACGCATCACCTGTGGTTTTCAGAGGAAGATTATGCGGCTAAAGGCACAGCAATAAAATGGAATCCAGCGGTGAAAACAACTCGAGATAGAGATGCTTTGTGGGAAGCTTTAAACGATGATCGTTTAGATATTTTAGCAACAGACCATGCCCCTCACACATGGGAAGAAAAACAGCAAAACTATCTTAACGCACCCTCTGGTGGGCCCCTTGTTCAACATGCGCTACCTGCTCTATTAACCGCTGTAAAAAAAGGGAAAATTAGCCTTGAGCACATGGTCACCAAGGCCTGTCACAATCCTGCAAAACTTTTTAAAATAAAGGACCGCGGATTTTTGCGAGAAGGGTATTTTGCCGATTTGGTATTAGTAGATCAGGAACAAAGCTACACGGTGAATAAAAGTAATATAATATATCAATGTGGTTGGTCGCCCTTTGAAGGAACTACCTTTTCTGGTTCAGTAGTAAAAACTTTTGTAAATGGTCAGTTGGTTTATGACATGGGAAAAATTATTAGTACTAATGCCGGTAGGGCACTTGTCTATGAAAGATGATAAATAGTAAAATTATTTCCATATTACTGTTTCTGATTTTATTCTTTTACAGTTGTGGCCAAAGAAATACGGTTGAAAAACCCCAAGGCCTAATTTCAACAGAAAAAATGGAGCTAATCCTTTATGATCTTTCAGTTATGAATGGTCTTCGCTCTTCCCAAGGGAGAAAAGAAATTTTTGAGCCAATTATGAATGTAACTTATATCTACAAAAAATATAAAATAGATAGTGCTCAATTAGCAGCAAGTGATTCTTATTATGCTAAAAATCCGCTTCAATATCTTCGAATTCACAGAAATGTTGAAAAACGATTAAATGCTACAATTGATAGTTTGAATAAATCTAAAGAAAACAAGAACTAGTTTTTAACTCACTTATTTAGACGGTCAAATACCTTTTTTGAAGGTTCATATTTAAAAGAGGTTACTTTTTCAATTTTGCTCCCGTCATATTTTGTTGTACTACAAAAGGCATCAATAAGCCCCTTGTTGAGCTGTCTTTTACGAATTTTTAGACTATGAAGTAAACTTTCTAGAGCCATTGCAAGAAAAAGCCAACTCTTTTTGAGTGGATATTTAGGAGATTTTTTTCCAAAACCTTTGGCCAATTGAGCTATAAATGATTGATATGATTGATTTTTAGCCACCAAGACAAAACGATTTTGATCTAAGGCATTGGTTTCATGGGCCATTAGAGACACTTTTACAACATCTTTGACAGAAACAAAGGCTATATTTCCTGTGGGATAAAAACGTAGTCCTTTCGCTATTTTATCTAAGATTTTGCCGCTACTTCTATTCCATAGAGTAGCACTTAAGACAACACCAGGGTTAAGGATAACTGCACAAAGACCCTCCTGGATGCCACGCCACACTTCCATTTCAGCATTAAATTTAGAAATTGCATAAGGAGTATATTCTGCATTTAAATTCCAAGAAGAATTTTCATCTATAATTCCATTATGATTGGGTTCGCCCAAAGCAGCAATTGAGCTGACGTAGATCATTTTTTCTAAACGATTTTTTAGGGCAAAATTTACGATGTTTGCTGTGCCCTCTACATTCACCTTGCGTAATTTTTCTTTATGATGATAGAAAAGAGACACTAAAGCAGCACAATGGAAAACCTGAGTAATCCCTTTAAAAGCCTTTTCTAATTGATTAAGATCATTTAATTCTGCTTTAAGCCAAACAACATGATTATATAATTTGGGATGGTGAGCATCATTTTTAGAAAAAAAGCCAAAAACAGCAGATTTCTTTTGTTTACTTCTGTATAATGCCACCAATTTATTGTGTTTTTTTGCCAACGCCAATAAAAGATGCGCTCCTACTAAACCCGTCGCTCCCGTGACCAAAATCATAAAAACGAAAGTACACTTTTTTAAAAATCATTTTTGGGTTCTCTAGCATAAATCTATCTTTACTTCAAAAATAGAGATGCCTATTAATTTTGTAAAAGAACTTCGGTGGCGTGGATTGATACAAGACATTATGCCAGAGACTGAAGAACAACTTTTAGAATCTCCCATAAGTGGCTACATCGGTTTTGATCCCACCGCTGAATCACTTCATATTGGCAGTTTGGTTCAAATATTTATTTTAATTCATTTTCAAAATGCAGGTCATCGTCCTATCGCTCTAGTGGGAGGAGCAACAGGGATGATTGGAGATCCCTCAGGTAAATCTTATGAAAGAAATCTATTGGATTCCAAAACATTAGACAACAATTGTGCTGGGATTAAAAAGCAATTGGAAAAATTTTTATCCTTTGATACTTCAAAATCTAATGCGGCTGTTTTAGTCAATAATTATGACTGGATGAAAACTTACACTTTAATCGATTTTTCTAGAGAGATTGGAAAGCATATAACCGTCAACTATATGATGGCCAAAGAATCAGTCAAAAAAAGAGTGGGTCCTGAATCTAAAAATGGAATGTCTTTCACAGAATTCACTTATCAGCTGCTGCAAGGTTTTGATTTTCTTCATTTATATAAAGAATATGATTGCAAACTTCAAATGGGTGGAAGTGATCAATGGGGTAATATTACCACAGGAACCGAACTCATCAGGAGAAAGGAAGGTGGAAAAGCTTATGCATTGACATGTCCATTAATCACCAAAGCTGATGGATCAAAATTTGGTAAAACGGAGGGAGGCAATATTTGGTTAGACGAAAAACGGACTTCTGTCTATAAATTTTATCAATATTGGTTGAATACTTCTGACGAGGATGCCTATCGTTATATTAAGATTTTCACCTTTTTAAATCAAAATGAAATTGAAATATTAGTAGCAGAGCATCAAGAGGCTCCACATCAGCGCCTGTTGCAAAATACCATTGCAGAAACTGTGACTTCCTTGGTCCATTCTCAAACGGCACTTCAAAAGGCTAAGCAAGCCTCACAAATTTTATTTGGCAAAAGCACAAAAAATGACTTAAAAGTGCTTGATGCTGAAACATTTTTAGAGGTTTTTGAAGGTGTTCCTCAAGCTTCCATTGAATTGGATAGATTAAAGCAAGGGGTAGATATGATCGCGGCCTTGGCAGCAGAAGTTCCCTTCTTAAAATCTAATGGGGAAGCCCGAAGAGCATTGAAAGAAAATGCCATTTCCGTTAACAAACAAAAAGTAAAAGAGGATTATACTCTAACTGAGCAAGACATAATTGCAGGTCATTACATTTTATTGCAAAGAGGAAAGAAAAGTTATTTTATAGTGAAGCTGGTTTCATAATACCAATAAATTACATCCTCTAATTTCAGCATGGTCAAAGCGGCCCAAAACTTCAAAACTATTGTCATGGTGGATTTTTCCTAAATCTTGTGTGGCTATAAAAGCACAACTTTGTTGGTTGGCAAGATCAATAATATTTAATGCCCCTATTTTTCCTTTTGCTAATGCCTCTAGTGGGTCTTCGGTAGAGCGGATTTGAAAGTGCATCCACTGAGGGGCTATAAATCGGCCCTCTTTTTTTGCATAAGCTTGACTTAATAATTCTGTCATACCATATTCAGAGTGAATTTGAGAAACACCAAATCCAGAACAAAGCCTAGTGTGCAGTTCTTCTCGAACGAGTTCTTTTCTCCTTCCTTTCATTCCGCCAGTTTCCATTATAAGGGTATGGTTTAGTCGAAACTTAAATCGTTCAATAAAATCCAACAAAGCAAAACTTACTCCGAGTAAAATTGTTTTTTGTTTTTTAAGCTCTAACGACCTTAATGTTTCATGCAGGCTTTCCCATTCATCTAGATAAAACCCACTCTCAGGATGTTGGCTTTGTTCAATTAAATGATTTGCCATATAAACCAACGATGAATTATCACGTTCTAAATAAGAGGGTAGCAAGGCTAAAATAGCATAGTCTTTTGCAGGGCCGTAATCTTTTTCAAAGGAGGTTACAAAACTTTTTTTATAGTGGTCAAGATTGTGAACATAATGTTTAGATGGAGTTTGGCTAGTTGTGGCACTAGAATGAAAAATTTTTTCTGAAGCTTTTTCAAGACAACTCACCCGATGTGTTTTGAAAAATGAAATGGGTAAAAAAGGAATTTCATCCAAGCTACTCACTTCATTGGAATCCACATTAATTAAATTGCAAAAGGCCCTATAGACTTTGTTTTTCTCAAACTGATAATGAAATAATTGAAAAGCAGCATCCTCAAATTCAGCATGATTTCTTAGGCTGAAAACATCAAGATTAAACGTTTTCTGAGACATAAATACAAAACTATCACAAAAAAGTGAACCTATGGAACCACTAGCCTTTTTATGCCCCTTTTTTTACCTTGCCTTAGTTCTAAAAAATAAATCCCTTTGCTGAGCAATTGCAAATCAATACTCTTTTCAAATGTGCTAACAGAATAAATTTTATCACCCAAAACATTGAAAATACTTATTTCTTTCATGTCTGTTTCAGCACTTTCAAAGTAAAGAATACCTTGAGTAAGAGGATTTGGAAAGATCGAAAACACGAGTGTTTTTTCTTTAGATTTTGTGGCAAATGGGTCTGACTGTCCATTTACATTTGTCAACACGAAAAAAAGAAAGAAACAAAGTAAAAGAAAAACTCGATTTTTCACATGTAGGGCTTTTGCTCAACAAAGATACAATTTTGTAAATTACATAATATTCACTTAACACACTCAGTTTTAAATTATTGTTAATTTTGTTAAAACAAAACAATGAAAAACGAAGAAATAAAAATCCTTGTAGTTGACGACGAACCTGATATTGTTGAAATTCTTCGTTATAATCTAGCACAAGCTGGGTATCAAGTTTTTTCTGCTTCAGATGGATTATTGGGTTTTTCCGAAGCTGAAAAAAACACTCCACATTTAATCATTTTAGATGTAATGATGCCCAATTTAGATGGCATTGCCACCTGTGAAAAATTGAGAGCAGATGAACGATTTAAAGATACTATCATAATGTTTCTTACTGCTCGAGGTGAAGATTATTCTTATGTGGCAGCTTTTGACGCAGGAGCAGATGATTATATTACTAAACCTATTAAGCCAAAAGTTTTAGTTTCTAAAGTCAAGGGGTTGCTTCGACGTTTAAAGGGGAAACAAAACTCTCCAAATATTATTCAATTTGAAGATTTGGTAATTGATAGCGATTCCTACAAAATAATTGTACATGGTGAAGAAATCAACTTGCCCCGAAAAGAATTTGAACTCCTCTTTTTATTAGCCTCAAAACCTGATAAGGTCTTCAAAAGAGCAAAAATAATGGAGCGAGTCTGGGGAAGCGAAGTTGTTGTTGGCGATAGGACAATTGATGTTCATATTAGAAAACTCCGAGAGAAGGTGGGGAATAAATATTTTAAAACAGTCAAAGGCGTTGGTTATAAGTTCAAACTTCCCAAATCTTAGTTTAGGTGTCTTTTATCAAGAAACATAGCACAATTATATGGCTAGCGATTTATTTTTCTTT
>CENG01107121.1_pt1 | contig 14210 bp, 9 predicted proteins | sample 530131 | NCBI WGS metagenome assembly CENG01 (sample SAMEA2591057, study PRJEB7988) | marine metagenome | biome: marine biome (ENVO:00000447); feature: surface water (ENVO:00002042) layer; material: saline water (ENVO:00002010), including plankton (ENVO:xxxxxxxx) | depth 5 m
TGTGGCTAGGCGTATTCATTTTATATGCGATAACGTGGTTACCGCTTCCTGTCATCCGCGTTATTGGCGGTGTTACGGGTAGGCTTATTGCGTTAATCGTGCCTAAACGCGCCAAAGTTGCGAAACGAAATCTTGCCCTTTGGAACCCGTCATTGTCTGAACGTGAAGTTGAAAAGCTATACAGAGAAAATATTCGTCGTACCGGTATGGCTTTATTCGAAACGGCCATGGGATGGTGGTGGCCGAGCTGGCGCGTAAAGCGCGCAATCGAAATAGAAGGAACCGAACACGTAGAAGCTGCCTTTGCCAATGGGAAAGGGGTTTTTGGCATGGCGCTTCACAACATGAACTTGGAGTTTGCTTGTCGGGGCATTGGTTTTTTTCACCCGAGTATCGCGTTTTATCGTAAACACAATAATCCTCTGGTTGATTATCTTCAGTATCACGGGCGCAACCGTTCGAACAAATACATGATTGATAAACGCAATGCGAAAGCTCTGCTTGCAGCACTGGACGATAAAGAACTGTGTTTATACCTGCCGGACCAAGATTACGGCCCAAAACAAAGTATTTTTGTGCCTTTTGGTGGGGTAAAAGACACGGCAACCACCACGGCAACGCTTATGTTTATTAGGCGCAGTCATTCAGAGCCTATGATCATAACGTCTCAATACACCAAGCGCGGCTATAAAATAAAAATTTATCCACCGCTATCTCAACTGGGTGAGATGAATGATACAGAAGCATTAACCTTGCTTAACCAGCACGTTGACGCCGCAGTAAAAGAGCAGCCAGAGAGTTATCTTTGGATGCATAAGCGTTTTAAAACTAGGCCCGAAAATAATCCTGAATCTCTGTATAAATCACTGTAGATTGTTTGAAAGCGAACGTTGACGCGCCCCGAGCGGTCAAAGGTTATCAAAAGCTGGTAAAAATAGATAAATAGGATAATGGAATTACCCGTTGTTGGTAGACTAAACTAATAATCAGAAGGTGTGAGTTTATGCACATGTTCTAATGCGCTAGAGGACTTTGCGGGAACAGATTGGTAGGTTATGGGACAAACAAGTTATTCAAGCTCGTCATTTTGGGCTAAACAAATCGGTATTGCGGTGGTCCTCGTTATTGCTGCAGGTGTTCTTATATATATTTTACAAACGAATGAACAAGCGCCGGCGCCCACTTCGCAGAAAGAAGATAAATCCGTGTCAAAGGGACTGAGCGATTTTTATCGCGACTTTCGTATGTCAGCCACCGATCCGAAAGAAGAAGAGCAGGGCGATTTTGTTATTGATATCGCCGGTGTGGATGCGAATTTAGATAGCAAGTTAGCTAAAATGTCTAGTCAAACCCGTCCAGTAGAAAAAGACTGGACAGGTGAATACAAAAATCGTGCGTTTAGAGAAGGCAATACTCTACGCGAAGCTATTTCCCAATATGCCCAGGCAGAAGGCATGCAGGTGATTTGGAATCTAGAACAAGATTTTGTTATTAAATATCAGTTTCAGCTCGATAATACGGTTTCCGGCTCGTTAGCAAAAATCGCTAGTGCTATCGATAGTAGCTTTGAAGGCGAAGTGAAAGCTTACTTATGTGCTGAACAGCGCTCTCTGGTTGTTACTGCAGAAGAAACGGATTTTCTTTCTAAGAATTGTCGACTGCTGAGGGCCTAAGGTTCTAGGGTAAGAGGTTAATACGACGGATAGTTACTCTAACCTTAACCGCTCTAGATCAAGAACTTGAAGAAGTAATAAAGTGTGAAAAGATTCGGCGTTTATAACGTAGCTTAATAAACGCCGATCTTTCAATACCGATTAGTCGCCAAACCTTTTATTCACTGACTTACTCACTCACTGTATTTGCCGAAAAGGTTGTCCCAATGGCGTGTGACGTCCTCGCGTATTGCGTCTAACTCTTCGCTTTGGTCTGCATATTTTGTATCTGCAAGCGTGAGGTGATGATATTGCTCCCGCAGTTTTAAGTACGCCCGTTGCAGCTTCGTAGCGGTCTCAGCAGAAATAATATTGCCCTGCACAGCGCTATCAAAAATACGCAGATTATCTGGATACGTTGTCATACTTTCCACCGACTGCGCATTGGCAAGTACGAAGTATTGCGCCATAAATTCGATGTCAGTAATCCCGCCTACGCACTGTTTTAAGTCAACTTTTTCGTTGTTTTTAGCAAGTAGGTGTTCACGCATTTTAAGGCGCATTTTACACACATCTGTCGCCAGCGCTTGTTTGTCTCTTTTTTGGGTTAATATCGTGCTTCTTACGCGATTGAAATCTTCTAATAGTTTAGCGTCACCGCAAATGGCGCGAGCGCGCACCAATGCTTGATGCTCCCAAGTCCATGCTTCTTCTGTCTGATATTTTTCAAATCCGTCAATATGACAGCAAAGCAGCCCTGCATTTCCAGATGGTCGCAAGCGTAAATCGGTTTCATAAAGCTGCCCAAATAATGTCTTTGTGTTGAGCAAGTGCATAATGCGTTGAGCTAGCTTTATATAAAACTGCTGAGCTTCCAGAGATTTTTTACCGTCGGTACTGATACCACGGGGTGCGTTATGCAAAAACACCAAGTCTAAATCAGAGCCATAGCCCAATTCATAACCGCCGAGTTTACCATATCCGATAACAGCAAAGCCTTTCTCGTTACCTTCCAAATGTGAAGGAACGCCATAGCGCTCACGCATCTGCATCCAAGCTGCATTTACGGCGTGCTCAAGGATAACTTCGGCTAAAACGGTAAGCTTATCACTTACATTATTTATAGGGAGCGAGTCGCTAATATCGCTGGCTGCAATGCGAAGCTGTTGGCAGAGTTTAAACTGTCGAAGGCCGTCCATTAGCATTTCCACATCGTCTTGCTCTATGCGGAGCATGGTCTCCCGAAGCTCAAGCTGATATTCCTTCTTACTGGTATGAATGTCAGTATTCTGTTGCCCTAAATATAGAGGGGTAAGTAATTCATCTAGCAGCAGCGGAAAACGTTTAATTTCTTGCGCAATCCAGTCACTGCGCTCACATAGTTTAACCAGTTGTTTAAGCACATCAGGATTTTCAAGAAGAAGGTCGAGGTAGGTTGTGCGCCCAGTGATAGCTTCAATAACGCCCAGTAACCGGTTGAGAACTTGCGCTGCATGATTCGGGTGTTGATTGATAAGTACGTATAAAATCTCAGGAAGCAATTTGTTTAACGTATCTTCCCCTTTTTGACCTATACGATAGTTTCGCTGCTTATCTTTAAAGGTCTTAAGCGCGATGTAAATACCGCTGCTGTCCGCCGCCGATAAATAATCGCTAAACGTCTCTGCAAACTCGTCTTCTTGTAGAGGAAGGCGCCAGGCGTCTTGGCAGGCGGTAAATAACTGGTCTTCATCTGAGTGGTTTTCGTGAGATTCTTCCACCAGCTCATTAAAGTGACCATGGATACGTGCCATAGTAGCATCGAGCTGCTTAAGAAATTCAGCGTATGTGTTATATCCCATTACCTCGGTAAGTGCGCTCTGCTGCCATGGTGCTTCTGGTAAGGTTTGAGTTTGACGGTCCTGGCTTTGCTGAAGTGTGTGCTCCACTTTTCTCAAAAAAAGATAATCGTGTTTCAACTGTTCAGTAACGTTGCTTTCTACAATGCCGAGTTCACTTAAGGCAGTTAAAGTGCAAAGCAGTGATTTACTCTGCAGTGCGGGCTCTCTTCCACCGTGGATAAGCTGAAAGCTCTGCGCGAAAAACTCAACTTCTCTGATACCACCTGCACCTAGCTTAATGTTGTTATTTAAACGGCGGCGACGAATTTCGGTGGCAATCAACTTTTTCATGTTGCGAAGCGCGTCAAGCGTAGTGAAATCAAGGTAGCGTCTGAAAGTAAAAGGGTGAAGAATGCTTTGCAGCCACACTGCGTTTTGTGAATTATCATCGTTGATAATTCGTGCCTTCACCATGGCAAAACGTTCCCAGTGACGGCCTTGATCTTGATAGTAATCTTCAAGAGCAGCAAAGTGCATAACCAGCGGGCCGGAATCACCAAAGGGGCGAAGGCGCATGTCCACTCGGTATACTTGACCGTCGTTGGTTACCTTATTGAGCGCCTGAATAAGTTTTTGCGCAACCTTGGTGAAAAATTGCTGGTTCTCTAAGCTCTTGCGGCCGCCTTGCGTTTCACCTTTCTCAGGGTAAGCAAAAATTAGGTCGATATCAGAAGAAAAGTTCAGCTCCTTCCCGCCTAATTTACCCATGCCCAAGATATACATGTGCATATCTTGGTTACCGCTTTGTGGCTTTCCATAGCGAATGGCTAAATGGTGATAAATCCACAGGTATGCTTGGGTGATCAACACATCAGCCAATGCTGAGACTTGTATTAGCGAACTTTCAATAGTCTGTTTATTTAATGTATCGAGAAACGTAATACGCGCCATTTCTTGGTTGCGATACTCGCGAAGCACTTTGAGCAAATCGTCTTCGCTTGAAACATTGGAGAGTTTGCCTTTCAACACCGATTCATATTCAGATGAGATATGTTGTGCATCGCTATCTACATAAGGTTTTGGCGGAGCGCTTTGCTGCACTTCATTAAGGTCTACAGGCAGCGCATCATCTTGTTCACTTGTATTTTGTGTTTGGTTTTTTTGAGGTGTTTTGAATTTTAGGGATTGGAAACCAATGACATGTGATAAGAAGCTTGGTTTCTGGATAAGCGTTTCTGCCAAAAATGCAGAGCGAGAAAACGCGAGTTTTAATAATTCACTGTGTTGTACTGCAAGGTTTTTGTCATCTGCCGTTAACGATGGTGCTGTTAACAATTGCTGCCAGAATTTCTCTGCTTGTTCTACGTTTGTCATGCTATTTTCGTTATCTGTTGGCATAATGCTCGCGTCTTTATTGATAATATTCCGGTCTTTAGAAAAAAGCTCGCGTTTTGGTGTTGAAACTCATTCGATAGCGCAAGTATTAAAGGCTTGGGCGTAATTGAAGTTGCTAGCGTCAACACCTGATTCAACCAAGTCCCAATTAAAATAAATCTGAACAAGTTCTTTCCCATCATTGTACAAGTTTTTAATAGATGGAAGTGGTTCATTTAGATGTTATTGTTTTTACAACACTAATTGAATACATAAATATAGAACCTTCTATGTACAAGGAGCAAAGATAACGTGGAAGCCTTAGTAAAACTAGTACCCCTGACACAAGAGCTACTCATTTATTTGGCCATGGATGTGGCGATAGCGTTAGTACTTCTGATGATCATGAAGTGGTTAACTGGTGCATTTAGAAAATATTCAGTTACAGAAGAGTTAGGCGTTAAAGATAACTTTGCTTTCGGTATCAGTATCGCGGGTGGCATGCTGTCTTTATGTATTGTGTTAAGTTCAGTGGTTGGGCGTCATATTGGTATGGGATACCAAGAAGCGGCGATAGGTATGGTTACGTTCGGTATAGTGGGGATCATACTCGTAAAATTCGGACGCTTTGCTCACGACAAGCTGGTGCTTAATAAGGTAGACACCCATGCAATGATTGCCGAACGAAGTGTAAGTGTAGCACTCGTTGATGCGGCGAGCTTGGTAGCAAGTGCCATTGTGTTGCGCAATATTATGATTTGGGTTGATGGCAGTGACATGAATGCACTGATTGCGATTGTTACTGGTTTTACCGTGGTGCTTACCATGCTGCTGGTGATGACGCGAATTTTAGAATTCAGGTATGCCCGCGATAATCAAAATGACTCGTTTCAAGGCGCGCTTGAAAAAGGGCAGTTAGCACTCGCTATCGAGCATAGCGGCAACCTTCTTGGTACTGCTATGATAGTGTCGGCAGCAAAGAACCTGCTTATTTACAATCCATCGGGTTATGTGAGCAATGTAACAGGCTGGTTGATTGTAAGTGTAGGGCTAGCGATAGCACTTCATTTGCTGGTACTGGCGAGTAAGAAAATAATTCTTTTTGGCATGAATATCCGGCAAGAGGTGGACCATCAGCACAATGTGGGTGTGGCTGCCCTTGGTTTCACGCTAAGTATTGGTAACGCCATGATCATAAACGGTGTTTTAGGCGGGTAGAAAGCTTTTAAGTTCTCATCGACGAGCGTTGTGCGCGTATCGCCTTTAAACAACTCAGAACGTGTAGGGCTCAACTTAACGGCACATTTCATTCTTCGAACTTTGCCTTTACGCACGCTAAATCGTTGAGTTGCCCTTTTTTGATAATGCCGTCTTTTTGTGGGCGGCTCATTTGCTTCACGGCATATTCAAGCTGGGCTGCATGTATTTTATCTGCTACTTCAAATACCGCTTTAAAGCTCAGCGGCGACTTACCTTTAAGCGCCTTGGCGCCACCTTTAAGTTCGCCCCTGTGTTGTGCGATGCGTCGCTTGGGGTCGGTTGTGATCCCCGTATAAATTTGCCCTAGCTTGTTCTCTATAAGGTAAAGATACCACGGGTTATTTGTACATCCTTGGTGGGTATTGCCGTTCTTGGCTGTTATACTCTGTGCCAATGTTTTTAAAATCTACAAAGTTATTCTCAGCATGATATTACCAGATTTTAGCAAAGCGAAAGTGCTTATTGTTGGCGACCTAATGTTAGACCGCTATTGGAGCGGTGGTACAGGGCGTATATCACCCGAAGCACCAGTGCCAGTGGTGAACGTTAATAGTTCTGAAGACCGAGCTGGTGGTGCTGCAAACGTTGCAGTAAACGTGGCAACTCTTGGGGCTAAAGTAACTTTGCTGGGCATGTGCGGTAAAGACGAAAATGCGAATATTCTCAGAGAGCGTTTAGAAACTCACAACATTCAGTGTCAGTTTTTTGAGGTAGAGGGTTTTGATACCATCACCAAGCTTCGTGTTATGAGCAGAAATCAACAGCTTCTGCGTTTGGATTTTGAAAAAAGCTTTGAACACGCTGATAAATTAGAATTGGAATTGGCTTTTGATAAAGCACTAGACGAAGCTGATATCGTCATTTTAAGCGACTATGCCAAAGGGTGCTTGAGCAATCCCGCCAAGCTTATTGAAAAGGCACGCCGCAAAGATAAGCGTGTGGTTGTAGACCCTAAAGGTAGTGACTTTGGAAAATATGCTGGCGCTACGCTAGTTACCCCAAATATGGACGAGCTTCGCGGCATTGTCGGCGAGATAGGCAGCGAACAGGTGCTAGTGGAAAAAGCGCAGTCATTAAAAGAAACATTGAATTTAAGTGCGCTTTTGGTAACTCGCTCGGAAGATGGTATGACGTTGTTTGACGGCGACAACACCGAGTTTCATTTACCGGCAAAAGCGAAAGAGGTGTACGACGTAACTGGGGCAGGGGATACAGTTGTCTCCACGCTCGCTGTTGCCATGGCCTGTAACTTGCCACTTCAAGCTGCTTGTGTGCTTGCTAACTTAGCCGCAAGTGTCGTAGTTGGAAAGTTAGGTACCTCTACCGTCACTAACACCGAGCTAGCATTAGCGTTAGGCGAGCAGTCAGTTCATCTGGACGGCGGTGTAATGACAGAAGACCAGCTGGAGATTGCGCTAAAAGCAGCGAAATCACGAGGCGAGAGAGTGGTAATGACAAACGGCTGTTTTGATATCCTGCACTCTGGTCACGTTGCCTATTTAGAAGAGGCTGCGCAGCTTGGCGACCGATTAATTGTAGCGGTCAATACCGATGCGTCTGTCACTAAATTAAAAGGACCTGGTCGCCCGGTAAATAACGTAAGCCGACGTATGGCAGTACTTGCAGGCCTGAGCGCAGTTGACTGGGTTGTACCTTTTGAAGAAGACACGCCACAGCGCGTTATCGCCCGATTGTTACCCGATGTGCTCGTTAAAGGCGGTGACTACAAGGTTGAAGACATTGCGGGTGGCAAAGAAGTTGTGGCTAATGGCGGTGAAGTTAAGGTGCTTACCTTTGAAGATGGTGTGTCTACCACAGGTATTATAGAGCGCATCACGCAAAATAAGCTGCTTTAGCATTCAAGGTTTAACAAATAAAGAGATAACACTTCGAGAATGGCGCGTTGTTGGTTACCATATAATCAAAAGTTACGCGTCGAGCACCAACAATATTACGTTTGTTTTTTGAACGCACATTCTTTAATGGAATAACGGTAAATTGCATGTACGAAAGTTACTACGGACTTAACTCGAAACCGTTTCAGTTAACCCCCGATCCTCAATTTTTCTTCGCGAGTAAGTGGCACAAGCGAGCTATGTCTTATTTGCAGTATGGCCTGTCTCAAGCTGAAGGGTTTATTGTTATTACCGGTGGAATAGGCACGGGAAAAACGACCGTTGCCAACAGTCTGCTTGAAGAAATTGAAGACGATATAGCCGCTGCCCAAATTGTAACGCCAAAGCTGTCGCCAGATGAGCTGGTAAAGATGGTGGCGTCTAAATTTGATGTTCCTACCGAAGGGCGTTCGAAAGCGGACATTCTTAAGGCCCTCGAAATATTCTTGTATGACTTAAATAGAGCGGGACGTCGCGCTTTGCTTTTAGTGGATGAAGCGCAGAACCTTCCTCTGGAAACCATTGAAGAACTAAGAATGCTGAGTAACTTCCAGCTGAACGGCAAGCCGCTTATTCAAAGTTTCTTACTGGGTCAGGAAGAGTTGCAGCCAATCTTGCGTGCGCCGAACATGGAACAGTTTAGGCAGCGTATAGTGGCATCGTGTCACTTGGCCCCGCTTTCACTAGAAGAGTGTAAAGAGTACATCGAGTATCGCCTGCACCATGCCGGTTGGAACGGTTCAGCCCTGTTTAGCGATGAAGCGTTAGAGCGCATTCATATGTTCTCTCGCGGTATTCCCCGTAAAATTAACACCCTTATGGATAGGGTAATGCTCTACGGCTTTCTAGAAGAGCTTGAAAGCTTTGATGCTAACGCGGTAAACGAAGTAATTGAAGAAGTGAAAGCTGAGATGTTCGAGCCTGATAAAACGGGCGCAGAAGTGACCGAACATATGGGCTTTGCTGACCACCCAGAAAGTCAAACTATCATGACCCCTAAGGGAAATGTTATACGCGATACCAAGTACTATTTGGATATGCTGGCAGAGCTAGTAGACGCATTAGATGACGCTATTTCACAGAAAGTGAAAATGACCCAGTACGTAGACAAACTTATGAAGAAAAAGTTTAAGACCTATGTGCGGTTGAAGAGTGATGATAAGAGTTAGCAGTAGAGAAGTAATAGTACCGCAACCGATAATAAAAAAGCGCCTGCAAAGTTAAGGCGCTTTTTTTCGCGATGTGCACCTACTGGTAGGTATATGTAATGCCAACGGTTATTTGCCTATCGGTAAAGTTGGCACCGAAAAAACCGTTACCAATACCGCCACCGTTTAAAAGGTCGCCGCTTCTATCTACAAAGTTAAGGTTTGCGCTCACTTCTAACGTTTGTCCAAAAGCTCGGTCGATACCTATTGTTGCATTCCAGTTGTCGCTCTCACCACTGTTAAATGTTTCTGAACGTTGTGTGATATTGGCGTAGTTTACACTAGCGTTTACGTTGGTGTAACTACCAATTCGATACGCCAAGGTTGATCCGAAAGAGTAAGTACGAGTAAGTCTGTCCTGATCAAGTGCGTCATCCTCAGAGTAGCGCCATGACATCCCCAAGGTTACTCTTGAAAAATCGTAACCAATTTGGAAGTTGCTGCTTTTACGAACAATAATGTCGTCATTAAACTCTAGATTTTGCGTAGTTATTTGTACGAATTGCTCATCAGCGTTTGGCACATAGTTTAGGCTGTTCGGCTGAAAGCAGCTAGAGATAGCAGTAGAGTTTACAGGGCACACAAATACACCTAGGTTCTCTGGGTCCGCCAATAACCTGCTGGTATTGGTTATATCTTCCGTGTAGCCAAAAGACGTTCTAAGATATTTTGAATTGTAACTTATGCTGGCACCGGCGGTTTCACCAAAAAAGCGTCGACCATAATTAGCACTAACAATGGTACGGGGGCTTAAAGCCCACTGCAAATCTAAACCAACAAATGTTTCGCCGTCATCGCTTTCGATATCTGAATCGGTGGTGTTTGCAGTAACAGATATGTACCTATTGGAGCTTTGCCGATACGTTAAACCGGCACCATAAGAATTGAACTTGCGCACTAGGCTGGCGGTATCATTTCTGCCCGATATTTGGTTACCTTCATGGGAACCAGTAATCCTAACCGCCCAGTGTTTAATAAAGTGGATGTCTAAAAAGCCAGATGCATTTCTCGATATAAATTCGCCCTCAGTTGCTAAGGCTCTATCTGTATTTTGAAAACTACCTGATACATTCCAAATCAAATATTTAGCTCTATCGCCGTTAAACAAATTACCAGAAAGTTGATAAGTGTCGTTATCTAAGGCAAAACCGTTATTCAACGCGTTTCTCTCTGAAGCAACATCAGAATAAGATGCTTGACCGGTACCGCGCACCCAGTCTCCTTGTGAGAGTGTGGTAGAAATACCAAATCTATTAGAGCGAGTCTTGGCAAGCGCGTCGGCGTTGGTGAAGAAATCTGAAACTAAAAAGTTACCTGCTTGCGCATTCTGATAACTAAGTGCCCCAGATGCTTGAAAAACTAACGCTTCATCAAATGGTGCCCAGTTAGCTGAGTAACTGTATTCTCCGTAAGTGTCTTCGCGGCTAAGGTCATCATTGTCACGTTCTAGATGAGTTAACTTTCCTTGCCATAAACCATTAAACGTGCGCGATTGGTAAGCTGCATTAACACTAGGATTCACTGAAAATGTTGTAAACGAAAACGTGCCGTTTTCTTCGGAATCTATATCTTGAAAAATGCTTTCTGCAGAAGCGTTTGCCGTAATGTCCAGCTTGGCTTGTACCGCATTCACGTTACCAAACAGCAATGTGCCGATAACAGCGCAAAGCGGTTTTATTGCAAAACGATACTTAGTCGTTTCGTTCTGAGTAATAATATCCATAATATCCGCTTCCGTCGGTGTCACTATGTACTGATTTGTTAACCACAAAACCAATTGCCATATCGGGGTTCAAGCGTTCTACCGACATTTTTATATCGCTTATTTTTGCCTTACCTTCTTCAACTACAACCACTGCTTGACCAGCGAAATTTGCGAGTATAGCACTTTCATTGATACCAATGAGTGGTGGAGTATCAAAGATTACGATCCGATCAGGGTATCTGTTAGCAAATTCATCTACGGTTTCGTGCATCTTTTGGCTAGCAAGTAACTCCGTAGATAAGTGGTGCGACTTTCCAGCAGGAATTATTTTTAGTTTGTCGATATTAGTGGGGTACAGCACATCTGAGATGTCGCCTACATCGCCAGTAAGGTACTCCATCAAGCCTTTTCTGCGCTCTAAGCCCAATGTATTTAAAACGTTAGGTTTAAGTACGTCAGCATCAACCAACAACACAGTTTTATCCTGCTCAGAAGCAATACTCATTGCAAGATTTGTTGCAGTAAACGTCTTCCCTTCTGAGGGGCGACTACTGGTAACCATAATGATATTAGGGTTATGTAACGTTTTTGAAAGTGAGCCGAAAGCGTTAGCTAAAAGCTTACGCTTAATTTCTCTATACTCTTCGTTTATTTGTTTGCGCTCACCATTCAAAGAGATATGCCCGTTTTTATCGAGCCTATCAAAATCTATGGTGAACTCATCAAGTGGCGGCCGCTGATTAACAAACTCTTTCTCTTCCGCGACTATCTCTACAGCAGGCACATCTTTAACAGATGAAGCTTCAATGGAAACTTCCGATTCTTTTACTTCGCTTGAAGCACTCGGTTTTTCAAGTTTGTCTTCTGATAAATTATTTTGCTTTGCAGCTTTAGCTTCTTTTTGCTTTTGAAGTGCTTTTTCAATGGTGTTTTTCATTAAAGAAGCCCCCCAAATAAGTCTATATTCATAATTTCAGCCGCGACTAACGCTCCATACATAGCCAAAATAGTACCACTAGAGAGTAAAAACACGATAAGTCGAGTTCTATTGGTTTTGTTAATTTGCTCAATATTTAGGTGAGTAACCGTACCCCAAATAGGGTAGTCTGAAACGTTAAGTAACTGTTTAGGTCTTATAAGAATAGGCTTGAGCTGGCTAATTAAAAAAGCAATGCCAATACCTGAACCAAAGCCTAAAATTAAAACAACAGTATAAAAAATCAAGCGGTTCGGCCCGGAAGGTCTCTTAGGCAGTAACGGTGGCTCTATTATCCTGAATTGAAGGTCTTCTGCCGAAACATCAGCTCTTCTTGATAGGTCTGCAGATTCTTTTCGTGATAAGAGCTCTTCATATTTACGCTTAGTAACGTCGTAGTCTCGATTTAATGCCGATGACTCAGCCTCTATTTGTGGTATGAGATCGACTTTGCTCTCTAGTTCAGCAATCTTTCGTTGCAGATCAATCTCTTTTACTCGTAATGAAGCTATCTGGCTTTCAAGGCGGCTAGCTTCAAGCTTTATTTCTCTATTAAGTTCGGATAGCGGCTGCGAAGTATCACTGCTATCTTCGTTCACAAATGCTTCTATCTCTCTATCTCTAGACTTTTCAAGACTTTCTAGTAGTGCTTTTGTCTCAACAACGTCCGGATGAAGGTCCGTAAATCTAAGCGAAAGTCTATCCAACTCTTCTTCTAAAGATTTAATTCTTGCATCATATCTTGTCTGCAGTACGGGCTCATTTTGATTAGTAACTCCAAAACTATCAGTTCTTCTTACCTTACTAATTTGATTTTTAAGCGAATCAACTTGTTGTTGAGTTTGCTTTATCAATAGTCGAGTGGCCTCTAGCTCATTGTTCAGTGTTTGAAGGTTTGAGTAGTATGTACCAGCAAGTGGCAATATATCATTATACTGACGTTTGAAATTGGCCAATCGTTGTTCAGCCTCTGATAATCTAGACTCGTATTCTGCGATTTGTTCGTCTAGGAATCTTCCAGCAGTATCTGTATCTTTACGGTTATTACCAAGAGCACCTTCTACGAAAAGATCTAAGGTCTCTTGAACTACACGTTGAGCTATGTTTGGGGACTGATTCGAATAGGAAATATTATAGATGTTATCCCTTCCAGTCTTGTTAAGCTTGATATTGCTCGTTAGGCTATTTACCAATTCGTCAAATTCATCCTCGTTTTGCGTAGTGATATCAAGATCGCTTTCACGTGCAATTTTTTCAACATTACTTCTGCTCAGTAATGTTTTAGCCATCATTTGAATTTCTTGGTCGGGATTTGTTTGTATAGCTAGTCCTTTAAGTAGGGGCTGCAACACAGACCGAGTATCTACGAACACTTGGGCTTTTGATGAATAAACATCAGGAAGGCTGGCTACGTACAGAAAGCCAGCCGGACAAAGTAACCATGAAAAGATAATAACGTAACGCTTTTTAATCCAAACCCCTTTAACATAATCAAGGATCTGGGTTAACGTTTGTTGTAAGTCCTGCATTTTATTATTTGTTCCGTTTACTACTTAACAACTAGAACCAAGCTTCTGGAATAATTACGATATCACCAGGCAACATATCTACATTCTTAGAGATATCGCCATCTCTTATCAGGTCGTCGATATCGATTTCGAAGGTCTTTTGTCTTCCTTCAACTACCCTTACAAGTTTCGCGTTGTTTCCGTCAGCAAATTCTGTAAGACCGCCAACGGCAATCATTAAATCAAGAAGCGTCATGTGCTCTGAGTAACTGACTGCGCTAGGGTTCGTAGCCTCACCAATAACACGAACTTGCTCACTCAAAGGGCCTGTGAAGTTATTTACACTTACTGTAACTCTTGGATTGTTGATATAAGTCGAGAGTTGCTCTTCAATTTCTCTGGCTAGCATTGTTGGCGTGCGGCCGGCCACATCAATGTCTTCAACTAATGATGTAGTAACCTTGCCATCGGGACGAACAATGAAGTTTCCTGACACTTCTGGGTTACGCCAAACAAAAATAGTTAACGAGTCGCCTGGGCCTATCAGGTACTGGTAATCGTTCACGTCGGTGGTCAGAGAAGGTCGCGTGGTCGCTTCGGGCAATGCCGCAGTGTTACTACAACCGTTAAGACCAATAAATAAAATAGGGGCACAGCATGTAATTAGTGTTCTAAAGCGGAACATAAGAGATCATCCTACACTCATTATGGTTAATATATGGCTTTTGCCATTTACCCTACGGGAAATGTCACTATAATGCCAATATCAATTGTAGTCTATTGGAATAAATCCCTTTATGATGGGAAAAACG
>CENG01075646.1_pt1 | contig 14204 bp, 16 predicted proteins | sample 530131 | NCBI WGS metagenome assembly CENG01 (sample SAMEA2591057, study PRJEB7988) | marine metagenome | biome: marine biome (ENVO:00000447); feature: surface water (ENVO:00002042) layer; material: saline water (ENVO:00002010), including plankton (ENVO:xxxxxxxx) | depth 5 m
ATTGGTGCAGGACTTGAGCTTCCACCACCACCTCCACAACCAAACAAAACTATCGTTAAAATGATTCCTAAAGAGGCCTTAAATTTATCTAAATACATAAGCTTTCATTCTAAGTTTAATTATATCCTAGATGTAATTGGTTCACTCATTCCCTAAAAAGTGGTGGGTCGCATAGGATTCGAACCTATGACCAACGGGTTAAAAGCCCGGTGCTCTACCAGCTGAGCTAGCGACCCAAAACAGCTTGTTATTCTAGACTATCTAAAGATCTACTGAAAGCTTTTAAACTTGCCTAAAATTTAATATGTTGAATATATGACTTCATGCTTTTATTTTGCAAGAGGCATTCTATAAAGTTTTCAATTAACTTATCAGGGCCATCAAATATTATGCGTCGAACTTATTTAAGAAGGAAAAGTTCGGCTCTTCTATTTAGAGCCCACGATTCTTCATTGGAGCCAATTTTTACAGGCCTTTCTTCACCATAGCCAACAACTTCAATGTTAAACGAAGATACTCCTGATGAAGATAAAAAATCCTTTACTGCTTTTGCACGCCTCTCACTTAGTGCAAGATTATATTCTCTTGACCCTCTTTCGTCAGCATGCCCCTCTACCATGAGTATGAATGACGAATTGTCTCTTAAGACCCTTGATATTCCAAGCAGCTCGGACAATGATTCCTCTCTTAACTTGTCATCATCATAGTCAAAAAAGATTCTTACAGAAGGATCTCCTAAATCAAGATCCTCACCAACGGTAAAACCACTTTTTTGATTATTGGTTATATCTACAGTTTTTGTTTTCTGATCTTCAACAGTCTCAAGTGAAATGGTTGAACAGGAAAATATAAATATTAAAGAAAATATTATTGCAATGTATTTCATAGTTATCTCAAAAATGGTGACCAAGCTGGTTCCTTTAATTCTCCATATAAAGCAGGTAGTTTAAATCCGACTTTACTACTGATATTCACCCCAGCAAGCAAAGACAAACCTTTCTCCTTTGTTGCGTAGATTATAACATTACCATTGGGGGCAATGCATGGACTCTCATCAAACTTTGTATTTGTAAGTATTTGTAACTCCCTGCTCCTTAAATTCATAGAAGCAATATTAAAATTCTCACCGCTTCTATGAATAAACATTATTTTATCTTTGCTGATATATGATCCTCTAGCATTATAAGCACCCTCTGTAGTAATCCTTCTTTTAAGCATAGATTTTAGGCTTAGTTCATATATTTGTGGTGATCCAGATCGGTCAGATGTAAAAATTATATTTTTTCCATCAATGCTCCAAGCTGGTTCAGTATCAATTGCAGCATTATTCGTTAACCTTTCAATTTGTTTTGTTTTTACATTAATAAGGTAGATTTCTGAATTTCCATCCATAGTAGATGTAAATGAAATAAATTCCTTATTTGGCGACCAAGCAGGAGAACTAACAGTATGATTAGATGTCAGAATTAATTCTCTTTTACCTGATTCTAAGTTTTGAGTGAAAACTTGTGCCCTATTATTTTCAAATGATACATATGCTACATCTTTGGCATCAGGAGCCCATGCAGGTGAAATTATCGATTTTGATGATTTAAGCAAAGTTTGCTCATTAAACCCATCTGCATCGCTCACAATAAGTCGGTGAACGTCATAATTTTTTGCAACGTACATTAATTTGGTTGAAGACACACCCTCTATTCCATAAAAATGTTTGTAGATTCCATCAGAAACATAATGACTGCTTTGGCGAATACTATCCGGAAGACCAAAAATTATTTTTTTCAGTGTAGTTTTTTTTCCTCTAATGTCATAAATAGAGTATGAAATATCAATACTTCCTTGAAGGTTGTTAGTTTTAAAAAATACAATGGCGTCCACGTCTAATAAGAGCCAATCTCTATGAATCACTTCTTCCGCATTTTTTGGTATTGAAAGCATCTGGCTTCCGGCAACAATATTAAACTCTCCCGTTCTCAGTAAATCATTTTTTATGATCTCTGTAATTTCTCCTCCAACTTTTGAGGGAAAGCTTGATTCGATTAGACCAAGTTTTATTTGTTTTTCTGCACTCTTTGTTATTTCAAGTACTAAATCTGATGTTGCAAAAAATGAAATAAATAATAGTAAATAACAACTCTTCATCTAGGCTTAAACCTCAAGGTAAACTCTGAGAAATATTCCCTATAGGTTTTTTCATCTAATGCAGAAATATATGGAATTTTTCCATATTTTCTTATGGCAGATTGCGCAGACCTATCAAATGCTCCAATACCACTTGATTGTATTATCTGCATTGATTGAATATTCCCTGATCTATCTATGATTAAAAGAAATTCAGCAGAAATATTTTTACTAAGATTATTTGGGCTTATCCAAATTTTTTGGATATCTAGAATTACTTTCTCACTAATAGAGTCAACGATTTCTGGTTCAATATTTATCAGATTTTCTTCATTTTTGTCATTTGATTGATTCATTTTTTCGCTTAACTCATTTCTTGTTTGACTCTTTACTATAATTTCTGGTTTTATGTCTTTATTGATTTCATGAGCTATTTTTTTTGTTTCTGCTTCAAGCTGAATAAATTTTATTTTTGTAATCTTTTTCTTAACCTTTTTATCCTCAACAATTAAAGATAAGCCATAACCAATTAATAAGCCTGCATGCAAAGTTACAGAAAATATTAAAGGCGCAATCCATTTGTTCATGGTTGTGTTGCCAGTGAAAAGTTGTTTGCACCGTTATTCTGTAATACTGCAAGAAGAGAAGCTATTGATTCATAATCTGCTTTAGAATCCCCTCTTATAATTATTTCTATTTCAGGATTAGAATCTATTATTCTGCTGAATCTGTCTTCAAGAAAGCCGATGGAAACCTCAACCCTTTGATTATCCTCTTCGATAAAGTATTTACCATTTTTATCAACATCAATAGTGAAAGGAATACTATTTTGTGACTCAATCTCAGAGGTTTGAGCTTTAGGAAGGTTAATCTCTATTCCCTGGATTGCTAGTGGAGTGACAACCATAAATATGACAAGCAAAACTAACATAACATCAACGTAGGGAACAATATTGATTTCGTTAATTACTTTTTTTCCAGTTAGTTTGTTTTTATCAAGTAACATCGTTCTTTGATTTTGAAATTAGCTCCTCCGCAAAAGCCAAAGAACTATTTAGTATATTTTCTACTTTTCTTGTAAATTGGTTAAAGGCAATCAGTGCCGGGATTGCAGTAAGTAGACCAATAGCTGTAGCAACTAAGGCTTCTGAGATTCCTGGTGCTACAGAACTTAAAGTAAGTTGAGCAGTTGTCGAAAGCCCCCTAAACGCATTAATTATTCCTATGACTGTTCCCAATAAACCAACATAAGGTGCACTTGAGCTGATTGTTGCAAGGATAGATAAGTTTTTTGTTAATCTCTCATCTTCACGGCTGATAATTACTCGAATTAATCGTTCTATCGAGTCTATACTTCTAAATTTATTATCTTTAGAACCCATCTCTTGATGAACTGTTAATAAAACAAGTTCTGATGATTCAAGCTCATCTATACTCTTTTCTTTCATCTCAGCAACAAGACTCTGAATATCCTCACCATCCCAAAACCTATCTTCAATACTGTGAGAAGCCACCAAAGATTTATTTAGAGTAAAATGCTTTTCAAAGATTAGAACCCATGAGCCAATCGACGCAAAGACAAGTAAAAAAAGAATTATTTTTACCGGTAATGAAGCATTTGCTAATAATTCAAGTAACTCAAATTCCACTACATAAATCCTTCTAGATCATCTTGAAATGTATTCTTTAATAAATAACAAAAACTATCCCAGCTTAAGTCAACCAGTTTTGTTTCATCAAAGAAAACTCCATTAAGCTCACTCATTCTCACTCTGACCCTTATTGGCTTGTTATCAAACTTATATACTAATGCAGGAAAATCATTGACTGATGTAACTCCTTTAACTTGTTCCCACCAAGCAGTTAAGGGCTCAAAACCTTTTTTATATGCTTTACATTCTATATTCCATCTTCCAATTTTTAAGTCAGGGTGATTTTTTTCTTGATACTGCGATAGTATCCTTCTTACTGGCTTCTTTAAGCCAAGGTCAATCTGTAAGTTTTTGGCAATCTTTCTTTCAAAATCATGCCCTTTTTTTCTTTGATTAATAGTCATTATGTAAAAACTGATTCATCTAGATCAGCATTTGTAAAAACTTCTTGCACATCATCAAGATCTTCAAGAGCGTCAGTTAACTTTATATTTTTCTCGGATTGATCTTGGTTCAATACAATATTATTTTCTGCCTCCATTACAATCTCTGAGATTTCTACTTCATAACCAGCCTCTATAATCTTTTCTTTCAAATATGATAGTTCTTTTGGAGAACATAATATCTCTATTTTATCTGATTCAACTTCATTTAAATCATCAGCACCATTTTCTAAAGCAAGGTCATATAACTTTTCATCATCATGAGATCCTTTTAGCAAAATTTTTCCGATAGATTCAAACATATAGGCAACACTACCTGCTGTCCCTAGATTTCCACCATATTTAGTAAAAGCATGTCTGACTTCTGAAACTGTTCTATTTTTATTATCAGTTAAAGTCTTAATCAAAACAGCAACTCCTCCTGGGGCATATCCTTCATATATAACCTCTTCTAGATTTTGACCCTCTTGACCTCCAGCACCTCTTTGGATTGCTCTATTAATTGTGTCTTTGGTCATATTTGCCGACAACGCCTTATCATGAGCAAGTCTAAGGCGGGGATTGTCATCAATTATAGCTCCCCCATCTTTTGCTGCGACTGTAAGCTCGCGTATGATCTTCGTAAAAACTGCCCCTTTTTTTGCATCTTGTCGAGCTTTCCTATGTTTGATATTTGCCCATTTTGAGTGTCCAGCCATTATTCGTCCTTAATCTCTATATTAAGTTCTTCGAGACTCTCTTTTTTTACTAGACCAGGCGCATCAGTCAATAAGCAAATCGCAGATTGTGTCTTTGGAAATGCAATAACTTCTCTGATTGATTCTGATTGTGTTAGCAACATAGCTAACCGGTCTAGACCAAATGCAATTCCACCGTGAGGTGGACATCCTGTTTTTAAGGTTTTAAGAAAAAATCCAAATTTTGAAGATACCTCTTCATCACTAAGGCCTAATAGATTAAATATTCGCTCTTGAATTGCATTATCATGAATACGTATTGAGCCTCCTCCAACTTCATAACCGTTTATTACAATATCGTATGCTTTTGAATTAATTAACATTGGATTTACATTTTCAAGCTCTCTAATACCATCAATATTTGGGGCTGTAAAAGGATGATGTAATGAAGTGATATTACCATCTGAATTAAGTTCAAACATAGGGAATTCTGTTACCCAACAAGCCTTAAAACCATCAGAGATAAGATTAAGGTCATCACCAATTTTATTTATAAGCTTACTCATATAGTCATTAACAATTTTGCTTTTTCCAGCACCAAAGAATATAAGATCATTTTGCTTTAGAGATAATGATTTATGTATGCTCTCAAGACAATCTTTTGACAAGTATTTCAGTATAGGAGAGCTCATATCTTCAACCTTATCGCCCTCCATTCGTATATATGCTAGGCCTTTTGCACCAAATTGTTTTACAAAGTCAGTGTACCTATCAATCTGCCCCCTACCCAAACTATCTGCAGAGTTAACTATAAGTGCTGCAATCCTACTGTCCTTAGAATTTGCAGGATCAGAAAATACTTTAAATTCCTCTTTCACAAATAGATGTTTAAGTTCAACTAACTTTAAAGGATTTCGAAGGTCAGGCTTGTCACTTCCATATGCTTCAATAGCATCACACCATTTTATTCTTGGAAGGTCTTTTAAAGTGTAATTTATTGTTTTTTTGAAAACATCTTTAATCATTTCTTCAGAAATTTTCATTATGTCTTCTTCATTTACAAATGATGCTTCTATATCAACTTGGGAGAACTCAGGTTGACGATCTGCGCGCAGATCCTCATCTCGGAAACACCTTGCAATTTGGTAATATTTATCAAAACCAGAAATCATTAACATCTGTTTAAATAATTGTGGTGATTGTGGTAGAGCAAAAAAATTACCAGAATTTGTCCTGCTTGGAACTAAATAATCTCTTGCACCTTCTGGTGTTGCTTTCGTAAGAATAGGTGTTTCTATGTCGAGAAAATTTTTGTTTTCTAAATGTTTTCTAATATTTTTTGTTAACTCTGATCTTATCTTGATATTTTTTTGCATCCTCTGTCGTCTTAAATCAAGTGTTCGGTTTTTTAATCTTGCTTCCTCTCCAACTTCAGAATGCTTGTCAAGAGGAAATGCGGGCGTATCTGCAATATTTAAAACAGTTAGCTCAGATACTACTATTTCAATACTTCCTGTTGTTAGGGCCTGATTTTCTGAATCCTCTGGTCTGTCATTTACAGTTCCAGAAGCCTGCAATACATATTCGCTTCTTACCTCTTCAGCTTTTTTGAAAGAGTCTTCTGATTCAGGATTAATTACTAATTGAACAATACCGCTAACATCTCTAAGGTCTAGGAAGATTAAACCACCATGGTCTCTTCTTCTATGAACCCAGCCGCAGACAGTAACATCCTGTTTAAGGAATTTTTTATCTATTTCGCCACAATAATTAGTTCTCATTTTTTAATTTGTCCTTGGATAATGCTTCTTTTGTATTCTTTTGTTCATAGACGTTCTTTTTATTATTTTCTTTAAAATCTGTCTCATACCAACCTGATCCTTTTAACCTAAATCCAGGTGCTGATAGTAATTTTACAACCTTCCCAACTTTCTTGCATTTCTCGCATTTTTTTATAGGTTCATCTGTGATTTTTTGAATTACTTCAAATTTTGACTCACATACCTTGCAGTAATACTCGTAAATGGGCATATTCCTATTTAAACTACCATATAATTGAATGAGGAGATTATAGTGTATTTCTCAAAATTTTTCGTCCCTACCACAAGAGAAGATCCTTCTGATGCAGATCTGATCAGTCATAAGCTTATGATCAAATCAGGAATGATAAAAAAGACAGCGTCAGGTATATATAATTGGTTGCCGTTAGGCCTAATTGTTCTTAGAAACGTAGAAGAAATAGTTAGAAAAAATATGAAAGCTTCAGGTGCTCAAGAAATTTTAATGCCAATGGTGCAGCCTGCTGAGCTTTGGAAAGAATCAATGAGATACGATCAATATGGAAGAGAGCTTTTAAAATTCTCAGATAGATCTGATAGAGAGTTTGTCCTAGGACCTACTCATGAAGAGATAATATGTGAAATTTTTAGGTCCTACCCTACAAGCTATAGAGATTTACCAATGAACTTATACCAGATTCAAACAAAATTTAGAGATGAGATAAGGCCTAGGTTTGGCGTAATGAGAGCTAGAGAGTTCGTCATGAAAGATGCATACAGTTTTGACATTAATAAAAAGGGGTTGGAAAAAAGCTACGAGAAAATGAAACAAGCATATATAAATATTTTCGATGAGCTGGGCCTTGATTACAGAATTGTAAATGCAGATGCAGGAAATATTGGTGGAGACAAAAGTGAGGAATTTCATATCATTGCAGATTCTGGAGAAGATCTATTAGCTATTAGCGATAAAAGCGGTTATGCAGCGAATGTAGAGATTCTTAACTATGACAAGGATCCGACAGAGCTAAAAGGGACGCCGTCTCCAGATGGAAAAGGCAAGCTTATAATCAAAAGAGGAATAGAAGTAGGTCATATTTTTCAATTAGGTCAAAAATATAGTGAGAAAATGAAAGTTGTAATGAAGAATGAGAAAGGCATAGCTGAAAACTTATTTATGGGTTGCTATGGGATTGGGATAACAAGAATTATTGCTGCTGCAATTGAACAGAGCAATAATGAGGGAGGGTTTGTATGGCCAAAGAACCTTGCACCATTTGAAATCAATATTATTTGCTTAGACCCCAAGAAGCGAGAGGTCTTTGATGTATGCCAGACCTTATATGATCTTTTAAAGCAAAATGGAAATACTGTTCTATTTGACGAAAGAGAGCTTAGGCCTGGCATTAAATTTAGTGAAAACGAGCTTCTTGGAATACCTTATTCAATTGTTGTAAGCCCTAGCAACTTCAATAATACAAAATATGAATTTAATGACAGAGTAAAAAATCAAAAATCTGAACTAAATATTGAAGAAATAAAAAAAGTATTGGAGGGAAACTAATTTGATAAGATTTTTTACAACAATTGGTGGCTTCCTTCTTGGTTCGCTATTGCTTGCGTTAATAGTTATTCTCTCATTCAACCCTAGTTTTTTTGCTTTAAAAATTTTAGAGAGTGATCTGAGTAGTTTTGGCAAAAAACCCTCGAATAGTTTGGATAGATACTTAAATGATCAGCTTGCTAAGGAAATGCTTTCTTCTCCAGAAACTTTAACTTACTTAGGGTTTGACTCAATTAATTTTCTTACAGATCATAACTCTAAATTTGATGACAATAGCTCTGAGTCAAAATATGAAAATTATATTTTCAATAAATCCTATTTGAAAAGTCTAAATAGGATTGAAAGAGAAAAACTAGGCAACTCAAAATACAATCTTGATATACAGAAATTTAATCTGCAAAATAAAATTACTTCCTACGAATCTTTTAAATATCACTTTAATCCAGTGAGCCAATTTTTTGGTTCTCATTTAAGTGTTATTGAGTTTCTAACGGACAATCACAAAATTATCGATGAACGATCTGTTAAAGATTATATTGCACGAATTACTTCAGCAAGCACTGTCATAGAAAATAATATTCAATACCTTAAGAAAAGAGCAGAAAGTGGAATATTTTCACCTAGGTTTGTATATGAAAAGGCCTCAAAACAAATTAGCAATATCCTATCTTTTGATGTGGAGGAAAATCCTATCTACCTTTCTCTGCAGAAAAAAATTAGTTCACTAAATTTAAACAAAGTTAAGGAAGAGAGGTATTTGATGGAGGCAAAAGCACTATTACAAAGTGATTTTTATCCAAGTTATAAAAAACTTCAGATAGTCATAAATAATCAAGAGAGTCTTGCAAGGGAGATGGATGGTGTTTGGGGTCTTCCTAATGGCGATGATTACTATAAGCATCGCCTTAGGATATATACAACTACGGATTACTCCCCTGAAGAAATACATGAAATTGGTTTAGAGCTTGTAGCCTCAATTCAAAAAGAGATACTGGAGATATTGACTTCAGAGGGGTATGACATGACAAAAAAACTGCCTTCACTTTACAAAGAGATAAATAATGATAAAAGATTTCTTTTCGAAGATTCTGATGCAGGCCGAAAAGAAATTTTAGACAGATATACAGATATTCAAAACAATGCTTTGAAAAGCATGGATAATTATTTCCATGACATACCTAAGGCTTTAGTAATAGTAAAAAGAATACCTATTTATGCTGAAGAAAGTGCTGCAGGGGGGTACTATCAATCTCCATCACTTGATGGAAAAAGACCGGGTATCTTTTATGCAAATTTATTTGATGTAAAGGCTACAAAAACATTTGGGATGCCTGCATTATCATTTCATGAGGCAATCCCAGGACACCACTTTCAGAATGCTCTTAATCAAGAAAATCAAAATCAGACAGTTTGGAAGAAATTTGGATATAGAACGTCAGCTTTTGGAGAGGGCTGGGCTTTGTATGCAGAAAGGCTAGCTGTAGAAATTGGCCTTGTTACTGATCCATATGAAATGATTGGTTCATTGCAGTCAGAACTATTTAGAGCTGTTCGACTTGTAATAGACACTGGTATACATAACAAAAAGTGGTCAAGAGAAAAAGCAATCGACTATATGATTGATAATGTTGGCTCAGAGCGCAGTGAGGCAACTTCAGAAGTTGAGAGATATATAGTATGGCCAGGTCAAGCATGTGCGTATATGTTGGGCAGAATAAAGATTATTGAGCTAAGAGAATTAGCAAAAAGTGAATTAGGTAACAAATTTGATATTAAGGATTTCCACAGGGAGGTGTTGATGAATGGATCATTGCCTCTAACGGTGCTAGAGGAAATAATCCAAAACTATATCACTTCAAAGAAAATTTAGGTTTCAGCCAAAGTTCCTTCAATTTCCTCAAGTATCTTCTTATTCTCGGCCAAAAAAGTCGAAGCGTTATTTATTCCCTGTCCAATCTTGTCTCCCTTATAGCTATACCAAGAACCAGCTTTTTCAATTATTCCTTTCTTAACAGAAAACTCTATAATTTCAGCCATTCTATTAATCCCCTTGCCATAAAGAATTTGAAACTCAACAACCTTAAATGGTGGTGCAACTTTATTTTTTACAACTTTAACTCTTGTTTCATTTCCTATTATTTCGTCACCTTCTTTGATTGCTCCGATACGTCTTATATCTAGTCTGACACTTGAATAAAATTTCAACGCATTGCCACCAGTAGTTGTTTCTGGGCTCCCGAACATTACACCAATTTTCATTCTTATTTGGTTAATAAATATAACTAGTGTATTTGATTTTTGAATACTCCCAGTTATCTTTCGAAGAGCTTGTGACATTAGTCTAGCCTGAAGTCCAACATGCGAATCTCCCATATCTCCTTCAAGTTCTGCTCTTGGCACTAGAGCTGCAACACTATCGATCACTATTACATCTAAACTACCACTTTTGACCAACATATCTGTAACCTCGAGTGCCTGTTCACCTGTATCGGGCTGCGATAAAAGTAATTCATCAATATCAACCCCTAAAGCTTTGGCGTACTCTGGATCAAGTGCGTGTTCTGCATCTATAAAAGCAGCACTTCCTCCAGCTTTTTGGCATTCTGCGATAATCTGTAGTGTGAGAGTAGTTTTTCCAGATGATTCAGGACCGTAAATTTCAACGACTCTGCCTTTAGGAAGGCCTCCGATGCCCAAAGCATTATCCAAACCAAAAGAACCAGTCGGAATAGAAGGAACTTCCACAGTATCTCTTGTTCCCAATTTCATAATTGTACCTTTGCCAAATTGACTTTCAATTTGCTTTAAAGCTCCCTCGAGGGATTGTTTTTTATTTTCTGCCATAATTTACCAAGTAGTGTATAAATATACAGTAATATTGTTTATTAAATTTTTCAAGAAAAATTGGCTTTTTTTGTTTATTTTTTTTTAATTGAATATATCAAGTAAAATACCGACATGGCATTTATAGTTACTGAATCTTGTATTAAATGTAAACACACAGATTGTGTAGAAGTGTGTCCTGTAGATTGTTTTTATGAGGGGCCTAATTTTCTAGCTATAAACCCAGACGAATGCATTGATTGTGGATTATGTGAGCCAGAATGCCCTGTTGATGCAATTTTTGCAGAAGATGAGCTTCCTCCTGATCAAATAAATTTTATTGAAATAAATAACGACCTGTCTGCTGTGTGGCCAAATATTGCGCAGAAAAAGGATCCACTTCCTGAGGCAGAAGAGTTCCGATTAGTTAAAAATAAAATTGATTTGCTTGAAAAGGACTAGTTTAAGTGGATCCAAACAGCTGAAATAGACCCACTGATAAGGCCTGAAAATAACATTTTTACCTTTTGTTCATTCCTATTAAAACTTTTTATAATCTCCTTAGGTAAAAGAAGAAATGAAACCATGAAACCCACTAAAAGAGGTAAAATTGCCATCAGATCAAGCATTTTTACAGATTTAATTACTAAAGGATAAACTCCAAGCATTACGAGAACTAAAGATCCTGAGATTCCTGGAAGAAGGAATGCTGAAAATGCAAAGAATCCTGCAATACCAAGCAAAAAATAATTATCAAAATTTAAACTTACTAAAGACATTGATATCAATAAAGCAACACAAAAACCAATAAAGAAACTAATTGAATATCCTCTTGTTTCAGCCCATTTATGATCAAAAAAAATATTTTTTATTACAGCGGCAAGCATTACAAAGGTTAAAAAAACCTTGAATGCAATCAGATAGTTTATGATTAAAAAATCAATTAAAAAAGAAGCGATATAGATCGCAATAATCATCCCCATAAAAAGAGGAAAAATAAAATTTGGATTTAATTTATGGAAGAATTTTTCAATGGAAAAATTTCTTAGATTTGGGTTAAAAGCAGTTAAAGAACTTAAAAAATTCTTATAGACATTAAATAACCCTGCGATAGTAGCACCCGATATACCAGGTGTAATTTCAGCAATTCCCATAAAAAATCCTGCAACAAATCTATGAAAAAATTTAGACATCAGGTAGTTGGCCTTTTAACTTCGAGTGATTAGTCATATCCCAAAACAAAGGAGTTACTGAGACCTTACCATTTTTAATAGCCTCAAAATCAGTTCCGCTTAGGTCTCCATTTGGTTCTCCTGATTTACCAATTTTATAACTTATTTTTGTTTCTGAACCCTTGAACTCTGGAGCTAATGGAATCCCTCTATTTCCTAGTCGAGTTAAAGATATACCTTTAATTTCATTTAGAGGTAGGTTAGGAATATTTACATTGAAGACTATTCCATCATGCTGCTCCTCTGAATAGTTATCAATAACATAATTAAAAATCAGTTTAGTTATATGGATGGACGTATCGGTATTTTCAAATGATTTTCCTGCAATTGAAAGAGCAATTGGAGGATACTTTAATTTCCTTGCAGTAAATGCTGCCCCAAGAGTACCAGAGTGTATAACATCATCGCCCATATTAGCACCCTTATTAATGCCTGAAATTACAATGTCTGGAATGTCCTTCATTATTGCCATGAGGCCCATAAAAACACAATCAGCAGGGGTTCCGTCTACAGAGTAGATATTTTGATCTAACTTTACTATGTCTACAGGAGATCTTAGGGTAATTGCTGCACCTTGACCACTTTTGTCTTTTGCAGGAGCAATAAGATATGCCTCATGATCATTTTTTAATGAATTAAAAAGAGACTGAGTTAATTCAGAATCAATTCCGTCGTCATTTGTTATTAATATTCTCATTTTTCTAGTCTAGATATTACTAATGCTGCTGCTCCTTCACCTTTTCCAATAAAACCCATTTTCTCTGAGGTTTTGGCTTTTAAGCCAATCATTTTTTTTTGCAATCCGGTTATTTTACATAGATTATGAATTATTTCTTCTCTAAATGGACTTAATTTTGGTTCTTCAGCTATTACTATTACATCAAATTGGGCTAATTTATATCCCTTAGATTTGACTTTATCGTATGATAAATTAAACATTTTATTTCCAGGACAATCTTTCCATTCTGGGGTCTCTGGAAAATTAGTTCCGATGTCGCCAAGACCAAGAGAGCTAAGCATCGAATCAATCAAAGCATGAATAACAATATCTCCATCAGAGTGTGCATGAAAAGATTTCTCAAACGGAACCTTAATGCCACCAATCATTAAACCATCGCCGTTTTTAAAACGGTGACTATCGAAACCATTGCCAATAATCGATGTTTCATGTAATCGTAGATCTTCCTGTACAGTAATTTTAATATTATTTCTGTTGCCAGGTATGAATTCGATTTCCCCTCCAGAACGCTCTATTGCTTCCGACTCATCACTTGGAAAATACTCATCTGAAATACAAGCTTCTAAAGCAAGTTTTAATGTATCAGCCCTACAAATTTGTGGTGTCTGTGCTAGATAATAATTATTTCTATCTACACTTTTAGAAACTTTTAAAGATTGCTTATCAATCATCTTTAAAGATTCATATACTGGAATACCATATATCAAGATTTCTGATTGTAACTCTATAAACCTATCTTTAAGAATTATAATTTCCTCAGCGCTTATATAAGGTCTCACCGCATCATGAATCATAACAATTGATTCGCCCTCAATATCTTGAAGAGCATTTAAAACAGAATGAGACCTTGTATTTCCCCCTTGGATTAATTTAATCTTGGGATTATTGTAAAAACCCATTTCTTTAATATCATTGTCACCTTTTGCTATTGGGATAATTATCCTTTCAAAAATATTAGAATCTAGAAAATGTGAAACTGTTTTTTCAATTATAGATTTATCTCCGATTGGAAGGTATTGTTTGGCTTTTGAAGAGGCCATTCTTGTGCCTTGGCCTGCAGAAGGTATTATTGCGTAAATATTTTTATTTTGGGTCATTATTATTTTTTAAATCTTTTTTTTGTTCTGCTTCATTTTTTTGAAAAATTTCTTTTTCACTGGATTCAAAACTTTCTC
>CENG01080648.1_pt1 | contig 14138 bp, 15 predicted proteins | sample 530131 | NCBI WGS metagenome assembly CENG01 (sample SAMEA2591057, study PRJEB7988) | marine metagenome | biome: marine biome (ENVO:00000447); feature: surface water (ENVO:00002042) layer; material: saline water (ENVO:00002010), including plankton (ENVO:xxxxxxxx) | depth 5 m
ACAGCACACTGAAATTCTCACGTATCAAATAGTTATTTTTGGTGCGACTGGAGACCTATGTCGCAGGAAACTTGTCCCTGCACTTTTTAAACTGCATGAAAAGAAATTACTTCCAGATAATCTTGTGATTGTTGGAACTTCTCGTAGAGAACATTCTAAAGAGTCTTGGATAGAAACTCTCGGTGAGTATCCACAAGACTTTCTGCATAGATTTGATTGGGTATCTACCGACCTAGAAAATCCAGAATCTCTTCATCATATTCCTGATGCTGATGACTCAACTTATTTCTTGTCTGTTCCACCAGAGAGATATGAGTCAGCTATCATTAATCTGAAGCAAGGAGGACTTTTAGATGACCCAGAAACATCCCGTGTGGTTATTGAAAAACCCTTTGGGCACGATCTTAAATCTGCTAATCATCTACAGTCAGTGGTGGGCAGACATCTACGCGAGAAACAAGTTTATCGCATTGACCATTATCTTGGTAAAGATACTGTCAATAATATTCTTGCTACCCGCTTTGGGAATATTCTTCTTGAGCCACTTTGGAACAGGGATTACATAGAAGAAGTTCAGATCTTTGCTACTGAAACCATTGGTTGTGAAGGTCGTTCACAATATTATGAGACTGCGGGTGTCGTAAGAGACATGCTACAGAATCATATGCTTCAGGTTCTTGCATTGATTGCAATGGAATCTCCTTGTCGCATGGATGCAAAAGAGATTAGAAGAGAGAAAGTAAAAGTTTTATCCGCAACTCGTTTAGGGGAGGACATGATCCTTGGACAATATGAAAGCTATCGTTCTGAAGAGGGCGTTAATCCTAACAGTAACACTCCTACCTATGTTGCTGGTTCTTTATACGTCGATAACTGGCGTTGGAAGGGTGTTCCTTTTCGCTTTATGACGGGTAAGAAGATGCCCTACCAATGCGTAGAGGTCGTCATCAAACTCAAAGATACTCCTCTTCATCTATTTGAAGGTGAAGGAAAAGATCGTATCGTTATTCGTTTGCAACCACATGCTCACCTTGATATTCAGATTGATGTTAAGTCTCCTGGACTTGGGGATTCGGTTGAGCAAGCTACACTGACTCACAGGTATCCTGATTGGTTGGGTGTAGATGGTTATGAAAAACTACTATTTGATTCTATAAATGGTGATCAATCACACTTTGTACATTCGGAAGAAGTGATAGAATCTTGGAGGATCGTTGATGACTTACTTTGCACTGGTGACTCTTGTCCCATTCGCACTGCTCCTTACATCTACACTGGCGGGTGGGGACCACAGCATAAAGTAGACTTTATTACTAAATGGGATTACCCAGCATGACCCACGTCCAACTGTTCGTTAGATCTGTTATGCAAACTCCATGGTGCTTAGGCGTCATGGGATTTTGTCTTGTATTTGTTCCTATCATAGGTATGCATTTAGTTCATAAATATGAATGGAAACACTGGGAACCCTTTGTGAGGAAACATGATGAATGAAAGTGATTACAATTTGGGATTATTTGGTACTCCATTCTGCCATAGAAAAATTCAAAATTGGAAAGAAAAAAAATCTCAACTTTTAAAGTTGAAGGTCAAGAAGCACTTTAAACATGTAAAAGAAGAAAATATCATCACAGACTTTCCATTTTCAAATGAAAATAACTATAGTCAAAAAATAGAAGAAATTTTAAAAGAAGAACTTGATAGCATTTATATGTGTCTTGGAGTAGAAAATTATTTCATTAGAAATTCTTGGATAGAAGTTGCTAATAAAAATATGGATCATCTAGTTCATAATCATGGAGGACTTGGATTGAGTGCTATCGTTTACTTGGATTACAATCCTAAATATCATAGTCCGACTGGGTTTGTTTCTCCAATTAATTTTTTTGATACTGGTATGAGCTCGTTGTATTTTCCAGATAATATTGATGATGGTTCGTTAGTTGTATTTCCCTCAGCAATTAATCATTTTTCTAAGAGAAATGATAGTGATATACCAAGAACCATACTATCATTTAATATGGTAAACAAGCAATACATGTAACATGAACTACGCACTTCTATTATGTCTTTCTCCATTGGTGATAATTTTTTTATTAATGAAGTTTGTTGTTTGGATTTCTGCAGTAAATACTGAGTCCGATTATGTCCGAAAAGAACCTTTCAGAAAACGAGGACCCTACATGGAAAACGTATATGCAGACGTTGATGAAGAGGAAGAAGAATATGGAGATCGCACAGACTATAGATGAAGCTCTCTATCAGTATTACACTATAGAAAATGAACTTCCTGTACCAAACTGGAGACAAATAAAAGATCCTGATTGGTGGGTTCAATATTTAAAAGATATGGGAATAGATCCTAGAAATCCATGAACTTATTATTGCGTCCACTAGAAGATCCAAATGATCCTGTATGGAGTGTGATCATCAGCATCATCATTCTTCTGATTGGAGTTGCGTGGGTTATCTACTATATACTAGGTATTGACGAGAGAGAGTCCCATGGGAGCGATGATACCCCCGAGTCGGAAGAGTTGTTACAACTTCCGAGTGACGAGCATAGATAAAGTGTTGGACGGAGATACTATCGATGTCACAATTGATCTCGGTTTTGACCTTTATAAAAAAGAGAGAGTTAGAATTGCTGGTGTGGACACGCCAGAAAAACGCACCAGAGATCTCGAAGAAAAAGCATTAGGTATCGATGCAACCAACTGGATGAAAGAAAAACTAGAAGGTGCTATCGATGGAGACGACGAGCTTTCTATTAGAACTGAACTGGTTGGTGGTATGGGTAAGTACGGTCGCCTTCTTGGTTGGTTATATATTGGAGATGCAGAACTATCATTGAATGAACAAATGATTGCAGAGGGTTATGCATGGGAGTATGATGGAGGAACGAAGCAGAAAAACTTTGAAGAGCTTCGTGAAATCCGTCGCGCTCATGGAACACTTGTATGATAGGTTTTTACTTAACAGTCTCAGTTGTCCTTCTTCTTGTTGCTTACGCGGGAGTTGAAGAGACAACGAGACTTTTTCGCTATACTGATCTTCAACTTAGATATTCTATTATTAAAATACGCATGGAGTTTATGCGTAGAAAATTGAAAAAGCAATTAGAAAATCATGAAAGTATTAAGCATTGATTTAGACTATGCAGTCTTTGAAGATTATATGGAACGTCAGCAAGATATAAAGGAAGATCTTGGTATTGCAGATCATCCACTTGCGGTTTGGAAAATTCTTGAAGAGTTAGATAAGGATTTTGATTACTCTGAAATTGATACTAGAGCAATGCAATACCTGGTTCACACTTTCAAGAGGGCACTTCAAAATTGTGATGATGTAGGATTTGGATATGACCATGATAATATATTGTATCGATTAGAAAAAGAAGATGCAGATAATATAGATATCATTAACATTGATAATCATGGTGATATACTCAATCTTCAAGGATATGAATGTTTTGAAGATGTGGGTGGTAGAGATTATGGTGCAGAAAAAGAACGAGAGTACCTTCAAAAATATAATGATGTAACAGAAGGTAGTTGGGTTTCTTGGTTGGATGAAAAGAAAAAGTTAAACAGCTATACTTTCATTTGTGATTCTAATTTTAATCCTACAGAACCTGAAGAAAAAATTAATGGATATCGAGGCGTTCATTCTAGAAATGAATATAAGTTTGAAGATTATGACTTTGATTATATTTTTGTATGCCTCTCTCCAATGTATGTGCATTATAAAAATTGGAAATACTTTAAAGAAATGATTGATATGTATGAAGATAAAACAGGAAAGAAAGCAAATGTTATAGACCGTAAGTATGAAATAACTGCAAGAAGTAAACTGTTGAATAAATATATCGGAATAGAGGAGTAGTAAAATGCAAAAACTAATCAATGTACTTGCTCTTGCATCATTCGCTGTATCTGCTGCTGTAGTCGGTGGTGGTGCTTATCTTTATCTGAATAAAGATGCACTTATTGAAGACGCTCGCCAGAAAGCAACAGAAGCGGTCACAGAAGCAATCACATCCGCACTTCCTGGAATGGTAGAAGGACTTTTACCAGAGATGCCTGAAGTGGAAATTCCAGAACTACCTACAGAGACTGGTCCAGCATTACCTTTCTGATGAAACTCTCTTGTTATGAGCATACCAGAAATCAAACCAATTAATATCAATCTGAACATCAGTGAAGTCAGGACGTTGAATATTCCTGAGATAAGACCTGTTTTCAATAGAGATACTCCACCAGCAATACCTTACGCTGCTCCTGTTACTGTAGAACTTGGAGTGCCCGTTGTCGATATCCCTGGGTGTGTTGAAGCGCATGAGGTTGATGAAGATAATATGGCTCTGACTGAGGATGATCCTAAGGGAACTAAAACTTTTTGTGATGCTGATGTTCCTAGTTTTAATCCGATTGATTTTCAACCTGGAGCAATGACGATCACTCGTCCTCAACCTGTTCCTAAAACTGGGAAGATGGAGGAGACAAAGAAACCAGAATCAGAGGCACCTGCTCCTGCTCCTATAAAACCACCGAGTAATACAGATATACCAAAAGTTCCAGATACTTCTTCAGAGATTGAGTGTCCAACTCCTCAACAGTTAGTTAACGAACCAGTTGGATTTATATTTGATAGTGGTAGAAAACAAATCGTAGGATATGAGTTGCAGGGAACAGAATGTAAGAGAATTGTAGATATTATTTCTGTCCCTGCTCAAATATTAAATGGTATACCACCAGCAGGGGTCATTACAACAACAGCATCCATCGCAGTTGTTGCTACCAGTTCTGCTTTGATAGCAAAACCATTTGCAGATATTCTTTTACGAGTAATCAAACCAATAACGAAAAAAATAATCAAAAAAATTGCCTCTATAAGAGGCAAGAAAGTTAAGGCTTTGTCGTTAAGGGAGCGCCGAGCGGAGCAGCGGGATCGGAACCAGGCGATAAAGGCTCTTCGCGCTGCTTTGAAACCGAAGGGATAGTATGTTTATGTGGTGTAATAGCATTCTTGCCCATTACAATCACGTCCGCACATACACTTGCATACCTTGTGCCTGGTTTAAAAAGTATTCCTTTTTGCATTAACTCGCCACAATTCTTGAGTCTCGCAATCTCAAAGTCAAGCCTTTTGTTAGCAGCTGCTTGATTCATTAGAGCAATATTTGCTCGCGCTGCTTTCTTACAAAGGTCTTGTAAGCTTTTATCTGTAGGTGTACTCCACGTCATGGAGAATCCAACACCCAAACTGTAATTATCTTTCTGTGCGGTTCTTGTTCTTTTTCTAAACAAAATTCTTCCGGGATTATCAATAATTCCATCCCCCATTTCATTTCCATCTGCATCTGTAGCACCAAAATTATCACTCACATCATATACTGGGTCATCATAGTAAGGTTCATATGGTTTAGAAGCAGAGACACTTCCTGTTACATATGGTGTGAAATTGCGAGTGGGACCCTGACATTGTATACCTCCACCGTAGGTATTTGTAATATATGGTCCTTGTAAAACCTGAATAGCTTGATTGGTCACTGAGCCAGAGCTATTTGCGATAGGGGATGCTGTTGCACTAACACCCCCAACCGTTTCTGCATTAACAGGTGATGCTACCAAGGCAGCAATTACTGGGAGAAGATACTTGTAGTATCGGTTACGCTTGTAACCTCTGTCGTCCTTTGGATGATCGTATGATTTTGTAAACCAGGTCCGGTATAAGTTTCTGTAAACTGAAACGCTGCCCCTGGTGTTGTTTGTTTGAATTGAGGTGTCGCTGTCATTCCTTTCCATGTCGAATTCACTCCATTTATAGTTACACTTGTATCACCTGTAGTTGGAGACAATGTTCCTCCAATAGGTTCTACGCCAGACCCTGTTGCAGAATATTGATAACCGGTTGAATAGTCCATCGAATTGATGGTCTCGGTTATTGTTTGTGTCGTCTCTGTGTGGCTCGTCATTGAGCCCTGTGTGAAGTTTGGGATCACGGGGACCGCCAGGGCAGCTGCAGGCATGACACTTGCAGCCACCACAGACATCACACACCAAAAGATCGTCCTTCCAAAAGTCATCATGACCTCCGAGATCAGTCAATAACGGTAATCTCACTGACGAATTGGCCGATAGCAGTAGAACCAGCTCCACCAGCAGTCACAGTAAGAAGACCAGCAGATGTTACAGTACCAGCTAATCCTGTATTATCACCAGCAGCATAAGAAGTGACGCTAGAGAAATTGGGTCCTGCTCCTAAAGTAACCGCAGCAGTTGGAACTGCATCAGCCTGTGTGTATGACTGACTAAAACTAAACGCTGCACCTGCAGTATCCTGAGTTGCTGCAATAGTTCCTGGGTTATAAACACCTGAAGTAATAGTTCCAGCAGAAACAGTTCCTGCGGTTGTTCCGTCGGTAGTATCAATGTTACTACCAGAAATACTGAATGAGGATCCTATTCTAGAAGATGTTGCTCTTGCTGCATCAACAGTTAACTGAACGCTTGATGCGTGCTTTGATACAAGTCCGCCAGCATTTGCTGCTGTAGCGGTCATCAGTAACATTCCAAAAGCTATTAGTGCTTTTTTCATAGTTGTTAAGGGTTGAATATTTGCGTCGTAGTCATAATTATTTAGACGTAAAATTTTGTATTGTCACGTTCCCTATTTATAGGTATAATAAATAAGTTATAATGGTTTTATAATCGGAGTTATATCGGTGTCATTAAAGAAACCTTCTGATTTATTCAAAAGAAATGACGCCTTCGATAATAGTTCGGAAGGACAATCAGATGGTCTTCAGCCGAATTCGGATGCGTATAATCAATATTCAGAAACCTTTGATAATTACAAAAGGAATCTGAATCAAATTCAGGTAGCTTCAGTAGTGTCTGGAAATTTTTCTGGAACGTTAGAGGAATACAATGAGAATATTCAGAGGATAAACACTCTCTCTGAGCAAGTTGATAACATTCAAAGTCAGGTCAAAACTCTTCTGAGCAAGGAAGATTTGGATCGAGCAATGATGGCTCAATTGATGCTGGTTGATCAGAACTTTGCAGAGATTCAAACTAAGATTGATAAGTTAAATTCTTATCAAGTTAATAAGATTCGTTCTGAGATTAAAGAACTTGGCGAGTCTGTATATAAGATTGTAGAAAATGATATTCCAAAGTATAGAAAGATGCTCCGTGAGTCGGAAGTATCTTTTGATGAGAGAGTAGGTAAGTTAGAATATGTTGTTGACGAATCTATTGAAAGAGTAAACGACTCTGTATCTAACAGACTTGATGGATTCTCTGAAGAGATTGGAAAGATACACGAGAATACAGATCAGGTAATAGAGGATGCTGAGAAACTTGCATCTAATGTAAGGGATAGTTTATTTGATACATCAGAGAAACTTACTGAGAGATTCAACGATCTTCAGATAAATTCTCATCGTACTAAAGTTGAATTGGATAATTTCCTTCAACTTGATTTAGAAAGAGAAAGAGATCGACAAGAGCAGATCAAAGATTTTGACGCATCTTTACGTGAGTATAGAACTGAGAAGAATGAGTTAGATAAGAAAGTCTTCTCTTTAGAAGAAGAAATTTCTCGTAATGAGGAGTTAATTGGTAAGTATAATGAAGATTTCAAAGTCAATCTTCTGATTGTAAATGAAGATCTAAAGACTGCTGTCGGAAAAATAAATGAGGACATTAGTAGTAAGAATGATACTTTAGCTGAAGAGATTCAAACTCTAAAAGAATCCCTTGCAGAGTTTGAGAAGAAGCAAACTGTCCTTAATGAAGAGATTGGAGTAGATCTAACTAATGTTTCTAAGGATCCTTTAACTCCTTTAGATAAGCAGTTTGTAACTCTACAGGATCTGCAGAAGCATTACCGACTGTTTCTTAATAGAGTTCAGTTACAATTAGAAAGCCTTGGTGGCGGTGGTATTGAAGATGCTCCCAAGGATGGATCGGTATATGTTCGTACTCGTCAATCGTGGAAGACATTAGCTCAAGTTGGAGTACAAACATTCCAAGAAATTAATGTTAATGAAAGAGTTTCTATTGGTACTTGTGGTGATCAATACTCCGAAGACTTTGTTGTATGTGGTGATCAAAGAGTCACTGGTACTCTTTCTATCGGTACTAGTTCTATCATTCTTGACCCAGAACAAGGGATCATATTTGGTGTTGAAACTATTGAACTTGGTGCGATTGGTTCAGCTAACACTGTTTTAATTTCTAGAACTAGCGACGGTATTATTAATTTTACCGATACGGATGGAACAGAAGCAAGCGTCGGTATTGGTACTAGTGTTAATGTACATACTTCTGGTATTATTACAGCTACTCATGTGCATAGTGCGTCTGCTGCCTTTGATGGTAATGTAACTATCGGTGGTACATTAACATATGATGATGTAAGAAACGTTGATTCCATCGGTATCATTACCGCTAGAAAAGATGTTATTGTTGGTGGTGGTATATCTGCTGTTGGAGTTGTAACAGCATCTGCTTTTATTGGTGATGGATCACAGTTAACTGGTATTGATGCAACATCACTTAAAGACGACAATGGTGTTATAAAAGTTCAAGCAAACACAGACGGTGCTGTTGTAACAGGAATATTGACTGCTAATCATGCTATTGGTACTCCTGGTGGTGGATTTAAGTCTGGTGCATTTACTATAAGTTCTTCAGACTTTACAAAAGACTCTATCAATGAACTCAATTTCATATTAGGAAAACTAGTACCGACAGCACCCGATACCTTGAATGGATTAAGTGTGTCTTTAACAGGCACACAAGGAACAGCATACTTATGTCAGGGATTTACTCCTACTAATAATACTGGTGGTTCGGCACCGTCTGCAGGAAGTGCATATACAAGAAATACAGATAGCACAATTACATCAAGCTATATTAATGATGTAGGACCAGGAGACAATGGAACTGTTATCGGAAATATAAATGGTTCAAGTGTTGGTAGTATTGCGTTTGATACTAATACTAATAACGGAACAGATGGTGGAGTTCAAGTTGCTGATAATAAAGATGCATCATTATCAACACGTAATACGGGTATAACGGCAGCGTTTTATCAGGTATATGATGTAAGATTTATAAATGCTGCTTCACCTGATGGATATAATAAAGCATCGTTTACTCATGGTTCAGCAACGACTGGAGAAGTTTTCTGGTATGAAGATCCAAGCACAGTTTCGGCTCCTATAATAAGCTTTGGTGCAGTGACTACACCTTCAACGGGTAGTCATATAGTGGCGTATTCTTCAGGTGTTCCACACTACACAGAGTCAACAAATAATAATTTCACTTATAGTTTATCTGTAGAGAACGCTAGTGGAGATATGTACTCTAGATCTGATTACAAACTTCTAAATTCTGACGGAGCAACAACGGGATTTGCAAATCCTGGACATATATATTACAATAATTTCGTTGGTGGAACTCAACCGCCAGCAAGAAATTTTGGTGTTGGAACTCCTGCTGCAACAACAATTACTAATACCCCTAGAAATATACATAACACTATAACTTCAAATCATTTCACAAGATATGATGCGACAACACCATATGGTTCCCATAATAACCAGAGAGTCTCATTCTCTACTAGTGTAAATATTATGGGAACCACAGCGACAACCAATCAAATAGATGAAGATAATATATTGATTTCATCTCTTGGAACTGGTTCTGGTAATGCTACTAGAGTTGATGCTGGTTCTTCAGGTGATAATCCAACACCTGTTCATACAATATGGAATGCTTCTTCTAGTGTTCCTACTTATGAGGCAGTTGTAAGAGGTGGAACCCTCCGCCACGACCAGACGAATTATGCCTCCCATCTTCCGATAGGACCAGATTATTCTACTGGTAGATCTGGAGCACAATACTTCCAGATTGAACTGATAAGATCTAATGTATCTGAATTTATTATTTCATATACTGGATCAACCGCTGGATGTTTTGTCTGTATGCCTGATAATGCAGCATGGACTTCATCATTATCTGGAACAAATGGTTGGGCAGATATGTTCCAAGCATATCGGGGATCTGGTATCCCAACATCAGCAGAACCAGGATGTTCTTCTGGTGGTGTGATGGATAATAATGGAGGTACATTTACATGTGTGTTCGGAACGGAATCCTCATCCAATGATAGTAACAATCGTATATTGATTAGATGGAAATTAACTTCTGGTCAATCAATCACCGCAATGTCATTCTCCGCAACTTAATACAGAGTTAATTAACAATGGCCGCATCACAAGAACAAAAACTAGATTATCTATTAAAGAAGATTGGATATTCTGCAACCAAGACTGGTATTGCGGAGGATGAGTCTCTATCTGGAAGTAAGAAGGCACCGTTTGCCGAAGCAATTCCTTCACCATTAGTTGTACCTTCAACTAGTGTTTGGAGAGATAGCGTTTTTATACCATCAACACCACCTGGTGCTACTACAAATTATGTAGAGGTATATAATTTTGGAACTGCAGTCCAGATGACTGTTGATTCTACAGTTTCTGGTAATAGATCTTTTATTGCATACTCAACATATGATGATACTTCAACTGCAATACTTGGAGATTGGATTGATCCTTCTTTTGGCGCGGATTATATAATCAGAGTATATGCGGGCGATCCTAATTCGGGTGGTACTCAATTATCCGCATCTGGATCTGGATCTAATGATACATGGTTCTTTGATTATTCTTCTGGTGTTCTGAACTTTAATGGAACTTCTGTTCCTTCTGGAGTTACTTCAAGTAATATCTACTTAGTTGGTTATAGATACCTTGGAACAAAGGGTGTAGGTGCTCCAGGCGGACTAGCAACATTTACTTCTCTGCAAGTATCTGGTATAACTACATTCCAGAGTGATATTAATCTTGGGAATAATGATAAGATAGTTTTAGGAACAACTGATGATTTTCAAATCTATCATGATGGTAACGATGCATATGTTGCCGACACTGGATCTGGAGACCTGAAGCTTAGGGGAACTGCAGCGATTCGTTTAGAGAACTCGGCAGGTACAGAAACATATGCACAATTTAATGTAGATGGTGCATCAGAACTTTACTATGATAACGCCAAAAAGTTAGAGACTACACAAACGGGTGTCGTAGTTACAGGAATGACTACAACATCCTCACTGGTTGTTACTGGTGATATTGATGTTGATGGTCATACTAATTTAGATAATGTAAGTGTTGCTGGTGTATCTACATTCGCTAGTAATTTAAATATTGGTGGTGATCTGCAGGTTACGGGTAACTCACTCTTCGTTGGTGTTGTTACTTTCTCTGCTGGAACCGATGGAACAATTCAACTTGGTAGTGCAAACACTGATAATGTTGTATTTACTGCTGATGTAAATTCAAATATTGTTCCTAATACAAATAATGCATATGATTTAGGTTCTTTATCTCAGAAGTGGAGAAGTCTTTTTGTTGGTAGTGATGCAACTATTGGTGGAGCTGTAACAGCAACTTCATTTGATGGTAATTTGAATGCTCTGGGTAACACCTATTATGTTTCTGAGAATGGTTCTAACTCAAACTCTGGTGATAATATAAACGAACCATTTTTAACAATAACGAGAGCTCTACAAGATGCTTCTGCTGGTGATGTAGTTAATGTTTCCGCTGGTACTTTTGTGGAGATGTGCCCATTAACAGTTCCTGCTGGTGTAACAATTAAAGGTGCTGGACTAAGAGCAACATTAATAAAACCAACAGATGGAACAAAGACAAATAATGTTTTCCTGTTGAATGATGCATCTACCCTTGAAGATTTTACAATCAAGGATTCTTTCTATAGCACTTCAGCAGACACTGGTTATGCATTTGCTTTTGCAAGTAATGCATCAATTACAACTAGAAGTCCATACGTTCAAAGGATTACAGTATTTAATAAAGGATCCCAGACATCTACATCAGATCCTTACGGATTTAATACCGCAGACAATCCTCCATCTACCTATGTTTCTGGTCGTGGTGCATATATTGATGGACAAAATGTTACCTCAAATTCTCTTGAAGCGGGAATGCTTTTCAATGAGGTAACATTCTTTACTCCTAATCAGAAAGGTATTGTTCTTACTAATGGTGCTCGCGCTGAATATCTAAACTGCTTCCATTACTTTGCATCCAGAGCAGTTGAAGCTGTTAGTGGTTCTGTTGGTCTTGCTGGAACTGCTAGAGTAAGGTTAAAGTTTGATACTCCAAGTGTCACATTAAATGTAAATGATGTTGTAAAGTTACGTGATAGTGGTGGAACAGTTGTTGGTCTTGGTACAGTTGTATCTTATGACGCTCCATACGCAGAGATTTCTGGTAAGGGTCATGGACTATTTACTGTAGGTGCTGGAACAACTCAAGATGTTAAGTTCTATCAATCTAATGGGGCAACACAGACTGGTATTGCAAGCGCAATTTCATTAGCAGACTACACAAAGTTTGGCGCAGAGATGCGTTCTGTTGGATGTGCTTTTGAGTATGGTACTCAGGGTGTTGTTGCTGATGGTATTGGTGTAAAATTAAGACTCTTTGCTACCAACTTCAACCACGTTGGATCTGGAAACGATTTTACTAATGATTCAACACTAACGATTCAGTCAAATGAAGTTGTTGAATTGAATAATGGTCAGGTATCTTTTGTAAGTATTGATCAGTCTGGTGATTTTAGAGTTGGTGATGCATTTGTTGTTCAACAGGAAACTGGAAATGTTTCGTTCGCATCTACCACATACAATCTAGAAACAACAGGTAATTTAACTGTTACTGATGGTGGATCTAATCAATCACAATTATCTCCGACAAGTTTAACTGTTGGTGATTTACAACTAGCATCTAGCACAGTATCATCCGATAGTGGAGATATCACACTTGATCCTGCCGGCGGCAATAAGACAATTATACAAGGTGATTTAAGTGTTACTGGTATAGTTACAGCAGCACAACTCTATGCTGGTCCTAATGGTATCGGTATTGGAATTAGTGAGATCACTGGTCCTTCTGAGATCATACTTGATCCATCTGCAGTTGGTGATAATACTGGTAAGGTTATCGTTAAAGGTGATCTTCAAGTTGATGGAACAGAAACCATCGTCAACTCTACAACTTTGAGTGTTGATGATAAAAATATTATTCTAGCTTCTGGAGCAGCAAATGATGCTGCGGCAGATGGTGGAGGAATCACTCTTGAATCTGGTGATGGTAACAAGACTATCAATTGGGTTGACTCCACAGACTCTTGGACTTTCTCTGAGAATGTTGATTTAGCATCAGCAAAGACCTATAAAATCAATAACGTTGACGTTTTGTCTAGCACAACGTTGGGCGCAGGAGTTACGCAATCTTCTCTTACTTCTGTTGGAACACTAGAAAGTCTTACGGTTTCTGGAGTAATAAATAGTACAACGGACGTAAGAATCAATGGAACTGGTGTCCTTCAAAGTGCTAGTGACGAAGCAATCGCACTTGCAATCGCTCTAGGGTAACATATGGCAAACACATTCAAAAGTTATACAAAAGCTTCTGTAAGTACCTCAACGGTAGATGTTTATACCGTTGCCGGTGGTACAACATCAGTTCTTATTGGTTTGATTGTGACCAATAGGTTAGGAAGCGGAACCCCAGTGTATGCTGATGTCTTACTTGATAAGGCAGATGTATCAGCAGATGATATATACCTCGTTAGAAATGTAAAACTATACGATGGTAGCACGTATACGCTTTCTGATACTGGAAAAATAATCCTTGAAACTGGTGATAAAATTAGAGCAACCTCTAATACTCTTAATTCTGTAGATATTATGATTAGTGTCTTAGAACAAACCTGAGGTAGCAACTAATGGGGTATAACGGAAAGAAACCGACAAGGTTAGAAATTGATATTTACGATTCTAACGGTGCCGTTGGTGCCGCTAGTTCTATTCTAACCGCCTCTGGAAGTGGTGGAAAAGTACAATGGACCCCACCATATGAGGCGGGTCTTCAGGGTGTTCAGGGAACCCAAGGAATTCAAGGCATTCAGGGTGTCCAAGGAACTCAAGGTCCACAAGGAATCCAGGGTTTACAGGGAGAAACTGGTACTCAAGGAACT
>CENG01012415.1_pt1 | contig 14137 bp, 14 predicted proteins | sample 530131 | NCBI WGS metagenome assembly CENG01 (sample SAMEA2591057, study PRJEB7988) | marine metagenome | biome: marine biome (ENVO:00000447); feature: surface water (ENVO:00002042) layer; material: saline water (ENVO:00002010), including plankton (ENVO:xxxxxxxx) | depth 5 m
TTTAACAACCGTTAAGCTAATAAATTATTCTGATATTTCTGGATAGAGAAAATGGTTGTAGGGAAACCGTTGGATATGAAGGGTTCTAACTTCTCTGTAAACTCGGTCTCGGAAGGCTTGCAAATTGGTTTTAGTGAGGGCAGAAATAAATAACGCGTTTCCATTGGTTGTGCTGATCCAAGACTTTTCCCATTCCTCTATTGAAAAATGCTTAGAATTTCGTACCACTAACAAATCTTCTTCATCAAATGGAACGGCTTGGTAGGCGTCAATTTTATTGAAAACCATCAACGTTGGTTTATTCAGCGATTGAATCTCTCCGAGAATGTCATTTACAGATTCGATATGTTCCTCAAAATTAGGATGTGAGATATCCACCACGTGAATTAAAAGATCGGCTTCTTGCACCTCGTCCAAGGTGCTTTTAAACGACTCTACTAATTGGGTGGGGAGTTTTCGGATAAAACCTACCGTATCACTAAGTAAAAAAGGTAAATTCCCAATAACCACTTTTCGAACGGTGGTGTCTAGGGTCGCAAATAACTTGTTCTCTGCAAATACTTCACTCTTAGCGACCACATTCATCAACGTAGATTTACCCACATTGGTGTACCCTACCAAAGCGGCGCGAATCAGGTTCCCTCGGTTGCCCCGTTGGGTACTCATCTGCTTATCAATTGTGGTTAATTTTTTTTTCAGCAAAGCAATTTTATCCCGAACAATTCTTCGGTCGGTCTCTATTTCTGTTTCACCAGGACCTCGCATACCAATCCCTCCCCGCTGGCGTTCAAGGTGTGTCCATAGGCCTTTCAAACGCGGTAACAAATATTGATATTGGGCCAATTCTACTTGCGTTCGGGCATAGCTTGTCTGGGCTCGTTGCGCAAATATATCGAGGATCAATCCCGTACGATCCAAAATCTTACAGCGTAAAATTTGTTCAATATTTCCTTGTTGTGCTGGGGTCAATTCATCGTCAAAAATAACAGTTGTTACTTCATTCTCTGAAACAAAGTCGGCAACGGTTTGCATCTTTCCGCTACCGATAAACGTCTTCGGGTTTGGGAGTTGGATGTTTTGTGTGAATCGTTTTAGTACCTGTCCACCCGCAGTAAATGCTAAAAACTCTAGTTCGTCCAAATATTCTTTAGACTGTGTCGCGTTCTGATTGGAAGTAATGATTCCTACCAAAATGGTTTTTTCGTAGGTCAGTGCTTTTTTTTCAATCATCTGTCGGGCTCCATTTTTCTAATTTGAGTTGTTCTCCATCATAGACAGCATAGCTAAAATGGTGAATCCAGTCACCTGTATTGATGTAGAGCGCCTTATTACTAATCGGGATTTCTAGAGGTAGGTGACGGTGACCAAAAAGGAAAAAGTCATATTTCTTTTGCTTTAATTTTCGCTTACAATATTGCACAAGCCATTCTTTTTCAGCCCCTTGAAATTGGATGTTGTCTTCTCCAGATAGCAATCGGTTTCGCAAAGATAAATGCTGGCCCAATCGAATGCCCAAATCAGGATGTAACCAACGAAAAAAGAGTTTAGAAAGGGGGTGTACAAATACTTTTTTCATTCGCTTATATCCTTTATCTCCTGGACCTAATCCGTCTCCGTGACCAATAAGAAAACGCTTTCCATTGAACAGATATTCTTGGGGTTGATGAAATACGGGAATCCCTAATTCTTTGGAAAAATAGTCCCGCATCCACAAGTCGTGATTTCCAACAAAATAAATTATTTCTAGGCCAGCATCGGCCATTTGAGCGAGACGCCCCAAGGTTCGGACAAAGCCTTTGGGAACTACCTTTTTATATTCAAACCAAAAATCAAAAAGGTCGCCCATTAAAAATAGGATGGCTCCGTCTTTTTCAACTTGGTCTAGCCATTGAATAAAAAACGTTTCTCTTTTTCGACTTTCCTTGTAGTTGGGTGCTCCCAGATGCTGATCGGAAGCAAAGTAAATACGTTTATTTGGTGGAAGTTGGCGTTGCATTATGGGTATAAAGATAGGAAATCTCTACCCTATGGCTTGTTCCAAGTCTTGGATCAAATCCGATACGGCTTCAATCCCCACACTCAAACGAATCAACCCATCAACCACGCCTTGCTCCTCGCGCATTGCTTTTGGAATACTTGCATGAGTCATGCTTGCTGGGTGCCCCACCAAGCTTTCTACACCACCTAGAGACTCCGCCAAAGTAAAGAGGGTGAATTTTTTTAAAATACGAGTTGTCTTTTCAAAGTCTGCCTCTTTGGAGACAAAAGACAACATGGCTCCATAATCCCTCATTTGGGCCTTGGCAATGTCGTGTTGAGGATGGGAATCAAATCCCGGCCAGTAAACCTTTTCAATAGTGGAGTGTTCCGCCAAAAATTTCGCAATTTTTGTCGCATTCTCACAGTGTCGCTGCATGCGAACTGCCAAAGTTTTTATTCCCCTCAAAGTGAGAAAGCAATCCATAGGACCTGGAACTGCTCCACTTGCATTTTGGATAAAAGCCAGTTTTTCATGGAGAGTATCGTCATTCACCACCAAAGTACCCAATATTAAATCACTATGACCTGCTAAATACTTCGTTGCAGAATGCATCACTATATCTACTCCTAAATCCAAGGGTTGTTGCAAATAGGGCGAAGCAAAAGTATTGTCTACCGCAATCATAATATCAAGGTCTTTTGCCAGACGGACATAACTAGCGATATCTACCACTCGCATCATTGGATTGGTTGGCGTCTCAATCCAAATCAGTTTGGTCTTCTCATTGATTTTTTGAAATACTGCTTCGGGTTGCGTAAGATCGACAAAGTGAAAACGAATTCCCATCGTTTCAAATATCTTTACAAAAAGGCGGTAACTGCCACCGTATAAATCATTGCTTGACACGACTTCATCTCCGGGTTGAAGCAACTTCATCACAGCATCTATTGCGGCCAATCCTGAAGCAAACGCCAAACCATAGCGACCATTTTCTATACTGGCCAAGTTTTTTTCTAAAGCGGTTCTTGTTGGATTATGCGTTCGGCTGTATTCGTAGCCCTTATGATCACCAGGAGCGGCCTGTGCGTAGGTAGATGTCTGATAAATTGGGGGCATTACAGCACCATAGGATGCGTCTGGTTCTTGACCTCCATGTATGGTTTTGGTATTGAATTGAATCGGTTTTTTCATCTGGGTATTTTCAAACAAATGTATTTCTTTTTTAACACTGAGATAGTGACTATCGCATGAAAAAAAACGAACTTAGATGAATAAAAAATGATATGAAAGTCTTTTATTATCTGAAGAGCTGCGATACCTGCCAAAGGATACTTACATCACTTCAGCTCCCTATTGAAGTGGAACGAAGAGAGATTAAAAGTCTTGCTCTTACAGCAGAAGAACTGGATGCAATGCAAGTACTGAGTGGCACATACGAAGCTTTATTCAGTAAACGATCTCGATTGTACCAACAAAGAGGACTAAAGAATCTGACTTTAAGTGAAAACGAAATCAAAGACCTCCTCCTAGAACATTATACTTTCTTAAAAAGACCTGTATTAATTTGGGAGGAGTATATTTTCGTCGGAAATAGTAAAAATACGATCGACGCCGCCTACGAATTAATCCATGGGTAGACAAAAAATACTTGCCTTACTTGCTGCTTTTGGGGCTACCCTAATTTATGGGCTCAACCATACGATCGCTAAAGTAATCATGCCCGAATATATTGGAGCCTACGGGTTTATTATGTTACGATTGCTCGGCGCTGGATTATTATTTTGGGCGATTAGCCCTTATTTTCCTAAAGAAAGGATCCAGTATGAAGATTATGGACGACTGTTTTTTGCAGCCCTTCTGGGGATGTGTATCAATATGCTTATGTTTTTTAAAGGCTTAGAGTTATCCACCCCTATAAATAGTGGCGTCATCATCACAATCACCCCTATAATGGTCTTAGTTCTGTCTTATCTTTTTTTGAAAGAACCGATAGGCTGGCGAAAGACAATTGGGATATTTTTGGGGTTTACTGGGGCATTGGGCTTAACACTTTTCGGAGTTGAAAGTCAGCAAAACGCTCCCAATATACCCCTAGGTAACGCCTTGTTCCTAATTAATAGTTCCAGCTACGCGGCGTATTTAATTTTAGTGAAACCACTCACACAAAAATACCATACCATTACCCTAATGAAATGGTCATTTTTAATTGGGCTCTTATTATCTTCTCCCGTTACATTTACTGAGTTTATGGCTGTTGAATGGAACGCTCTACCGATGGATGTCATTTGGAGAATGGCTTTTGTCGTTGTGGGCACCTCTTTTTTAACCTATCTGTTTAATGTATATTCATTAAAAACCCTTTCCCCAACGACCGTGGGCGCCTTCATTTATTTTCAGCCTCTAATCGCTATTCTATATGCAGTGCTGTCTGAAAACGATCAATTGGATGTTCTCAAAATCACAGCTACCTTCTTAATCCTTATAGGTGTCTATTTGGTTACCAAAAAAAGAAACCGCCTGCATTGAATAAATAACTCTTGGAGTACTCTTTATAAAACCTGTTTATTTTTCCTCCGTATTAGTATATTTACATAAAATCAGAAGCAATGCAAATAAAATTTTCATTCCTTTTTTTTACCCTGCTTTTAATTAATTGCGGAGGAGGAAGTACAAAAGAAAAAAAGACTTTTCAATACAACCGCGTTCAGAAAATGGAAAAAGCAGCATCCGTTGAGTCTGGGAAGACCCCTATTGATTTAGAAAATAAAGGAATTGGACCCATTTCAGATTTTGAATTTCCCAGTTCAATAGACGCAAGCATGGCCGCTCAAGGAGAAAATGCTTTCAAACAAAAGTGTACGGCTTGTCACTATCCTAACAAACGACTGATTGGACCTGCTATGCAAGGAATCTATGAAAGGAGACATCCTGCTTGGGTCCTAAACATACTTCTCAACCCCACAGAAATGCTGGAAAAAGACCCGATAGCCATGGCTTTATTGAAGGAATATAATAATGTGATTATGCTCAATCAAAACCTATCTCAAGAGGAAGCTAGAGCAATCGCAGAGTACCTCAGAACTCTTTAAAATAGGTATACCTAATCACTCAAATTAGACCATGAAATCCCTTGTGTAGTCTCTTGTAGATCTACGATTCCTACGTGCTTGCCGGGAACCGGAACATATACAAGAACATTTTCTCCTATATACTCAGAGTTTTTATAGGCATTGACAGTGAGTTCTCTAACCTCCGATACCAATACATACGCAAGTGGCTCTGCAGCTAATGAAGGAAATACTCCAGACGCTTGGGCTTCTTTTTCAGCCTGATGGATGGCTTCCCACCACTGTTCTCGTTTCGTGTCACTGGCTTTTAAATACTTGGATAGTTGTGCCTGCAGTTCATTCTCTGTAATGGATTTCCAATTATTTTTCTGATTATCGGCAAGTGTCACTTCCATGAATGATTTTATGCCTTGTTGAATGGACGCTTTTTCTTCAGGAGATTTGGTTAATGATAAGTACGTATCTGCAAATTGTATTAAATTCAAATCAGAGGCTCCAGGTAACGCCTCGCTAGAAGGCAATATAACATCCATGATTTGGGCAAGCGTATCGGCTTCTTGAGGGGACAAAAATTGAGGAATCCACCCCGTTTTAGATTGGCAGCTTTGAAGTGCTCCAATCAGAGTCGAACTCATGGTTACTGCTCCAAAAGAAAGACCTATATTCTTTAATGCTTGTCTTCTATCCATCATTTCTGTGATTAAAGATTCATTTTTTTCAGTTCATTCACTGCATGATTAGCTGCTCTAGCGGTTAAAGCCATATAGGTCAACGAAGGGTTCTGATTGCCTGCAGAAGTCATTGCTGCTCCATCTGTTACATATACATTGGGGACGTCGTGAATTTGATTGTTCCCATTTAAAACAGACGTTTTGGAATTGCGACCCATTCGAGCCGTTCCCATTTCGTGAATCCCCAATCCTAAGCTGTATCCATCGTCATAGGTACTCACCTCTTTGAAACCGGCCTTATCAAACATTTCGAAGGCCTGCTGTTCCATGTCTTTCCGCATTGCCATTTCATTTTCTTTGATTTCAGCATCAAAAGTTACAGTTGGCAAGCCCCATTCATCGCGTTTATTGTAATCGAGATACATTTTGTTCTCGTGATAAGGAAGAGTTTCTCCAAAGGCATTCACGTCGATAGTCCATTGCCCAGGCTTGATTAGTTCTTTTTTAAATGTTTCTCCAAAAGCGGCTTGCTCAGCAACTTGCGTCCAAGATCCCCTAGAACTACCCCCTTGGTATCCATACCCTCTTAAAAATTCTTTTTGAGCGGTTTTCCCTCCAATGTTTCTAAATCGAGGGATGTAGAATCCAGTTGGTCTTCTACCAAAATAGTATTTGTCTTCAAATCCTTCAACTTTAGCTCGAGCTCCAACACGAAAGTGATGATCCATAATGTTGTGCCCCAATTCACCAGAATCATTCCCCATACCATTCGGGAAACGATCCGATTTTGATTGCATCAAAATCGATGTTGAAGCGACGGCAGAGGCGCACAAGAAAATTATCTTGGCATAATATTCATGCGTTTCATTGGTTTCAGCATCAATAAGACGAATCCCGGTAGCTCTTTTGGTATCGGCATCATACAAAACTTCATGAACAATAGAATGAGGTCTAAGGGTCATATTTCCCGTAGCTTCAGCAGCGGGTAGCGTGGAAGAATTACTACTAAAATACGCTCCAAAAGGGCACCCTCTTCGACAGCGATTTCTCGCTTGACAGGTATTACGCCCCAAGCCTGGCTTAGTACCTTCGGTAATATGTGCTACTCTCGCATTGGTCAAAACCCTATCGGTATAGTTTGTGGCTATGCTTTCTTGTAATTGGATTTCAGGAGCATGTAGATCAAAAGGCTTTAAAAATTTACCGTCTGGCAACTGTGGCAAACCTATATTGTCGCCACATACGCCGATATACTGCTCCACGTAGTCATACCAAGGAGCGATGTCCTTATAACGGATGGGCCAGTCAACGGCTATCCCTTCTTTGGCATTGGCTTCAAAGTCAAAATCGCTCAATCGATAGCTTTGGCGCCCCCACAAAAGGGAGCGTCCTCCAACGTGATACCCTCGCAACCAATCAAAAGGTTTGACTTCATTATAGGGGTGTTTAGTATCGTCAACAAAAAAATGTTTCGAGGATTCTTTGGTTGTATAACCCGAACGACTCTGTTTGGGTTGTTTTTTTAATGTCTCTTGGGTAATTATATCCCCAGCCGGAAAATCCCAGGGATCTTTGTGCATCGTAGGATAATCTTCGATGTGTTTCACCATTCTACCCCGCTCCAATACTAAAGTTTTAAGACCTTTTTCGCATAATTCTTTGGCCGCCCAGCCACCAGACATACCTGTCCCAACAACAATGGCATCAAACTCTTGCTTCATCCCAAATTTTTTTATGATAAGACTTCCTTAAGTGTATATTCAAATATAGGCGAATTTATTTATCTATTTCTTAATTTTTCCTCTAAACTTTTTCTAAATTCACCGACGGATTAACTTATGGTTGCGGACTTCTCATTTCCAACCCATCAAAATTACGACTTATGAAAAAAATTCAGATTTTAAAAAATGGTAAACAGCTTGTATATATCTTGTTTTCTGTTGTTTTTTTTATGCAATGTACTCCCGAAAAAAAAGAGCCTTTTTTCAAGTTATCATTAGCACAATGGTCCTTTAACCAATGGGTGGAAGAGGGTAAGGTATCTCCATATGAATTTGCCCGCTTGGCCTCCGAATGGGAATTTGAGGGCATCGAATATGTGAGTCAATTGTATTATGACGTACGTGACGCTGAGGATCGTGACGCTGCCTTGGCGGAATTTGTAGCCAAAAGCAAGCAAGAATCTGAAAAATACGGTATTGAAAATGTACTTATTATGATTGATGACGAAGGAGATTTATCCGATCCAGACCCGGAGGCACGCAACCAAGCCATCGCCAATCATATAGATTGGGTCAAGGCTGCGTCGGCGTTGGGGTGTAGCTCCGTTCGTGTCAACCTTAAGGGAACGGATGATGTGGAAACATGGAAGAAAACCTCAATCTTGGGCTTGACCGAACTGGCCAAGCAAGCTGCCCCCTACAATATCAATGTTATTGTAGAAAACCATGGTGGCTTGTCTTCAAATGCGGGTTTATTAATGGAAGTAATCAATGCTATCAATCTCCCCAACTGTGGAACACTACCAGATTTTGGAAACTTTTGTTTGGAATCTGACTGGGGTGGAATCAATGGTGATTGTCCTAAAAAATATCCTATTTATAAGGGAGTTGAAGAAATGCTCACAAAAGCTTTTGCTGTCAGTGCCAAGTCTTATGAATTTGATTCCAATGGCAACGAAGTTAATATTGACTATGCCAAGATGCTCAAACTCGTCAGAAATGCAGGGTATACTGGCTTTATCGGTGTGGAGTATGAAGGAAACAAGCTAGCAGAACCCGAAGGAATTGCAGCAACTAGAAACCTTCTTCTGCAAACCGCTCAAAACTTAAACTAAAAACCATAAATAAACCAAAATGAATACAAAGACACGATTTCAACTCTCTCTAATGATGTTCTTGGAGTTTTTTATATGGGGAGCATGGTGGGTTACTTTCGGAACGTTTCTTAACAGCAACCTCAACGCAAGTGGGTCTGAATCTGCGTTGGCATTTTCAACCCAATCTTGGGGAGCGATTATCGCACCTTTCTTTATTGGATTAATTGCCGATCGTTATTTTAATGCCGAAAGGATTTTAGGAATACTGCACTTAATCGGGGCAGGACTGATGTATCTGATGGCAGACACTTCTGATTTTTCACTTTTTTATCCCTATGTATTTGCCTATTACCTGGCGTATATGCCTACTTTGGCTTTGGTCAATTCTGTTTCCTTTTTCCAAATGAAAGACCCTGCTAAAGAATTTTCAAATATTCGGGTTTTTGGGACTATTGGATGGGTAACAGCTGGAATGGTTATCAGCTACTTTTTCCATTGGGACAGTCCCTCTGCTATTGAAAATGGGGCTCTTAAAAACACCTTCTTAATGACCGCAGTTGCTTCGGCCATATTGGGATTGTTTAGCTTTAGCCTTCCCAAAACACCTCCTTCTAAGTCAGACAACAAAGGAATTAGTATTTCTGATATTTTGGGACTCGATGCCTTGAGTTTATTAAAAGATCGAAATTTTTTAATGTTTTTTGTTGCTTCTGTCTTAATCTGTATTCCTTTAGCTTTCTATTACCAGTATACCAATCTTTTCCTAGTAGACATGGGCATGCCGAATCCAACCGGTAAGATGGCGCTTGGACAAGTGAGTGAAGCCTTATTTTTATTATTGCTTCCCGTTTTCTTTAAACGTTTTGGTTTCAAAAAAACCTTATTAGTAGGAATGGCTGCTTGGGCGATCCGTTATACCCTATTCGCCTATGGCGATGCGGGAGAATTGACTTTTATGCTTTTGATCGGAATTGCATTACACGGAATCTGTTATGACTTCTTTTTTGTTTCTGGTCAAATTTATACCGATTTCAAAGCAGGAGAAAAAGTTAAAAGTGCTGCTCAAGGAATGATTACGCTAGCCACCTACGGCGTTGGAATGTTAATCGGATTTTGGGTCGCAGGTAAAATCTTTGATTTGTATACCGCAGGAGACACCAACGACTGGAATCAAATCTGGTTACTCCCCGCAGGATTTGCAGTAGGGGTACTTATCCTTTTCTTCGTTATTTTTAAAGATGAAAAAGTAGCATTAAACGAAGCCAAATAGCCTATGAAAAACAAAATCAAATTGGGGATTCTTGGTGGAGGGGGTGATTCCCTCATTGGAATTGTACACCGAATTGCCTCCTCCATGCACGATCGGTATAAAATCATTGGTGGATGTTTCAATCCCAATCCTAGAGAAAATATAGATTTTGCTGAATCCTTGGGCTTGGATTTGAGTCGGGTCTATGAATCTATAGATGCCATGATGGAAGGGGAGAGAAAGCTCCCAGAAGAAGAACGAATTGAAGCCGTTTCAGTATTGACTCCAAACTTTTTACACTACCCAATGGCGAAACAGTTACTGGAAAACGGTTTTCATGTCATTTGTGAAAAGCCTTTGACAACCACCTATGCAGAAGCCCAAGAATTGGTTGCACTTCAAGCAAAGATGCAAACTGTTTTCGCTGTCACCTATACCTATACTGGCTATCCGATGATCCGTCAAATGAAACATTTGATTGAAAAAGGAGCCATTGGAAAAGTGCAAAAAGTAGACTTACAATACTATCAAGGATGGATCAATCCTATCATCCACGATACCGAAGCCCGACAAAACACCTGGCGATTGCAGCCCAACAAATCAGGATTGAGCTGTTGCATTGGTGATATTGGCACTCACGCTTTTGATATGCTTGAATACGTGACTGCCCTCAAGGTAACTGAACTTTTAGCCGATCTTAACTACCTCTATGAAGACAATCCTATGGATATTGATGGAACAATATTGGTGCGTCTTAACAATCAATCGAAGGGAGTAATTCGAGCCAGTCAAATAGCAACAGGAGAGGAAAATAATTTTACGGTAGCCATTTATGGTGAGAAGGGTGGACTAAAATGGGAACAAGAAAACCCCAACTATTTGCACCACCTTACCGATCATCAACCTTTTCAAACCTTTAAACGGGGTAATGCCTACAATTCTGCTATCGCCCAAGATGGTGCAAAAGTGCCTTCGGGACATCCAGAAGGCTTGTTTGATGCGATGGGGAATATATACAAAGGGGTAGCCAAAGCGATCCGAGGGGAAACTGCTTTTGAAGGAGAATATCCCAGCTTGGAAGATGGAGCTCGAGGGATGAAATTCATCGAGCAAGTAGTTGCCTCGCATAAAGAAGGAAATCAATGGACACAGTTATAAGCGAATCCCATGAAAACAATTAAAGGACCCGCGGTATTCTTAGCCCAATTTGTGGATCAACAAGCGCCTTTTAACTCCCTTGAAGGATTATGTCAATGGGCTGCGGACTTGGGTTATAAAGGCATACAAATCCCAACTTGGGAACATTTTTTAATCGATTTGGATCAAGCCGCTGAAAGCCAAACCTATTGCGATGAACTCAAAGGAAAAATTAACAGTTATGGATTGGAGATTACTGAGCTGTCCACCCATTTGCAAGGGCAACTGGTTGCGGTTCATCCAGCCTATGACTTAATGTTTGACAATTTCGCACCCGATGCCTATAAAAACAACCCCAAATCAAGAACAGAATGGGCCATTGAAACTGTGAAAAAAGCTGCAATCGCATCCCGTCGATTGGGTCTGAAAAACCATGCTACTTTCTCAGGAGCCCTCCTTTGGCATACCTGGCATCCTTGGCCACAGCGCCCAGCTGGACTTGTGGAAATGGGGTTTGAAGAACTTGCCAAGCGCTGGATGCCCATTTTAGATGTTTACGAAGAAAATGGTGTCGATGTCTGTTATGAAATTCATCCCGGTGAAGACCTGCACGATGGGGTTACTTTCGAACGATTTTTAGAAGCTACCAACAATCACAAACGAGTCAATATACTCTATGATCCTAGCCATTTTGTATTACAACAACTCGATTATCTAACCTACATTGATCACTATCACGAATTTATCAAAGCCTTTCATGTCAAAGACTCTGAATTTAAACCCAATGGAAAGAAAGGAGCCTTTGGTGGCTATGGGGATTGGAAAGATCGAGCAGGGCGTTATCGCTCCCCTGGGGATGGGCAAATTGATTTTAAAACAATATTCACCAAACTCACGGAATACGGTTGTGATGTATGGGCCGTTATGGAATGGGAATGCTGTATTAAAAGCCCTGAGCAAGGAGCCCGTGAAGGGGCTCCTTTTATTCAATCTCATATCATTGAAGCCACGCAAAAAGTGTTTGATGATTTTGCAGGAGGGCAGACGGATCCCGAATTATTAAAAAAAATCCTAAATCTTTAAATTACTCATCTATGAAAACAATTCTATGGACAGGTATCGTTTTATTCAACTTAAGCTTCTGCGATAGTCCCCCTAAAAAATCAGAAAAAAAAGAGGAACCCATCACCCAGCAAATGAAGCAACAATGGGAAAATCTCTTCGATGGAAGCGATACGGATGCTTGGCATCTCTACAACGGAGATGGCGAAATGAGCCAAGATTGGTATATTGAAGGAGAGAATTTAGTTTTTCGCCCCGTAAAAGGGCATTCCCCACAAAATATTGTAACTCAAGCGGAATACACCAACTTTGAGCTTTCGCTAGAATGGAAAATCAGTGAGGCTGGAAACAGTGGAATTTTTTATGGTGTTATAGAATCTGACAAATATATAGAACCCTATCTAACGGGGCCAGAAATTCAGGTGCTGGATAACGAGCGTCATGAAGATGCATTTATCAAACCCAAATACCATCAAGCAGGCGCCCTCTACGATATGATTCAACCTCGTTCGGAGGCTTGCAAACCTGCTGGCGAATGGAATCATCTACTCCTTCAGGTAAACCACCAGACAAATAAAGCAAGTGTAAAACTCAATGGGATTGAAATTGTCACTTACGAACCTCACGGTGAGAACTGGGATGCCTTAGTAAGGGAGTCTAAATTTAAAAATTTGGAAGCCTATAACTATGTAGAAGCGCCTGATTTCGGAAAATTTAAAACCGGTAAAATTGGACTTCAAGATCACGGGAATATCGTATCCTATAGAAACATTAAAATCCGAGAAATCCAGTAACTTCGTGTCATGATGCAATCCATGACCGGTTTTGGTAAATCTGAGACCACTTTTGAAGATAAAAAAATAAGCCTCGAAATTCGTTCGCTCAACAGCAAGAATTTGGATTTGAATACACGACTGCCCAGTTTCTATAAGGAATTGGAGCCCGAGTTTCGGAAAATAATCATACAAACATTGAATAGAGGTAAGGTTGATCTTGCCCTTTTCTATGAAGCCAACGGCGGAGAAAACGCTACAGAAATCAATTTACCAATAGTCCAAGCCTATATGAATCAATTGGCTTCTTTTGATTTGGATGAAAGTGAAAAGTTAAAAATCGCTATTCGACTTCCAGACACCCTAAAAACAGAAAGAGAATCTATTAGTGGGCTAGAAAAAAAAGCTGTTCTCTCTCTTGCCAAAACAGTACTTCAGAAGATTGTGGAATACAGAAAGCAAGAGGGGGGGAGTCTGCAAAAAGATATTTTGGAACGCATTACCAAGATTGGTGATTATTTGGCCGAAATAAGTACGATCGAAACCCAACGAATCGATCGAATCAAAGAGCGCATACAAATCCAGTTAAAAGAACTCCAAGCCAAGGTTGATGACAATCGTTTTGAGCAAGAACTGATTTACTATTTAGAAAAATTGGATATCACAGAAGAGAGAGTTCGTTTGGAAAATCACCTTAGTTATTTTAACGAAATTGCAACCACTGGTGTTGCTCAGGGTAAAAAACTGGGCTTTGTCTCCCAAGAAATAGGTCGAGAAATCAATACCATCGGCTCTAAGGCTAATGATGCCAGTCTTCAAAAAATTGTTGTTCAAATGAAAGACGAGTTAGAAAAAATAAAGGAACAATTACTCAATGTCCTCTGATTCTGGAAAACTTGTTGTTTTTTCAGCACCCTCAGGCAGTGGCAAAACTACCCTTGTACACCACTTACTTCAACAGGGTCTCCCTATCGGATTCTCTATCTCCGCCACCTCTAGACCTCCTAGGGGGAAAGAAAAAGATGGGGTTGACTATTTCTTTATGTCTGAAAATTCATTCCGTGAAAAGATTGCTGAAAATGCTTTTTTGGAATATGAAGAAGTTTATGAAGGGACGTTCTACGGTACCCTTCGATCCGAAGTGGATCGACTCTGGAAGACTGGTAAAACCGTTCTTTTTGATATCGATGTAGTTGGTGGTCTCAACGTTAAACGGCAGTATCCAGACCAGTGCTTAGCACTATTTATCCAGCCTCCATCCCTGTCTGAATTAGAAAAACGCCTTCGCGGGAGAGGCACCGATAATGAGAAAAAAATTAAAGAACGCCTTACCAAAGCCACAAAAGAGTTAGATCTAGCCAATCAGTTTGATAAAGTG
>CENG01074744.1_pt1 | contig 14106 bp, 9 predicted proteins | sample 530131 | NCBI WGS metagenome assembly CENG01 (sample SAMEA2591057, study PRJEB7988) | marine metagenome | biome: marine biome (ENVO:00000447); feature: surface water (ENVO:00002042) layer; material: saline water (ENVO:00002010), including plankton (ENVO:xxxxxxxx) | depth 5 m
TGGAGCCTCCTCTTTATAATTACTATCGGCACATGAAGCCAGAATTAAAAGTAAAGTTACTGTTATTATCTTTTTAATCACTTGCTATACATTAACTTAAAAATTGAGACATTCAAATTGGCGGAGAGAGAGGGATTCGAACCCTCGACACGATTACTCGTGTAACACCTTAGCAGGGTGCCGCTTTCGACCACTCAGCCACCTCTCCTATCAATAAAACCTTATTGAAATGCGTATTTTATGATGAGATTGATGAGATAGCAAAGAGCAAGTTTCATCATTATTCATCAATTTGCAGGGTAATATGCTACCCTTTTGCTACCCTTCTTACTATGTTATTCCTTGCTACTAAATTATGATCTACTTTATTTGATAACCTTTTTTAATTTTCATAAAGACAAATAAAAATTATTATGACAACATTTGACTATGCCTTTACAGAACACTTAACTTTTAATTAAGGAGAAGCTATATGGAATTTCTAACAAACTTGGTACCTTTCACAATTGCTGGACTAGCGGTATTTGTATTATTTTTAGGCATAAAAGTAGTACCACAGTCAAAAGTTTTTATCGTCGAAAGGTTCGGTAAATACACAAAAACCCTTGACTCAGGTCTTAATTTTATTGTCCCTTTCATTGATAGTGTGCCGTTCAAAGTAGATATCTTAGAAAGACAGCTGCCAAAGTTTGCTATTTCGGTGATTACCAAAGATAACGTTGAGGTGGGTTTGGAATCCACTGTTTTCTTTAGAGTTCTGGAGGCAGATAAATCCGTATATAGAATCAGAGATATCGATGCAGCTATTATGAATACCGCAATATCTGTTATCAGATCTGCAGCTGGTAAGCTTGAACTTGATGAGTTGCAGTCCAGTAGAGAGTCTATGAATCAGGAAATTAAAGAGAGGCTTGGTAAGGCATCTGAGGTTTGGGGTGTTGAAGTGACAAGAACTGAAATTCTAGATGTCATAGTTGATGAAAAAACCAAAGAGTCACAAAGACAACAGCTTAACGCTGAACGAGAAAGACGAGCTGTTATTGCTAAAGCTGAAGGTGATAAAAGAGCGGTTGAGTTAAATGCCGATGCACAACTTTATGAGGCAGAAAAAGTTGCCGAAGCAGTGAAAGTAAGTGCTGATGCTGATGCATATTCTGTAAAAGTGAAGGCTGAAGCAGACGCTGAACAAACTAAACTGGTTGGTGAGGCTATAAAGAAAAATGGGCAGCCTGCTATCAATTTTGAAATCATGAAACGACAAATTGATGGGCTATCAAAATTTGCTGAATCTGACCAAACTAAAACATTAGTGCTTCCTTCAGATGTTACAAAAACTCTTGGCTCACTTGAAGTTTTAATACAATCTGCAAAAGATAAATAATGTTTGATTTGCTGCTAAATTCTGATTTCTGGTTAATTTTGGGGTTGGTTTTATGTATAGCTGAGCTGACTAATGGAACTTTGGTCTTATTTCTTCCCACTGGTTTATCAGCAATGACTCTGTCAGGCATACTTAAGCTTCAAGATAATCTAGTCGTACCTTCATTACTGACTGATTGGTACTACATTGTGATTATTTGGGTGATTATTTCATTAGCTTTCGCAGCAGTATTGCGAAAATATTTTAAAAGAGAAAGCAATGAAGAAGACATTAATAAATATTAATCACAATCCATGAGATTACTAAGCTTCTTTTATTGTCACTGATGCACTAATAAAATATTGCTACGATTCTGCTACGAAACTTAATTAGAAGAATTTCTCAAATCTTTAGGTTAATTATTTTTAGACAGTTACAGGGAATGATGAGGTTACCCATGTAACACCTTAGCAGGGTGCCGCTTTCGACCACTCAGCCACCTCTCCGGAAGAGTTATGATACTACAAAATTATTAAGTATTAGTCTGAACCTTCAACTTCTCTTCTAAAAAGAAAGAGCTCCTCTTCAGAAAAGTCACTGCAAAAGCTAAATGGTGGCTTTGGATTATTAAATTCTGAGAATTGCCTTACTGCAATCCAACCTAGGAGACACCTTTCTTTAATTTCTAATGTGGAATCTGATTCGAGTTCCTCTAAAAGTTTGCTGCGCTTTACAGGGTTATTGGTCATCTGAATTAAGCGTGCTTCTGGATTATCTAGAGTCAAATAAGATTGATTTTCTAAAGTAAATTTTTCCCAGTTTTGTTGTTTTCCAAAAGCATTGGGATCACCGTATTTTGCAATATTGCTCCAGAATGTCATCATCTGATCACTTAAGGCATCTCTACCTGAAGCAGATGAATCTGGGAAAAGTATTGGTTTGATGTACCAAGTTATCGGTGGCATATCGAAGGATGCGGATAAAAAAGGAATGTCTAGGCCGTGGGCAGCACCCAAGAAAAGACTATAATCACCAGCGAAACCATTGAGTTCTTCATCCCAATCAAATCTATAGGAATAAAGATTATCATTTGATTCACTCATTCGTCTTAAGGGTTCCTCTGCACCTCTATAACGCCATATATCGCTTCGGTATTTATTCCAGCTTCTTAGATTTTCTTCGCTTCTTTTCAAGGTTCTCTTAACCTCGAGAGTGGTCTGATAAAAATAATCTGAATTAATATACCAATAGTTCATCTCATCTTTATTTGTGCCTGCAACCACAACAATTTCTGTATCCACTTTTTCAAGGCCCTCATAAATGCCATTCTTGGGCACTACAATGCCATCTCTAATTGTGATTGGTGTTATAGGGTATGGATGCTTTTCGGCAGTTTCAATATATTTTTCGTAAACTTCTTGAGAGCTGAGGCTACGCAAATAATCGACTATTTCATTTGAGTTTGTTAAATACTTAATATCCTCTTCAAATATTTTTTCTGAGGATAATTCAGATTCCGATGTGGCAAATTCTAGAGAGTGAGATGTGACATAACCAGACTGACTGATGGCTTTATGAAAGAGTCCATCGGACAAAGGTGAAGCTAGAAGTGTAAGTATATTATGGCCTCCTGCCGACTCACCAAAGACTGTTACATTCTCTGGATCGCCTCCGTAAGCAGCAATATTTTTCTGTACCCATCTAAGGCCTTCAAGCAAGTCTAAGTGGCCAAAATTTGGTGACTGGTCTAGGTCACTTGAAGTATCCCTAATGAAATCTGAGGCAAACCAACCAAAAATACCTAATCTATAGTTGATGGTTACAACTATGACGTCTTTACGCTCGGCTAATCTTGAATAATCATAAAAACTTCCTGAACCCCAGATATTGGATCCACCATGTATCCAAAACATGACTGGAAATTTATTCATCTCTATATTGGAACTATTCTTGGGCACATATATATTTAAGTAGAGACAATCTTCATCGCCTGTTATGAGACTTCTATTGAAAAGTGAGGAATTATCTTGAGGCTGTATGCACTCATTTTTAAATCTTGTAGCATCAACAATCTCATTCGATGAGAATGGTCTAGGAGCTTTCCAACGTAAATCATCTACAGGTGCTTCAGCATATGGTATTCCTCGAAAAACGTACAAACCATCTTCAACTGATCCGATGGTTGTAAGCTGAGGTGACGAAACTTGAATTTTATTATTTTCAGATGAATCAACCAAATTAGATGAACAGTTAGATAAGACAACAGCAAGAAAGAAAAACCCAACAAATTTTTTCATTTTTAAATTAACTTTTTGATTGCCTCTGCTAGAGCCTCAAATTTTTTTGCATGGTCATTCACCTCTTGACTGCCACCTTGTGCAAAATCATTTCTTCCTCCACCTCGACCATTAAATGAATCATTAACTAAATCAATAAGCACCTTCGCTGTATGATCCTCCAAAGAAGAGGTGACAATATAAGATAGTTTATCACCTTCATCTGAAAGCAGGATTGAAAAGGACTTGCTGTCCTCTTTTAAAGCTTTGTCAGCTTGCCTTCTAAGCATATCAATAGAAGCATTTTTATAGAGGATTGCTTCTCCATCTCCTTTCTTGTTTTTAAAGGATTCAGCAGATAAAGTTTCAGAGCTTAAACTTTTTTCTGACTTTTTATTGGCTTTTAATTTTTTGTTCTCTTTGATTAAATCTTGGATTTTTTCCACTACACTCTCAGACGAAACATTCAATAAACCTTCAATTTTATCGATTAAGGATATGGCCTCTTTTGATTTTTTAACTAAATTTGAACCAGTAATTGCTTCTACCCTCCTAACTCCTGCCGATACAGACGATTCGCTAGTTATGACCAAACCACCAATATCCGAAGTATTCTTTACATGAGTACCTCCACAAAATTCTACCGAAAAATCACCACCAATGTTTAAAACTCTGACATTATCGCCATATTTATCGCCAAAAAAGGCCAAAGCACCAGTTTCTAGGGCATCCTCATAACTCATAACCCTGGTTTGTGTTGCAACCTCACTCTCTATTTGCTGGTTTACCAAATCTTCTATTTCAGATATTTGTTCAGCAGATAGTTTGCGCTCATACGAGAAATCAAATCTTAGCTTTTCATCATTTACCAAGGATCCTTTCTGTTCAACTCCATCTCCAAGAGCTTTTCTAAGAGCAGAATGAAGCAAATGGGCTGCCGAGTGATTTCTCATAATTTTTTCCCTTCGCTCAAGATCAATTGTTAAATCAAAACTTTCACCCACAGAAATTGTACCATCCAAAATTTTTATATGATGAATATGGAAATCGCCTGACTTTTTACAATCCTCGACTAAACAATAAGTGTTTTCATTTTTTACAACCCCTGTATCTCCAATCTGTCCTCCTGATTCAGCATAAAACGGAGTTGTTGAAAAAATTGCAAATCCTTCTTGTTCTAAAATAGATTGAGGCTTCCCATTTGAATCAAATAAAGCCAGACACTCTCCATTGGCTGAACTCTCTTTGTAGCCCAAGAATTGGGATTCAAGGCCGGAATCTACAACAAGATCTTTGACATTAAACATTGAATGCTGCTTTGAGCCTTCTTTTTGCTTTTTCATTAATGCTTCAAAAACGTCATCCTCTAGCTCAAAACCTCTTTCCCCCAACATCGTTTTAGTTAAATCAATAGGAAAACCATAAGTATCGTGAAGCTTGAATGCTATTTCGCCACTTAATTTGGATTGTTCTGAGGTTGGTAAATTATCTTCAAATATCTTGATGCCCAAGGCCAATGTTTTAAAGAAAGATTCCTCTTCGAATTTGAGTTTTTCTCCTACCAATTCAATATTTTTATATTCATTGGTAAAGTCATTTTCTAGGAAATTCTTAAAGTGGCTTAGCGATTTAAACAGAAATGGTTCTCTTGCTCCCATTTTATAACCATGTCGTACTGCTCTTCTAATTAATCTTCTAACTACATAGCCTCGCCCTTCATTTGAAGGATAAATCTGTTCTGCCATTAAAAAGAATATCGCTCTAACATGATCGGCAATTACATTTAAAGATTGATCATTAGGTTCTGAAAATAATGGTTGTATTTTTTCTTTAAAATTCTTAAACACATCGACTTCAAAATTAGACCCTACTTTTTGCAACACTGAACAAATTCTTTCAAGACCCATACCGGTATCAACGCATTTATTAGGCAGAGGGTTTAAATTGCCGTCTACATCTCTGTTGAACTCCATGAAAACTAAATTCCAGATTTCAACATATCTCTCACCCGTATCGCCTTCACCAGGCGGAACGCCCTCAAAGCTTGGACCATAATCATAGAAAATTTCTGAGCAGGGTCCGCAGGGTCCTGTATCGCCCATCGCCCAAAAATTATCCTCATCACCCAATCTTGAAAGTAATTTAGGGTCTATTCCTATTTCATTAAACCAAATTTCTTCTGAGTCTTTATCGTCTTTATGCACTGTTATCCAAAGTTTATCTTTAGGTAACTTCAATTCCTCAGTTAAGAATTCCCAAGCATATTGTATTGCCTCTTTTTTAAAATATTCACCAAAACTGAAATTCCCAAGCATTTCAAAAAACGTTTGGTGTCTGGTGGTAAACCCGACGTTCTCAAGATCATTGTGCTTGCCACCAACTCTCAAACATTTTTGTGATGTGGTTGCAGAATAATCTCTTGGTTCAGCACCTAAAAATGTATCCTTAAACTGGACCATCCCTGCGTTGGTGAATAATAGGCTGTCATCACCATGTGGAACCAAATCACTTGAATTAATAATCTTATGATTTTTTGATTTGAAATAATTTAGAAAGGCACTTCTTAGTTCATTAATCTGCATTTTTTAACTCTTTGCTGAAGTATTTTGATTTCTCGATGTAATGTTTGGCGCTCAATGATAAAAATTCAATCTCTTCTTCTCTTAACTCTCTGATTAATTTAGCTGGACTACCCATGATTAAACTATTTTTTGGAAACTCTTTGCCTTCTGTAATTAGTGAATTTGCTCCAATTATGCAATTTTCACCAATTTGAGCATTATTCATTAACACACTGCCCATTCCAACGATTGTATTTGCTCCAACATTAGCACCATGCAATATTACTTTATGACCTACAGTAACGTTCTCTCCTATCACTACCTTAATTCCCACATCTGTATGAATAACAGAGTTATCTTGAATATTTGCTCCTTTGCAAACCTTAATTTCATCGTTGTCTCCCCTAATGGTTACATTAAACCAAACTGAAACATCATCTTCCATTACAACATTCCCGATAACATCTGCAGAGTCTGCTACCCAAACGGTGTCTTTATTAAAGTTAGGATGCAAATTGCCTAGGCTATAAATCATATCTTTATTATAATGAGTAACTGTAATCTTTATGAATTTTTGTTCAAATTGTGCCTCAGCAAATATTAAAAAAAGAATACCCGATGATGACAATCTGCCACGGGATATTTGCTCAGCGTGTGGAGAAATTTTTTATTCCAACCCAAACGTTGTCACAGGAGTTCTCCCTTTTACAAAGAATAACGAAATTCTACTTTGCAAAAGATCAATAGAACCAAGATCTGGATATTGGACTTTGCCTGCCGGTTTTCTTGAAAATGGTGAGAGTATTGAAGAAGGTGCCCTTAGAGAAACACAAGAAGAAGCCAAACTTCTTGTAAAAGATGTGCAACTATTTAACGTCATTAGTGTTCCAAGAATCAATCAAATCTATACATTCTTCACAGGCTTAGTTGTAAATAATGATTTTGGACCAACTCCAGAAAGTAGTGAGGTGAAACTTTTTCATATCGATGATATACCGTGGGATGATCTTGCGTTTCGCACTGTCAAGATGACAATAGAGCTTTACCTAAAAGAAGGCGTTGGCAAGGTATTCAATAATGTGCTGGAGAATTAATTTTTCTTTGCGAACTTATAGGCATTTTCAAAAATTTTAAACCAAGGAGATAGTTCTCCCCATTCCGACGGTGCCCAAGAAAATTGTTTGGTTAAGAAAGTTCGTTCAGGATGTGGCATCATAATCATTATTCGGCCATCATCATTGCATACTCCAGCAACCCCCTCATGTGACCCATTTGGGTTAAATGGGTAGATTTGTGAAGCATTATGAGAAGGATCTACATATGACGCTACGATATTTTGAGGAACATCTTCAAATGCAGCTCGTCCCTCTCCGTGAGAGACCATGACTGGAATAACACTATCTTTCATGTCTTCAAAAAAGATTGAATTCGAATCTGCTATTTGTAATTGAACTAGCCTGCACTCATATTGATTTGATTCATTTTTAATAAATTTTGGCCAATGACTTGCTCCGGGAATAATATCTTTCAATCCTGAAAGGAATTGGCAACCATTGCATACTCCAAAGGCAAACTTTGATTTGTTCTCAAAGAACGATTTAAAAATCTTTTTTAATTTTGGTTTAAACATAATTGTTTTTGCCATCCCATTGCCTGCACCCAAAACATCGCCATAAGAAAATCCACCTGGGACCACTAGCCCACTAAATTTATCCAAAGACTTAATGCTAGCTCCAACTTCACTCAAATGAATATCTTCAACTTCGAAACCTGCTGCCATAAGTGCAGCAGCCATATCATAGTGTCCATTAATACCCTGCTCTCTAAGAAGGGCTACCTTGGGTTTTTTCTCAAAAAAATTATTTTTCACCTCTGGCATATCAAAGGTAATTTTGGGTGTGAGGTATTTATCATGCTGAAGAAAAGCTTTTCTTTCTGACTCAGCACTTTCATGGTTATCTCTCATAGATTGGACCTTAAATGAAACATCATCCCAAGCCTTATATAGTTCTTCAATACTCTGTGAGAAAACTTTTTCACCATAATTGAGCAACCTAAATTCTTTATGTTTGGATTTTTTTGCAATTTCCTGGAAATAAAGATCTTTTTTCGTGTAATAATCGATTACTTCTTTTAAACGATCATTGGGAACCTCAACTACTAAACCAATCTCTTCAGAAAATAGCAAACGAATTAATTCACTTCTATCTGCAACTTTTAGATTAATATCAAGGCCCGTATTGCTGCATAGTGCCATTTCCCAAAGAGCAGTTATAAGTCCGCCATCAGAAATATCATGTAGGGCTGTGATCATGCCTTTTGAGAGAATTTTTTGCGTTGCATTAAACAATCTTTTTAACTTTTCTGGATCATCTATATCAGGTGTTGATCCACCATAAAGATTGTAGCTTTGATATAGACAGCTTCCCCCCATACGAAAATCTCCTTGATTGATCCAAACATGGAGGAGCGTTGATTCTGCATCACTTAATTCTGGAGTAACGCCAACTCTTAGATCCCCTACATTAGAAAAGGCTGAAATATTTAAAGTCATAGGCGAGGTTACCGTTCTTTCAATATCATCGCTCCATGTTGTATTCATTGACAACGAGTCTTTACCAACAGGTATAGATACACCTAAGTAATCCGCGAGATTTGTTAGAGCCTGAACTCCTCGTAATAAATCTCCTCTTTCGTCTGAGCTCTTGGTTGAGCTCATCCAGTTTGCTGAGAAGGCAATGTGACTCAGAGACTGATGCTTTACCCCCACTAAATTTGTTAGGGCTTCAGCCATAGCCATTCTTGTCGATGCTTCTGGATTCCCAATTGCAATGGATGGTTTCTCACCAATTGCTACTACCTGACCTGAGTAACTATCATAATCATCCAGAGTCGCAGCATAATCACTAACTGGAACTTGCTTGTTGCCAATGAATTGATCTCTATACACCAACCCGGTGACTGTTCTGTCACCAATGGTAATCAAAAACTTTTTAGAGGCAATTGCTGGGAATCTAAGTATATTTAATAAGTGTTGCTGAATGTTATCGTGTGGCAGGTCTTCAATTTCGGTTGTTCGGTCGTAGTCATTGGCTATAAGTTTTGGTAAAGGAATATCGCCAAACAAATCAGCCAGCGTCAAATCAACAATAATTTCGTCGTAATAGCTTACTTTAACGATTTTTTCAGATGTTAATTCACCAGCTACAGAGTATGGGCACCTCTCCCTTTTGCAGATGTGATCTAATGCGGATAGCTTTTGTTTTGGAATGCTAAATACATATCTCTCTTGAGATTCGTTGCACCACATCTCCATTGGAGACATTGTATCGTCGGCACAATTTACTTTTTCTAATGATATGTTTGCACCTAAGTTAGTATCCTTTGCTAATTCAGGAATGGCATTTGAGATGCCTCCAGCCCCAACATCATGAATAAATGAAATAGGGTTTTTTGAGTTTCTCGCATTAAACTTATCTAGAACTTGTTGAGCTCTTCTTTGAATTTCAGGGTTCGATCTCTGCACCGAAACAAAATCAAGTTCTGAGTTTAATGGGTCTTTGGTTGAGCTTGCTGATCCGCCGCCTAAGCCAATAAGCATTGCAGGCCCTCCAAGAACTATTACTAAATCGCCTGACTCCGGCTGCCCTTTTTGAATTAGTGCATCTTTTATTGACCCCAATCCGCCTGCCAGCATTATAGGCTTATGATAACCAAAGTGTTGGTGCTCTAGGGTTCTAAAGTAACCGTAAATTGCTGGTCTACCAAACTCATTGTTATAGGTTGACGAGCCTAAGGGAGCTTCATTGATAATTTCTTTAGGAGTTGCCATATGGCTAGGCTTATGAAGCGGATTTTCCCAAGTTTCAAGATCTTCATCTAGCCTTAAATGCGACAAGCATAAACCCATAAAACCAGCTTTTGGTCTAGCCACTCTTCCAGTCGCCGAGCAATCTCTTATTTCCCCACCACTACCTGTCGCAGAACCTTCAAAAGGTGATATTCCAGTGGGGTGATTATGTGTCTCAACTTTGATAGTTGTGTGCACACTGTCATTAAACTTTTTGTAAATGTTATCGCCACCTACTTCTAGCATTGACTTTGAAAAGGATTCAATGACCGCAGAGTTATCATGATATGCAGACTTAATATGCTTCATTGATTTTTTAGTTGTTGATTTAATGGCATCAAACAAGCTATCAAAGGCAAAAGGAATATCAGTCTGCCAATTTGATCGAAATATTTTGTGTCTACAATGCTCAGAATTAATTTGAGCAAACATCATTAACTCTGCATCAGTTATTCCCCTTTCAAGTTTTTGAAATAAAGAGTTTAAATACTGAATCTCATGCTGGTTGAGAGCTAGGCCAAGCTCTGTATTTAGTGAGATGAGCAAATCTTTATTCTTATGGATATCGAAAACATTAGTTTTCTTTCTTTTGCTTTTATTAAAGATTGAAGCTGTTTCATCAATCTGTTCAAACAAAGATTCTGTCATACGGTCAAACAATTTACTTTTGACCATTTTTTTATTTTCTTCAGGAGTAAAAAATGCCTTAAATCTCTCTATTCTTAGTACCCTTTTGATGCCTATATTATTAAAAATATCCTGAGCTTTGCTTGACCAAGCGCTTATAGTTCCAGCTCTAGGTGTAAAGATCAAATTAGGTTCAAATTTTAGATCTTGGGCATTCAGTAACGTTTTTATTTTTTCTATTTCATTAATATCCGGCTGATCATCAAAAAGAATGCAAAAGACATATCTAGATCGGAGCGCAATATTTGTGTTCTTGAAAATTCTTTTAATATCCAATTCATTGAGAATGCTATCCCCTTCGTAAAAAAATATTTTTTGAGCCATTATGCTTTGTTAATTAAAATTTTTTCTTTTAGCTCGTTAACTAGATCTCTGTAGTAAGCGGCTTTTTCAAAATCTAATTCCTTTGCAGATTGTCGCATTAATTTATCTATTTTTTTGATCTCCTTGCCAATATTCCTGTAATTTATTTCTGAAATATCGTATTCAGCATCAAGATTTTTTTTATTTTTCTTCTCTTTTTTAATTATTCTTGCGCCCTCCATGACATCCTTTATTTTTGATGTAACGGTTTTTGGGGTAATGTTATGTTCTTTGTTATATTTATTTTGAATTTCTCGCCTTCTATTAGTCTCTCCTATTGCTCTTTCAATTGAGCCTGTAATTTTATCGGCATATAAAATTGCTTTGCCTTCAACATTTCTTGCAGCTCGACCAATTGTTTGAATCAGTGAGCCTTCTGATCTTAAAAAACCTTCTTTATCAGCATCTAGAACACCAACGAACCCAACTTCTGGAAGGTCCAAGCCCTCCCTAAGCAAGTTGATACCTATCAGCACATCAAAAGCACCAAGCCTTAAGTCTCTAAGAATTTCTACCCTCTCTACGGAATCAATATCCGAATGCATGTACCTTACTTTAATGCCTTTGTCATGCATATAATCGGTTAGGTCTTCCGCCATTTTTTTTGTTAGTGTTGTGATTAGACTTCTAAGACCCTTTTGTGAAGTTTTTTGAACCTCTTCTAAAATATCTTCAACTTGATGTTCAGCTGACCGTATTTCAACTTCTGGATCTACCAATCCTGTTGGTCGGACAAGTAATTCAACTTTTGTATCCGTGTTTTCATTCTCCCACTTTCCTGGTGTGGCGGAAACAAATACCCTTTGAGGCGCAATCTTATTCCACTCCTCAAATCTTAGAGGCCTATTATCCAAGGCACTTGGCAATCTAAAGCCATATTCAACAAGTGTTTCTTTTCTTGATCTGTCCCCTTTAAACATACCACCTATTTGCGGTACAGAAACATGCGATTCGTCCACAAAGACAATCGCATTCTTTGGGATATAGTCAAACAAACATGGTGGTGCCTCACCAGCAGCTCTACCAGATAAATATCTAGAATAATTTTCAACTCCATTGCAAAACCCCAGTTCCTGTAACATTTCTAGGTCGTAATTAGTTCTCTCTTCCAGTCTTTGTGCTTCAAGCAATTTATTATTTGCCTTAAGCTCTTTGAGTCTTAAATGCAGTTCTGATCTTATTTGTTCGATGGCGTGTTCAATGGTTGTTTTGGGAGTTACATAGTGAGTTTTTGGAAATATTGTGACCCTTGGCACCTCATATAGAACAGCTCCTGTTAGGGGATCAAAAAAAGATATTTCAGATATTTTATCGCCTTCCAGCTCAATTCTGACCGACTCTTTTTCTGATTCTGCAGGGAAGATGTCAATCACGTTACCTCTGACTCTAAAGTTTGATCTTTGAAAATCTAAATCATTCCTTGAATACTGCATGGTCGATAATTGTCTTAAGATATCTCTTTGATTTGCCACCTCTCCTCTGCTTAAATTTAAGATCATCTTTAAATACGATTTTGGATCCCCAAGACCATAAATTGCTGAAACTGAAGCCACGACAATTGTGTCATTTGATTCTATAAGTGCTTTGGTTGCAGATAGGCGCATCTGCTCAATATGTTCATTAATATTGGCATCCTTGGCAATGTAAGTATCAGAAGATGGAACATAAGCTTCTGGCTGATAGTAGTCATAATAAGAAATAAAATACTCTACTCTATTGTTGGGAAAAAAATCCTTAAATTCACCATAAAGCTGTGCGGCCAAGGTTTTATTTGGAGCCATAATTATTGCAGGCCTTTGTGTCTGTTCAATTACTTTAGCTATGGTATAAGTCTTACCTGATCCTGTTACTCCAAGTAAAATCTGGTTCAACAGACCATCATTAAGGTTTTTAGATATTGAATTGATGGCATTAGGCTGATCTCCAGTTGGTTTAAAATCAGCAATTACTTTGAAGCCTGTCATTGTTTTATATTTTTAAATTGTTGTTATAATTCCAATCTGTTCCCCGATAGCTCAGTTGGTAGAGCAACTGACTGTTAATCAGTGGGTCACTGGTTCGAGCCCAGTTCGGGGAGCCACTTTCTGATTAATATTGTCGCCTAAATTATCGAATAGATCACTATAAAGTGGAGAATTGCAGCTATTGATACCATAGAATGAAAAACTTCATGGTACCCAAAAATTTTTGGAGACAGTTTTGGGTATTTGAGACCGTAACCGACTGCACCAATTACATAAAGAAAAGCACTCACAATTATCAACACGCTGTGAGCAACTGAAAATACCTCAAACATCATTGAAAAGTACGGTAGGGAAATAAGACCCATGCCCAGATAAATGCAGGCTCTTAATAATCTATTGATATTGGGGAAAAAAATAACTTGAGCAGCACCAAACAAAGCAACGCACCAAATTAATATCAACAAAAATAATCCATCAGGCCAAGGGATAACTAAAAGTGCAATGGGTGTAAATGAGCCGGCAATCATAAGAAATATTCCAATATGATCCAGTTTTCTCATTCTTTTTTTTATCAATGTGTTCCAGTTAAACCTGTGATAAAGCGCACTAAAACCAAACATCATCATGACAGCAGCAGAATAAATTGATGTTGCAACATATTCAGAAGCATTGCTGCTCTTCACAATTAGTGGCGTGCATGCTCCAATAGCAATGAAAAACATTGCTTGATGAAAAGTGCCTCGAAGTATTGGTTTTACATCTGCCATTTAGTGAAGTTTTATCCTTCTTCGACGTTAAATAACTTGCTGTAAATGCTCCATTGATCATGAATTTTTATTAGTGATAACGTATCTAAAAAAGTGATCCCCAAATATTTATCTCTAATTTTGACTGCTGCGGTTGTGCCCTCAACATAAGTTGAGAGTATTTCAAACTCTACTTCTGCCGGTTCTTGTGCTGCAACAAATCCTGCAAAATCCTCAGTACTCATTTCTAAAAAATCTCCATGAAGATGGCCCACAACTTTTGCATTTGGATGAAAAGC
>CENG01095326.1_pt1 | contig 14091 bp, 12 predicted proteins | sample 530131 | NCBI WGS metagenome assembly CENG01 (sample SAMEA2591057, study PRJEB7988) | marine metagenome | biome: marine biome (ENVO:00000447); feature: surface water (ENVO:00002042) layer; material: saline water (ENVO:00002010), including plankton (ENVO:xxxxxxxx) | depth 5 m
AGAGAGTGCTGAAGAGAAGCGTTGGGCAAACGTAGATGGAAGTTCTCCGAATTGCAATCCTGGTGCTGAAACAACACCACGTACTCTCAAAACCTCGGCAAACTCACGCAAGCGAGGAAAAGGCTCGAGTTGGAATGGAGCATTGTCTCCCCCTGCTTCGAATCGGGCACGTTCAAGTGAACGACGGACAAAGAAGACAGGTCCGTCTCCTTCAATTCCTTCTGCTGGAACAAATAGAGAGCCATCTTGGCGACCGCCTGCGAAGTAGTACAGATCAACGGGATGTTGAATCAATGCACCAGGGAGTGCGGCGACGCGTAGTGCTCGTGCCAAGCGATTCAACCGGTTCTCCAGTTCAGTTACTGGAACACGCCAATCCTCGCCCTCAGGCCCTGACAGAACTGATGAATCCCAATCGCCCATGCCTAACCTCCAACGTTGTTGTTGAAAATCGCTACGCTTGTTGCAAGCCTCAAACGGTTGGTTTGATTTGTTCGAATTCGAACGCGGGAGTTTTCTCCAATCGCTCGTGTGCAATTTGACAGTATTCATCTGAAAGGTCAACCCCGATGTACGACCTTCCTGTCTGTTTCGCAGCTACACAGGTTGTCCCTGACCCATTGAATGGGTCGAGGACAACATCTCCAGAGAACGTGTACATTTCGATGCAACGACGCGGGAGTTCAACTGGAAACGGTGCAGGATGATTTACGCGACTTGCACGCTCTGTAGGGAATCTCCAAATCGATTTTGTATGATCAATGAATTCTTGCTTTTCGATGGTATCAATGCGTCCATTCGCTCGTTCTTTTTTGGATCGAGGGAGTTTGTAATCGCCTTTCGAAAAGACGAGCAGGTATTCATGGATATCTCGAAGACATGGATTTGATGCGCTTTGGAAGGAGCCCCATGCACATGAAGCCCCAGCGCTTGCTGACTTGTCCCAGACAATTTCTCCACGCATTAAGAATCCAAGATTCAACATGATGTTGTTGATGTAAGTCGAGAGCGGAATGTAGGGTTTTCTGCCGAGATTGGCAACGTTCACAACCATTCGACCTCCTGGAGAAAGGACACGATAACATTCTGAAAACACATCCTGTAGCAGGTCAAGATATTCTTCGAGCGAGAGATCATCATCGTACACCTTTGATGCATTGTAGGGCGGGGAAGTGACGACCAATTGGATACAATTGTCTGGCATTGGTAACGCTCGTGCATCCTGTTCAAGAATGACATTCTTGAATTGTTCAGGCAATTCTTGTTCCGGACCGACATCTCGACTTGAAGCAAGATCTGCAGTTATTCGACTGTTGTAGTACGTGGACGAATCATGGCTCTCTCGCTTCGAGACACCAAAGGCTGACGTTGCAGTGCTCGCCCGTTGTCGAGCACCTCCGAGCGAGGAATCATCCTCGGAACGCTTTGCCATAGACCGCAACAACGTTGGTTGCCTTATCACCTTTCGCGCTTTTGTTCTGCTTCTAACGCGCGTTTTAGTACCCACTAGTAGGTTCCAATCATTGCTCGAGCTCGTTCGATGACGTCTCGAATTCCTTCCAAAGGAAGTGGTTTTGTTCGCACAAATCGAAATGTACTCTTTCCTTTCAGATACGCATCCATCGACTGAGGGCGGATATGTGGATGGTAATACATGGGCAACAGATACAATCCAACGTGCGACTTCTGGATTCGTAGTGTCATAAACGGTCTTCTAGAAGGCGTCTCAACACGCCAATCGCCTGGCTCATCTGTCAAAACAGGAAGCCCATTGCACAATGGTTCAATGATCTGTTTCACTTCAATCCAACACGAAAGAAGAGATTCATTCTTCATCGATTCACCTTGGTTTACTCGAGTGGATGCTGGAGAAAAAGAAATCGATGAAAATAACAGGAATCAAAAACTCTCTCCTCGTCGGAGAATCAATGGCGAACGTCCTTACCTTGGACAACATCAACGTCGATGGCAAGACTGTTCTTGTTCGCGTCGACATCAACAGTCCATTGGACCCGTCAACCAAGGCTTTTCTTGACGATACACGAATCCGTGCGATTCTTCCTACTCTCAATCGTTTGTCGAAGGCAAAGACCGTTCTCATCGCTCACCAATCTCGTCCAGGAAAGAACGACTTCACCAGCACATTAGGACACGCACGTGAGTTGGGGCGTTTGCTTGGCCGTCCCATCAAATGGGTGCAAGACATTCACGGTGAGAAGGCGATGAATGCCATCGAAAAAATGAGCGATGGTGATATCCTCATGCTCAACAACATCCGAATGGATCCTGAAGAAACCGGTTCAAAGGGCGATTCTTTCGCACTCTCAGAAACGAAATTGGTTCAAGACTTGGCAAGCGTTGCTGATGTATTTGTCAACGATGCATTTGCTTGTGCGCATCGAAATTCACCAAGCATTGTAGGTTTTGCTCATCACTTGCCTTGCGTTGCAGGGGAATTGATGGCGCACGAAATTCGTCAACTCGATTATGCCCTTGAATCTCCTGCTCGCCCATGTATCGCTGTACTCGGTGGCATCAAAGTTGACGACAGCATCGATGTCGCATTGAACATGCTGAACAACTCCATTGCAGATGAAGTCTGGTTGACCGGTGGTGTTGCAAATCTAACCATCCATCTTTCAGGTCACGACATTGGAGAAGCAAATGTTGGATTCCTCAAGAATGAACTCAAGGATGCTTGGAATCCAACGGTTGACGCTGCCAAATCCTTGTTGGAAACCTATCCAGGCCAGATTATTCTTCCAGTCGATGTTGCTGCAAATGTAGAAGGGAATCGCATTGATTTGAAGGTCGAAGAACTACCGATTCATGCGCCTCTGTTTGACTTGGGGTTGCAATCCATCCGCGCACTTTCAACACGAATAAAAGAAGCGGGGACGATTATTCTCAACGGGCCAGCAGGTGTCTTTGAATTGCCAGACTTTGCTCTAGGAACGATCGAAATGCTCAGTGCTTGTGCTGAAACCAAAGGCTTTGCACTCATGGGCGGAGGGCACACTGCGACATTGGTCAGCCAACGTGGAATGAGCAATAAGATGGGTCATGTTTCAACTGGCGGTGGAGCTTGTTTGGATTATATTGCAGGACGAACACTACCAGGAATCCATGCCCTGGAAGTGAGTGCTCAACAATACCAGTTGGAGATTACTCCGGTTGTACACGATGAATAGGAGCCACAGGGGAGACTCGAACTCCCGACCTTCTGATTACGAATCAGACGCTCTACCAACTAAGCCACAGTGGCGCAGTCCGAGGGCATGAACGTACGGTGATAATCTCACCGATTCAAACACTAGGCTCATGAAGAAGCAGAAGTAGGCCCTAACATGGGCGATGATACGGCAGTACGCTATACGAACACCGTCCTATACGATGATAACTTCAACAAAATCATCGGAAATGTGCTCTTGCACAAGGACGGTTCGTGGTCAGCATCGAACGGAGATGAAGACGTGGTCGAAGAAATCGATGGTTCAAATCGTGTCCTCACTCGTTCCCTTCAAAATTGGCATACCCATCTCGCGATGCAATTGAACGCCAGGGATTTCAGCGATGGTTACCCCTTGCATCGGTGGTTAAACGAAGCCATCTTCCCAACTGAAGCACGTATCACGCCTGACTATGTCCGGATTGGAACAAGTGCAGCGGCTGCTGAAATGATTCGTACTGGATCGACATTCGCAGCTGACATGTATTTCTTCCCTGCGGTCACTGGGGATGTCCTCACAAGTGCAGGCCTTCGAGGATTGATTGGCGGGCCCGTTAGTGATGCTGCACTACCCTCTCATGATAATGCTGAATCAGCATTGGCCGAGCTTGATCAGCTTCTCTCTCAAAACAACAAGGAAGATTTGGTCCAATACGCCATCGCTACGCATTCTGTTTACCTCTGCTCACAAGAAACACTGCAACGTGCAAGTGAATTGGCTGAGCGAAGAAATGGGCGCCTCCATATTCACGTAAGTGAAACACGCAAAGAAGTCGCAGATTGTAAGGAGAAGAATGGCATGTATCCTGTTGAATATCTGAACTCCATCGATTTTATTCGACCTGGAACCATCTTTGCCCATGCCTCATGGGTCAAGAAGAACGAAATTCGAATAATGGCAGAACAGAATGTCACTGCAGTTCATTGTCCTTCTTCAAACATGAAACTCGCCTGTGGAGGAACACTTTCATTCCCTCCATATCGTGATGCTGGTGTTGATGTACGAATAGGAACAGATGGTGCAGCATCGAGTGGAAACGGATTGAACCTTTTGCATGAAGCGCGGCTTGCAAGTCTTGTACAGCGTCATGATCACTGGGATTCGACCATCCTTCCTGCGCAGGACATATTCCAAATCGCCACCAAGGGAAGTAACGATTGGGTTGCGTGGAATCTCGATGATATTCGAATGCGCCCACTAGGGCGTTCCAACAATCGGCACCTTGCCAATTTAATCTACAATGGAGGAGAGTGTCTCGATGTATGGGTTGATGGACAGGCCCTGCGAAAGGATGGTGTTACACAAACACTTGATGAGCGGAAAATTATCGAAGAATTGGATGAAGCAGTTCATTCCTATTACGATGGTGTAGAGTGACTATTCACGCCCATAATACGCCAGTACACCGCCACTGAACATGCCTCCAAAGGCAATCAATAAACTCAGGAGAGAGTGGCCAAGGTGGACTTCGTAGGAGACTACGACTTCAGTACCCTCAGGTAACGCACTATCCTTTGCACCCAACGAGACAAAGTACGTTCCAGATTCCATCTCCCAAGTAAAACCTTCACTCGCAGAAGCGGAGGAATCACCTGCAACGAAGTTTGCCGAATTTCCATCACAACCTAAGCCAGGTGCGAAGAAATTGCTTGGAATATCTTCGCATCGATTCTTTTCATCTTCATCAACAAGACCCATCCAAACATCGTCACGATCCCATGTAAGCCTCAATTCAGCTGCTATGAATGGAGACAGAATATTCTCTGGAAGAGGCTCACCGGAGAAAAATGCTTGATTTGGTGTGTTTGGAGTTGGAATATCCTCGACCTCTCCTGTGATTGTGTAGCCAATCATTCCAAGCACGAAAAGCAATACGCAAAGACCCGCAAAAACGATTCCTGCTTTACCTCTCGAATTGAATGAATCCAACATCTTCAAACCTCAAAGAACGAGAGCGCAAGAATGACATAACATGCTAGGAGCATAACTCCTTCGAGCCAATTTGTCTTTCCATCGTTGAGAATAAAGTTGGCAACAAGAACCGACATGAAGGTTGCAGCAGTTTCCAGTATTCCGAACTCCAGAGACAAATTGACGCCCATGACCCAAGCGAACAAGACCATCAACGGTGCCACAAATACGGCAATCTGAACACTTGATCCGATTGCAATAGCAAGGGATAGATCCATCTTATCTTTACCAGCAACAAGAACTGCAGTGAAGTGTTCTGCGGCATTACCAAAGAACGGAAGAAGAATGACACCGATAAACAACGTAGGCAAACCCCATCCTTCGGCCGCTTTATCGACACTGTGAACGAGAACTTCTGCCATCCATCCAACGAGAACAGTGGCTAAAATGAGAAGAATCCATGCATCTTTCGTGGTCATCTTAGGTTCTTCTTTTTCCTCAACCTCGGAACTAACATCAAAGAGATGTGAATGGGTCTTGAATTGGAAGAACAACGACAATCCATACATCAAGAGAAGAACCAATGAAGCATATCGAGACAGCTCCAGAATACTATCGTTTGAAACGGAGTCTCCAGTATGATGTGCAGCTGCAGGAATAATTAACGCAAGTACCGCCAAGAGAAGTAAACTCCCATTCATGGACAGAGCTTGCTGATTGAACGATTGTGTTTGATGTTTGTAGCCACCCCAAAGAAGAGCCAGTCCAAGAACAAGAAGCAGGTTTCCAAGAATGCTACCGATCAAACTTGCTTGAACAAGTTGTATCATAACATCGGCTTGATCTGCGTGTTGGGCTGCTGTCCATATCGCAAGACCAGCGATGATGATCTCAACCGCATTACCAAAGGTTGCATTGAGAAGTCCACCAAGGTTTTCGCCAGCGCGGAGTGCAATCTCTTCAGTTGCATGGCCCATCAAAAACGCAAGGGGCATGATTGCAATCATCGAGAACAAAAACGTCATTTCGACATCGTGTTGATACTCAAAAATCAGCGTTAGAGGTACTGCGAGTAAGAGCCAATTGAGGCGATTGTGCAATGGGTTAAACGCGTCAAGGACGGAGTGATGTTGATGTTCTGACATTCAACCACATCGAATCGTCAATCATCGCTCTTCTTTCGTCGAACTGGGCGTTTTCGTGAAGGTGCTGCCTTTCGGGCTGGACGTTTGCGAACGGGGCGTTTTCGAGGCTTCTCTTCTTCCCCTTCATCATCATCGTCGTCATCGTCATCATCGTCGTCATCATCGTCGTCTAGACCGGCCCAGGAGAGATCATCGTCTTCATCATCGTCATCGTCATCGTCCTCTTCCTCTACCTTCTTCTTTCGGCGGGTTTTGCGCTGAACGAGATTGACTGCAAAGGGATCATCTTCTTCCTCCGCAGATTCAGGTGACTCGTTTTTCGGTTGATCTTCCTTCTTCTCCTCAGCGGCGGAACCCGTTCCTGTGATTGAATCCATATCCAAATCCTGAGTGGTGCCAATAAATTCGGACATCCAATCATCGTCCTCGTCATCGTCTCCACCCCTCTTCTTCTTTTTCGGACCTGAAAGGCTGACTTGAACGATCATCAGGGCTACAATAAAGATGACAACGTTCACAACCACTGCAATCCATACCAGCACGTACGGCGGCTCGCTCATCGACGGATTTACAATTTCTGGCTCAGGGTCAGGTTTGAGGGCCTCTTCAAACTCACATTCTGTTTCTCCCTCGAGGTTGTTTCTGCAGAAATCAACAACGAAAACGACCTGAGCCGTTTTCTGGTTTCCAGCCGTGTCGAGTGCTCGAACTGTGATGGCATGCTGCCCGTAATCGAACGTACCGGAAGAGAATTCCATGTCGCTCACAAGCGATGTACCATCGTTATTGACATCGGTGATCCCTTCCGCATTTGCCCATGGAGAAGTGCTGGTCACTCCACTCAATCCGCCGTAATTGAAGGTAAATCGATACTGGAGTTCTGCAATCTGGACATCGTCCTCGGCAGCAAACAAGAGATTGATTCTTTCTCCATAGAGGTACTTCGATCCTTCAGATGAAGGCGAAGGAGCATAGGCTGTGATTGTGGGTGTTTTCGCATCGATCTTGAACGATGTATTCGTAATGACTCCTACGTTATCCGCTAAGTCGAGGAGCGTCATACGGATCAAGAGGTCACTTGCCGTTTCAGATGCTGAAATTCGGAAATCGAAACTGTACTCAGGGCCTTTGTCAGGGTTGAGGGTATTATCGGCAGTTTGTGTCATTAATGCCCCTCCAGCAGTTTCGTTGTAACCAGCCAAGGAGAAGACTTCAATCGATGGAGTTGTCTTGAGGTCTTCACTGGCCTCAATTTTGACTGTGTAAACTCCTGGTACCAAAGAAGGACTGGTGTATGGAACTCCGTCATCATCAATTAATCTCATCTCAACACTTGGTGCACGAGTGTCTTCTCGAATCAATCGGGTGTTTGATGTCATACCATCGATCAATTCGGAATTGCAATTCATGAATTGGTCACAAACAGTGATTCCATAGAAGGCGTCCCGCTCTGTTCCGTTTTCAATCGGAATGTTTCGGATGATTGTCGCAGAATTCTGCAAGCCAACATTCACGTCATCAAGGACAAGCTCCCATCCTTCCGCATCGCTTGAACTCAATGATGAGTCATCGAATGGATCGCCGTTGTGCCTCCAAATCTGATAAATTTCGTTTGGTTCTTGCAGATTGCTCCATTCCATGGCGACGAATCCAAGGTCACCACGGCTTTCTGCGGTAATGATTTGGGGTCTCGTTGGGGGGGTAATATCGATTTCAACAGGACCGTATGAATTCTGATCGAGTCCGAGATATTCGTAGGAACCATTGGCGTGAATGTATTGAGCCTCGCTTGTGACATAGATGTACCAGTTGAGAACTGCCCCTGTTTCAGAAATAATTTCTGGGCCGATGGAGATGTCGAAAACTTGGGTATTGTCGTTCACAAAGCCATGATAGGTTGTCTGGGTTGCAAATTGCTGCGGGTTGGTTGGAACACCATTACTGGAGTAAATGTGGTAACGCTCACCCTCGATACCGAGTTGATCAATCCAAGTCACACGAACCGTACGGTCACCGATGAATTCTGCATATACATTGGTTGGTTCTTTCTGCCAATTACTGAAGGCGTCTTCCTCTACAGAATCACATGAACTGCTACTGGTATTTTCATCAAATAGGCCAATTGCATCAACGGTAACAACGCAGTAATGCGCCCATCCAAGCGTTCCAATCGGTAGCTCTCGAGTGTAGGTGTAAGGACTGTTAGAATCCTCAAGTTCCTGGTCATCATAAACTGAGGCAAGGAGGGTTACACCTGTATTGTATATTGAACCAAACGGTGCACCAGAAACGTAGAGATCATAGCGTTCGTCTTGCTCACCAGGAACGCTAAACCACGTCAATTGTGTTTCACCGGTTCCATCGTTTTCAGATGATGTGCTAACTGAAAAGACACTCACATGGCTTGGTGGACGATTGTCTTCAAGCACCGGTTCAGTCAAGGTGTTGCCGGATAAGAAACGCAAATCTACGAAGTCTTGTCCGTCACCAGTCTTGTTTGGAATAAAGTACGTGATTGCATAATATGCTTCTTCATTAGTATCCGAGGGAACAGAATAAACGTACGATTCAAGTTCAGAACTGATGTTCGCGATTAAGGTAGCAACGGTCAGACCATCGTACACGAGGCCGCCGTTACTTCGTGAAATTTCCGCTGTTGAACGCCAGATGAGAATTGTCGTATTTGGCAAAGCTGAGTTTGTATTCGGCAAGTTAGGAGAGTGGTAGTTAATCCATGTGAGCGTCGTTTCACTGTCAGCGAGTGAATAAGAGGCTCGGAAGACCAGTGGTGTTTCAACCGGAGAAGTGACCTCTTCGACACCGATTGTGATGGATGAAACATCCGGATCGAGTTCTTGATGGGAGACATCCGGGGTCCAGTCTGTTGAGCCGACAATGTCGCCATCTGAATCCCATTCAATTGTGACGGCGTAATAGAAGGTGCTATTTGTGCCAGCATCCACAAGATAGGATACACTGTGACCAGGGTGTTGGCCACCGTTACCGCCTGTAGAACTGAGGCACCAAGCATACTGAATGTAGACGTTGGCTTCACATGCTGTTATCGATTCTACAAGTTGGGTTGCGCCGATGTTTGATGCAGTGATTGGTTCGGTATGTCGATGAACATTGTACATTGCTGAATGATAATATGGAACATTTCCGTTATACGTGTCAATGTTCTGCCATGAAACCGTTGTTGTTTCTGAAACAGGGTCAAAAACTGCGGCGATATGTTGTGCTTGCAGGTTGTCGGGATTTGTATCCACGGCTGTCGAAACTGGAGTCAATGGAACAAGCATCAACATCATGAGTAAGACCATGATTATGGCCTTCGGTTGGAGACTACGGTTCAGCGCGTTCGCACCCATCACACAATACGTCGCTGCCGTCCGTTAAGAGTATACCGTATGATGAGAGGAACAACAAGGGCATTTCAATGCCTTGAATTTATTCCGATTCATCCTGATTCGGTTGTGCAAGAGGTTGCTCTTTGTCGAGGGCAATGATCTCTTTTCTTGCCTGAGAAAAGCGTACGAAGAACGTGTAAATCCCGCCGAGTCCAGAGACAAGAACGACGACCAAGAGCGGGTTCATTTCAAGATGGTCAAAAGGAGGGGGTGCGGCTGAAAAGTCTTGTACGCCGATGAGCCAAAAGATTCCTGTCAATGCAAGTGCTGCAATGGTCAATATTGTGCGGTCCGCTCGTGAGAAGCCTCGGTAATTCCTTCCTCCACTAACAGCTTGTGCTTGTGTCCCCATGTAAGAACCGAGAATCGTAAACCAAGCTGCGGCCCAACCAAGTACTGGATCATTGACCCAAGCAGGACTTGAAGCGATAGCGATAACCCACATCGCATCAAGAAGGCGATCGAGTGTGTGATCAAGATAATCACCCCATCGAGAAACTTGACCGGTTTGTCGCGCCAATTGACCATCAAGACCATCTAAAATCATTGAAACCCCAATCATCAACGCTGAACTAAGAAGCATAAAGGCTCCAACATCGCTCTTTGGAGCATAAAAAACCAATGCGCTTGCTGCGATTCCGATAGGCAGTGCTAGCCAAGTAAGGAATGCTGGATTGGTCCGGCCTAAGCCGGAAACGAGAGGAGAAGCAAGGGCCTCCCACCGCTTTCTGAGTTGCTCCAAAGCCATCTCTATCACTTATTCGTAGCGAAGAAGGGTCATATGCTTTCGGTAGCACCTTCTGCGCTTATCCAATCTATTGAAGTAAGAATTGTATCCTCGATTGATGCGTCGGTTGAATTGTCCCCAATGATGAATTGGATTACTCTCTCAACATCGACATTATGTTCCGTTGTATCGAGTTCCAAGACCTTGTGATTCGGGTGTAAATACGCAAGTTCCGACCAAACCCCTCCAAGAAGTTCCCATTCAACATTCGAAGCCACTTTGTCTGGTCCATAGCCAGAGCGCTGTTCGAGGCGAATTCGTAATTCTGAAGGATGGCATCGAAGAACAATTACGCAGTCAATGTTACAGTAATGCGACAAATGTCCATCAATAACACAGGGGCGATTACCGCTCCAATTCCATTGAGAGAGTTTGTTTGTTTCTACCTCGTTGGCATCATCCGAGGTGTGAATTCCGTTGACATCTTGTGCAACGTCTTCAAGACGAAGCACATGGATGTCTCGCTCAACGAGCAGTCGGGCGAGAGTTGATTTCCCGGTACCCGGAGTACCGGTCAGAGCTACAACCTTTGACGACATCCTGTTCGATTCAACCAAGAGACGTGAAGAATTAAACATGAGGTTCGGAATGGTACATCATGGCCGCTATCGCACTGGTGCTGTTGTCTACGGAACCGGGTCGAGAGCAACAGGTCGTAAATGAGCTAAATAAGATGCCTGAAGTTTCAGAGGCAATGGTCTTGTTTGGAGAATACGACGTGTACTGCAAGATTATGGTGGAGGATTTTTCCCAATTATCGAGCCTTATTTTGAAGAGTATCCGCACTCTCGAAGGGGTTGTTGAAACAACGACGCTGACTGCTGCATCCGAAGGGCTGTGAGGGATGATTATGTTTGGCATGTCGGATCCCAACCAAACCCTATCGCAAATGATTCGCTATTTTGAAGAAGGGCGGCATGAAATGGTTGAGGTCATGTCCACTGAATTTACCTCGATGTTGCTTGCCAACAAACAACGGGACGGAGCAACACAGACGTTGCTGGTAAAAGGGGTCCGAATTCTTGCGGAAGTTCTCTCGATTCGAAACAAACACAAATTGGCAATCAACGCTACCTCCGTCCTGCTTCGAGAACGGAAAAAATTGGAAAAAATCCTTGTCCAAACTGCACCTTCTTTGCTGGCTAAATTGACTCCTATTGAACGAGATTACCGAACAATTGGCCATGTATTTTGGAAAGCAGGGAAGGCATCAAAGGCCCGTAAATTCTTCATGAAAGCCTACAAGGATACTCCGGGTAATTTAGCCGCACTGGTTGCAGTCTGCAAGGTTGACCCAGGCAAGGCAAAATTTTGCAAACTTTTAGCTGCAGAAGTCAAAACATCTGGCCCTGTGATTCTCGAAAATGGTGCATATTACCTTCGCCCAGAGAATGCTCCCGGAAGTCAAATCGACCCAGTGTTAGCAATTTTAGAAACCTGCACAGGGGATGATTCATGTACGAATCAAGCAAATAGAATCCGACGCGAATGCGATGAAATTGCAAATGGAGTTCAAGCAGCAAATGAACGCCTACAGTCTGCAATGGACTCGTTGCAACCGAAACATGACTACTATCAGTACTCGTAATCTGTGGTAGCGAGGGATGGATTTGAACCATCGATCTCCGGGTTATGAGCCCGACGGGATATCCAGACTACCCCACCTCGCTGAGCAGAACGCCACAGTCCTTCCCTTTGAAACCACCGATGTGGTATTTTTTCATCCAATTTCGGCACTGTCTTCTTCAAGGATGAGGGTGAACCAGTAGCATGAGCGGGCGAGCAGGCATCCTCTTCACGTCAGCCCTTCTCATGTTCTCAATGCTAGCGGGTTGTTTAGGAAATGACGACAATGATGAGGCGGCCCTCATCGACCTCGTTGTCCACTTTGATAGCACGAACGGAACAATACAACAGTCATTCTTGGGGGGTTCACAAATATCGTTTACTGGAGTGACTTTCAGTTTTGACTTCGCCCGAACCACTTCTGATTATGGATTGGAGACGTTCTCGTTACTCCCTGGCGATGGTCGGGCGGCAATTATCATCGATGCTTCTGAATCAGCAAACATCGACGTTGAATACCAATTGCATGGACTGTATACTGTTGTCCTAGAAGCAAAAGACATCAATGGAAATACTGCCAATCAAACTGTACTTCTTCGCGTTGAGCAATCCATCTCGTGGAGTGAAGCCAACTCTGCTGACCCCGATACAATGGAAATTAACACAACTCCGGGAAATGAAGATTCAAACCCAAAACAACTCACCATTTCTTCAACAGTTGAAAACCCGAGTATCCAGAATATACCGGGTAGTCCAGTAACCGTTACGTGGGAGTTAACAGACCCTGACGCAAACAGCAAGGGAACCAAAACCGAGCAGATAGTTGACGGCGAAGAGAAATCTTGGGATTTTAATTTAAATCTCCCCACATATGGACTCCATGATTTGATTGTAACCATTGACCAAGGACAAGATCGAATTAACATCAACCACCTTGTTGACATTCTCTACACAGAGGAAGAAAGTTCTCCAAATCCATATCAACCAACTGATGAAACTGAAGATGAAGATTCTGAAAGTGAATGAAAAGTGAAATTCGCTTTCAATCAGCGTTTTCTAAAATCGTTTTCAGATTTCGTAAGCCGATTGTCCCTTTCTTCGATTGATATACCCTCAGCCTATGGTTTTGCATGAGTGATACAATGAGCACCAAAACAAAGAAGAAAACAACAAGTAAGAAGAATGAAGTCCCTACTGAGGATGAAGTGATACCAATGGATATCGTAGATGATGAGGCCCCTGAAGTCAAAATCGAGGATTTGCCTGGCGTCGGTCCAGCAACCGCTGAAAAATTACGGGAAGCAGGTTTCGACGAACTTCTCGCTCTTGCAGTCATGTCACCTGCTGATCTTGCCGAACAGGCAGAACTTGGTGAGGCGGTTGCAGGTAAAATCATCAACGCCGCAAAGAAAATGGCCAACATTGGTGGATTCGTTTCCGGTGTTGCCCTTCTCGATAGACGACGGGAGGTCCAAAAACTCTCATCAAAGGTTCAATCCATTGACGATCTCCTCGGCGGCGGTTTTGAAACACAAGCTCTTGTCGAGGTTTACGGAGCATTCGGGTCTGGAAAGACACAGATAGGACACCAGCTCGCTGTCAATTGCACTATGCCAATCGAAGACGGTGGATTTGATGGAGATGTTTTCTACATTGACACAGAAGATACATTCAGGCCTGAGAGAATCACACAAATGGCTCGTGGCCATGGTCTTGACCCTGATGCGGTCTTGAGCCGTATTCACGTTGCTCGTGCGTACAATTCAGCTCATCAGATGCTGCTTGCTGAGGAAATCAAGCGAATGAGCAAAGGCCTCAACGTGAAAATGATCATCGTTGACTCGTTGACAAGCCACTTCCGTGCAGAATTTATTGGTCGTGGAATGCTTGCAAATCGCCAGCAAAAGTTGAACCGTCATCTCAAGGATTTGAAGCAACTCGCTGACGTCAACAATGCTCTCGTGCTGGTTACAAACCAAGTCCATTCGAAGCCGGATGCAATGTGGGGCGATCCGACCAAGCCAATTGGCGGTCACGTCCTT
>CENG01111880.1_pt1 | contig 14048 bp, 7 predicted proteins | sample 530131 | NCBI WGS metagenome assembly CENG01 (sample SAMEA2591057, study PRJEB7988) | marine metagenome | biome: marine biome (ENVO:00000447); feature: surface water (ENVO:00002042) layer; material: saline water (ENVO:00002010), including plankton (ENVO:xxxxxxxx) | depth 5 m
CCCATTTGGGATGAACTTGCACACATGGAAGTCTCACTGCTGAAGGGACTTGCATTTGACTCGGCAATCCAAGACTCGCAATCGTATGCTTTGGTCCTTGACACCAGTATGACACAACCACCGAACAACTTCAGAGTTGAAGTTGGTATCCAAGAGTTCCGATTCAGCATTTCCAATACCATCGGCAATGCCTTTTCCCAATTGACCGACTTCCTTAGCGGTGGATCACTACCTGCAGATGCTCTTTCTCTTACGTCAGTGTCTGCTCCTTATTCGATTTCAATACGGAATACCAACTCCGATTCAGAGAATAAACAAACTGAATGTGATGAAAGCTATTACGACATATTCAACGATCATAGTTCGGTCAGTGAATATCACAAATGCGGTTATGGCATAGGTATTGGATTCATTCAGTTTGATCAGGTTGACCAACAAGGACAAGCCGAAATTATCGACATGGGGTATCTTGATGTTGGATTCCATCCAGAATACGGATCGAACGTCTTACCGGAAGAAGTTGATTTGGTCCTCCGAAACGACAATCTCGGAGACAACACATTCGACACGGTCGAATTGTACAGTGACGTAGGTGCTGATTTGTGGCTCCATTACTTTGAAGATCGAAGCAATACGCTCGAAGGGAATTCTTTTGGAAATACAACCGATTCTCGTTTATGGATTCGTGGGATTCCTTCCGGAACTCTTCCACAAGAAGAGATTAATGCGATCTTTACGATGATTGGTGAAGCCCCAGGTAGTTCCAATCTTCCAGGAGATATACCTGATCGTCTTTCATTTATCCTCGCCATCAAGAACTTCTCCGGAGATGTGACTGCGAATGAAAACGATTTGACGTTACCAGTCAACCCTGCAGCGCCACCCTCAACGCTGATTATGGTGGCAGGAACGAAACGAATCGATTCTCTTACCTACGATTCAACTATGAAGCGTGGAGGATACGAAAATGACGTCAGTTCCCTCTCCATCCACGTCGAGAACTTGCCTGAGGTTCTTATTCTGAAAGGGAGTTTCCAACTCTCCTCAACGGGTCTTTCTCGAGTGAATTTCAACAATCCTGATCTCAACACTATAGCACAATTGCTTGACAATGCATTGCTGACGCTTGTCGAAATTGTCCTTGATTTGGGTTCAATCCTCAATACGCTTCCCGACCTCATCGTTGGAACGGCAGGTAGCTCAGGAGGGCAACTCGAAGTGCTGTGTCTTAGTCAAGTTCGTCAAACTTGGAGCAACGGAGCAGTTCGTGGTCCAAGCGGCCTAGGCAGGATTTCAATGGCCATTGGAAGTAGCGATCACCCATACATCTCAGATTCCGACCATATTCTCTTGTCGCAGGATACCGAAATTGAATCGGTGGATGGTCGAGATGGGCCTACCGAACCTATTGTCCCAGTAGCGATGAGCATACGCGTATCAAACATTTCTCGAGTGTTCCAATCCTATGACCCCGTAACAAGCGTCCGTTCATTGGAACTCGAGGGTCAACAATCAGGGGGTCTTCTTGTCGGGCATATTCGCCATTCAGGGTCCAATTTTGAAAATGTCACTGCTCAGTCAGCAATGATATCGAATCGCCCAGCCTTCCTCAGCGTTGTTCAAGATCCAGAAAAACTCGTTTACAGTGCCAGTGAACCCATCGGTACAATCACCTACGGAGGCGAGCAAGGTGCACAACGAAATGCAATCCGGTTGGAAGGTCTCCCGGCCCAGTTCCAACTGAACCTTGGCGACAATATCGGTTTCCAAGCGGATACTCCGATAACGTCGATTATGGTCCAAATGACCAATGCAACGACTCCTCTCACCATGGACGGTGACCACTTCCGGTTTTGGGTTGATACTGATAGCGCTCAGACATCGTTGAGTGCGAAGATTTCCAACGTCCAATCCGTCCAACGCTTCTCTCCAATCAATGAAAACTCCTCAGGTCCTGAAGGAAGTGCGCGATACGCACTTCAACGACAAGTCTCAGCACCATTCAGCATATCCATGGAGGACGTCAGCAACTACGAGGACCCATTCCTTGGCCTGAACGGAATGATGCGTCTTGAACCACTTCCTGCAAATCTTGAGATTCTCTTGCCGAGTGATCTTGATTCGAGTGGCCTCGAAATACCTGATTTCAGCCAAGGTGAAGGTGTTGAAGCCCTCTCCTTCTTCCTTGGCGATGTTGTCGGAATAGGCGGTCTTGTCAACGATCTGGTATACGGACTTGTTTCGAATGTTGGAGATACTACTGGCGAAACAGAGGACGTTGCTTACGAAATCGATATGACAACAGGAGAAAGTTTCGATATCGTTGCTGATATGCGCAAAGGATCCGTTCCTGTTGGTGAACCAGCATGGCAACACGGGCTTGACATGCAAGCAACAGAACGAACCGTCTTGGATTTCAACCTCACAAAATTAGCGAACTTAACCGAATCAAGCCGTCTTGTTATCGATGACATTCTCGCTGATTACATCATCGATGTTGATGAACGAGATCAATTGGAAACGACCTTCTCTCAAACCAACTTATCGTTCGCCTATCCGCTGATTGAGTTCCTTGAAGACGGAATCATTACCGAGAAAGAATTGATTGGAGTGGATGTTGAACTGCTTGAGAACCTTGGTGTTACCTTCGAAAAGCGTCGGAGTTGGCATCTCCGCACATGGTTGCCTCAACTTCCTTCAGGGAAAATAGAAATCAGTTACATCTTCTCTATGGAAGATGAAATTCCAACCTATGATTTCAAGATGAATTTGGAAGAATGGCTCCCCGCTCAAGAGCGATTGTACATCACAATGAGTGGTATTGAACAATCGACAGCAGAATTGCAAATCTTTGGATTTGACACGGATGCTACGAGAGATGTCTATGTTTCAGCAGTCTTCACACGCCAGGACAACCTCACCGTCCCTCGTCTTTCCATAGCTATGGAGTACGATGTTGGGCAGAGTTTGGATTATGCCTATGCAGTCTTCATCGATCATGAAAACCTTGTACGTGCTGAAACTTTCATTGATACTGTCCCGCAACGAACGGAGTTCTCTGCAACCATTGGAGACGTTCTGATCCTGACTGTTGATGTTCCGCAAGACCCGAACAAAGGGGAGACGAGCGTCGAATCGATGATGATTCTACAGCATCGCTTTGTCGATGGATTTTGGTGGCCTGCAACGACATTCTTTAGAGATATTCCGTCACAAATGTTCCTCTCTGCAAAACCAGATACTCGATACGATATTCGTGAAGAAACATCATTCCAGGGAATGATGACGTTGGATTATGCTTCAAATTCGGATAAAATGGACATGTACATCGAAGCACATGGTCGAGCCATCGATGCAAAAGGAGATACGCTGATGATGGCAAAGAATCTCCCAAAGACATTCAAACTCGAAACAACAGAAGATTGGGGTGTACGTATTGTTTCATCGGATAACGGCGTGGAAGAATTGTACATGCGCCAATCCAATGTTCCAGCAGCACCGGGTGTAGTGCTCGAACGACTGGAAATTATTGGTGAAGATCTCAAGGGTGCAACAATCACCATCCATAGACCACTCGGATATCCGGTCATTATTCTTGACGACATCACAACTGGACGTCTTGTTTCCAGTGCTGAGGTCTACATTGAACCGGGTGTCTATGCTCCTCTCTTTGGAGGACTGGAAGTGGATGGACGTGGTGTCTTGCTTGACGCTCAATTTACAGGTGTCATCCCAACTTCGACTTCAATTGGTATCAACGGTGTTGTTACTGACCTTTCCGTAGTGAGTACCTTGACTGCAAATTCTGTAGAGACGCGCCATATTATGGTCGTGGAACCGTTTACATCGGGAATAGCCTCGCTCTTTGCGATGATTTTTGGGTGATGAGATGACTGATGAATTAGTGGTTCATGAGGACGACATTGTCGCTGCGGAACGCATGGGTCTTCTCGAAGTCACACAGCAACGCGACGCCATGAACATGGGATACGACCTCAACGATCCTGAAGAAGCAGAAGCATATCGTCAGGCGCAAGAAGTAGCTCTATTCGTCAAGGAGCGAATACGTGATATCAACCCTGTACGGGTCGCCATTGCCGGATTGATTCTCTTGCTTTTGGTTGGTTTGGTTGCCAGTGGTTGGTATTGGGCGATTCCTCGTGATGATGTGGAAGTTCATACCGTCTACATGCAACGCGGAGGGCATTTGGTGATGACTGAATTGCAAAACGATGGAAGCCGAGCCATTCGAGATGTCGTCGTGGAGGTTCAATTCCTTGATTCACAAGATGTCTTGATTCAGACAATGAAAATTGAAGTTGACGTTGTGAAAGCCCATTCATCACTTGCAGGGGACGATCTCGAAATGATGATTCTCGGATATACGGTGTGGGACGAATACACATTACGGATTTCGGTTCGTTACACAATGTTTGACAATTCTCAGAATTTCATGGAAGTCAATCACGTTGTCGGTTCGTATGCCTCAGAAATCTTTGTCGACCAAGTTGAAACAACGACGCGACTGTTTTGATGCTCGTTTGTTCAAACAATTCACCCATAGCGATAAATGCGTCAGCCAAACGAGGTAGGAACTAATGGAGCGCCAAATCCACCTCGCACTTGGGATTCTCATTCTCTTGTTGATGAGTCCATGGAGTTCGATGGTGGAACCGAGGTCGGAAGAATCAGACAGCCTCGAGGCAGAACGAGACGTCGAGTTCTTCTCGATTCGTACCGATGCATATTCTGACTTTGTCGGTACATACGACGCTTCGAATGTTCTGGAACAACGTACCGTTGAAGCCCATTCACGTCTAGGGACGTATTCGATTGATGGTCTTGAACTGAATCGACCGTTGTCAAGCGACGTTCTCGAACCTCGTTTTGATGCACAACTCCTTCTCATCAACAATGACCGAAACATGCTCGATGTTCGCAAGGATTTGTCCGACATCCCTGGATTGGAGGTTCGCGAGTTTGTCGGTCCTTCGGGGTTGATTGTTCAAGGAACCTTGACTGCGTTCCAGGATGCGCAAACTGTTCCAAGTGTCGTTGCCCAGTGGGATGTGCCCCTCGCGATGTTCCTTGATGATTCGATGCTGGATGCATTGTTGTTTGAAGGTGGATCTGAATTACTGCAAGGCGAAGAAGTCCGACTCGAAGGTTGGTGGAGCGATCAACAACTCGACACCATCAGCATTGCAGATGCACAAGGCAACACCATTGAGCAAGACTTGTCTCTGGTGGCACAGGCTGCCTTGGACGATGTAGAACATCTTGACCAAGGGCAATATCGTGGTACTCTTGCAACAAGCAGCGTCCTAGATGTCGTTCGTCAACCTTCTGTGATGTGGTTGCGGTTTGAACCACAAATGGTCTTTGAAAATGACCAATCCAAGAATCACATGAAGATCAATACAATGCGTTCATATTTCACAACTGACCTAGACGGTTCTGGGCAAATCGTAGCTGTTGCAGATTCTGGATTGGATGAAGACCATGGTGATTTCGGAACACGTGTTGTTGGAAATTACGATGTGATTGGAGATGGATCAACTGCTGACAAACACTCAGGTCACGGTACACACGTTGCGTGCACCGTTTTGGGCGATGGAAGCAAAGGAGGGTATGCTGGTGTTGCACCTGATGCAGAACTGTATTTCCAAGCCATGGAGAACGACAACACAGGTAATTTTGTTTCACCATCGTTGAACTATTTACTCAATACTGCCTACAATGCAGGTGCTCGAATCCATACCAATTCATGGGGTTCTTCAGCAACTTCAACACAAGGTGAGTACACCTCAGAGGCAGAGGCGGTCGATGACCGTGCGTTCAATTATGACAAAGTCAGTAATGGACAAGAGGGTTTGACAATACTGTTTGCTGCTGGGAATGATGGGCCAAACGCTGGGACGGTTGGTTCCCCATCGACTGCGAAGAATGTCGTTACGGTTGGAAATCATCAAGCACGATACAACGGGGCTCCGGACAATCTCATGTCTGGATCATCCCGTGGACCTACGGATGACGGCCGCATCAAGCCCGACATCATTGCACCCGGCGGATATGTTCGATCGTGTCGAGCGCAAGAAGCTCAAGATATTGCAGGTTCAAGTTGGCAGTCAACATGGTATCTCGAATACACCGGAACTTCAATGGCTACACCCAATGCTGCTGGTGCTGCAACTCTCATCCGTGAGTATCTGATGGAAATCGCACAACGGCCATCTCCTCAGGGTGCTCTCATCAAGGCGCTCCTGGTTCTCGGAGCACAAGACATCAATTCTAGAGACGTTCCAAATAACGACGAAGGATGGGGTCGTGTCAATCTCAAAGAAACATTAGCACCTTCCCAAGGAAGAGGGATATGGGTCGATGATCGTTCTGTCCTGACAAGTTCAGGGGCATCCAAATCGTATGTGTTCAACGTCACATACGCCAATTCACAACTCAAAGCAGTCTTGGCTTGGTCTGATTACCGAGGGAGTCGTTTCGCCAGTAAAGCGTTGGTAAACGACCTTGACTTGGAAGTCGAGTCACCTGACGGAACACTCTACCTCGGAAACGATTTTGCGAGTGGCCGTTCAACAACAGGCGGAACAAAGGATGACATCAACAACCTTGAAGTGGTTCTCATCGATATGGCGATGAAAGGCATTTGGACGGTTCGTGTCAAGGATGCATATCATGCAGGGAGCGGTTCTCAACCCTTCGCTATCGCTGTTTCAGGACAAGGTGTGAATGACTTACGGCCCGATCCCCAAGTGGTTGTCAATTCGATGGCATTGAACGTCACCATTCCCCAAGTAGGTGATCAAGTTCGGTTGACCACTGAAGTGTTCAATGCGGGAAACATCAAGGCTGAATCGGTTGATCTTACGTTCAATGTTGACGGAACGGAGTTGAACAGAATCACTCTCGACATCAATCCAGGTGCAAGTCGTCAATCTACATGGTATTGGACCCCTCAGCAATCAGGAATAACAACGCTTGAACTCATCATCGACCCCGATGACACAGTGGATGAAATCCAAGAGAACAACAACGTTCTGACAAAAATTGTTGATGTAACTGCACCGGGTGTCAAAGTGACTGCAGACATGGTTGAACGTCAAGTTCAGTACGCAAGCCAAACAACAACTTCTTGGAATTTAACACTCGAGAATACTGCCTTGCTCCAAACAAATGCTTCAATCGATACGCTCGGTGTATTTCTGGATTCAGATGGTACTGAAGTTCCATGGTATCTTGGCATGACTGCATCGAATTTCTCACTGCAAGGGAAAGCAACTGCTGATGTTTCCTTGACTGTGGTTTATCCAGAAGCTCCCGAACCAGGTCTCTATCGTATCGATGTACTTGGTTTGGATGTTGACAACGGGATTTCGTATCCGATCTCACTCTATCTCGACGTATTGAGCCTTCCAGATTTCAGAGTTGAATACGATTACACAGTTGTTCCTGTTCACCCAGCGAACCCAACAAATCTCTCCATTCGAGTGTACAATGACGGAAACACCGAAATTGGGTACGATCTTTTCCTACAAGCCCCATCGGGATGGAGTGCTGGATTTACAGATCTAAGCAACGACCCTGGTGCAACATCGGGTTCGACAGGACTGATCGCAAAAGGTGGTCAGATGGATGTTACTATGCAATTCATCCCTCCACAAGTGTCCACAGCAGCAGGTGCACAACGAATGGTAACGCTGACTGCAATTTCACAGACAGAACCATCTCGGACATGGGAGACCGACATCCCTCTCGAAGTCATGGAGGTAAGGGAAGTCGAGTTAATTCTCGAGTCCGATATTGGGACTCCAAGACCAGATGCCCTCATCAATCTCTTGTTCACCATTGAAAACAGGGGTAACGTCGACATGACTCTGACTCCAAGTCTCTCCCTGCCGACCGGTTGGGTTTCTCAAACCTCATTGCAACCCATCGAAATGGATTGGACTGAACAGTCGAAAAACATCCTCATTTCGATACAAGGGAATGGAAATGCGCTTTCTGGGCCGATCCAACTCAACCTAGACGTGGGTGTTCAACGCTTCAGTTGGAGTGGTGAACTTGACGTTCTTGATCTTCCTCAACCCTCGCTCACATTCTCTGAATTGGAGTTTGAAAATGGGCAAACCTTCGATCATCCATTTGGGCCGGGGGCACATCCTGCTGGACAAGAGTTGACCTTCACATGGCTTCTCATCAACGAAGCTGATGTTGCTTGGAATCCTTCAATCTCAACCTCTCTTTCACAAGGCGTCTTTGGTGAATGCCTCGACGTAGGAACGGTATCGGACAGTGTTGTCCCAGTTGTTTGTTCGATCATCCTGCCATTGACGCTTGAGGTCGGTTCACAACCCTCGTTTTCCTTCACACTATCGGGCGATGATGTTTCCCTGACGGAGGGAACGAGCATGCTCGTAGCCGAACAACGAAGTGTTGAGTGGGAAGTAACAGGCCTCTCTGCACTTGATGGGACAGGTACTGGAACCCTCCAAGTTCGAGTTTTGAATACCGGGAATACACCTCTTTCTCACCAATTGGTTCTCGACACATCAACAGGTCTTGAGGCTGCAGTTGTAGGAGGTGACATCGTTAGTGCCGTATCGGGTGATTCCCAACAGTTCACAATTCAAGTGAACGGAAAAGCCACCGGTGTTCAACAATTGACGTTCCAACTTTCTGGAGTACAAGAAGTTCAATTATCAACAACTTCGATCAACATAGAGATCACATCCTCGTTTGAAGAATCAGGATCTTCGGGAAGTAATACGATTATCATCGGTGCAGGAATTGCAGTGATTCTTGGCTTTGCCGCAATGCTGTTGATTCTTCGAAACAGAAACAATGCTCCTCAACAGATGACAGCGCCTGTCGTGCCATCGCCAATGCCGCAACAACATGCACCAACTTGCTGGTCATGCCGAAATCCAATCGTTGGTCCAATGAAAGGATGCCCAGGTTGCGGTGCTCGCTACCACGCAGATTCGCCAACATGTACTGCTGTAGAATCGTGCTCAAACTGTGGTGCATCCTCAGAACAGTTTGTTTCCGCTTGATTCGTGAACATCAAAGGACATCCTTTTGATAGGTCAGCGACTCCCGTAGGTATAGGGAGGATGACGTTTGCAGGAAGTAACGCATGAGAAGCGCCTCGCTGTCTTTTTGATTTCATTGATGTTTTTTTCGATGCTTCCAGTTATTGCACCTTTGGCATCAGCAGATGGCGCTAGGGATGCAAGCATCCAAGTGACCGTGACTCCAAGTGCTCAAACCATCAACCCGGGTGAAGCTGGAGAGTACACGGTTCGAGTCTACAATTCGGGATCCAATCCTGTCACTGTGCAATTGAGTACTGCTGAAGGGCAAGAACAAGAATGCAGTGCATACACCTCGACCATCTCGCAAATCACAGGTGCTATCGATGCAGGTTCTTACGAAGAAGCAACCATGAACATCACACTCGCTCAAAACGCTGAAGGCTCTTGTGACACCACGATTTCAGCCACAGCCCAAGATTCTCCTGAACCTCCCGAACCTCCAGGCCAACCAGCTACAGAAACTGCCACCGTAACCACAACAGCTGGCGATGGTTCTGGAAACGCCCTTTTTGGTGTTGATTTGTCGATGGTAACTTCCAGCAAGACCTGGGGTGGCGAAGATACGACTGAGTGGACGCTCATAGTTGAAAATACAGGTCAGCAACAAGCGACGGTCAATCTTGCCTTGGATGAAGACAGTGACGCCTCTGGTTGTTCAGATGCGGGAAGCCTCTCTCCTACACTCTCAGAATCCTCAGTTACCCTCGACTCAGAAGAAAGCACAGAGGTCACCATTTCGCTCGAGATTACAAACGAACAAGAAGCCGACAAGTACTGTTGGGAGGCAACAGGAACAGTGAGTGGTGATCCTTCTGGAAACACGAGCGATACACAGGCATTTGACGTCACAGTCCCAGTTCTCAAGGAATGCAGCCTCTCACTCTCCAAAACGACATCCTCCGCACAACCAGGTGGCGAAGATACGCTTACAGCGACTTTTACCAACGATGGAAACTCGGATTGGACAATACGCGCTGATGCTGCAGGTCCAAAGGCGGCTTGGGTTTCCTTTGTCGGAGGTTCAAGTGGATTGTTGCCGTATGGGGGACAAGGGACAAAATCCTTCAGTCTCAAAGTGAATCCAGACGATTCTGTCAATGCAGGCGAGGAGCAAACAGTGTACATCCAAGGGAAAGATGGAACGAATCTCAAATGTAATGCTGAATTAACAATCATCGTCGGTCAATCGTATGGAGCAACCATCTCGATGGTCTCTTCTCAACTCAACAACATTGAACCAGGAACATCAGCTACCACATCTGTAACCGTTGAAAACACAGGAAACGGGGTAGATTCCTTCAGAATTACGCCATCCTCCGTCCCAAGCGGCTGGACAGTTGAATTGGAAGAATCTCTCGTTACACTCGATTCGAAGCACACTCCGAATCGAAAGGAGACCATCGATGTGACCGTGACACTTCCCGATGATGCACTCGCCACAGAGGTTGTCAACATCGATCTTTCAATCGCCCCGAATTCTGGCGGCCAACCGTACGACGATGTTACACTCTCGGTGTCGGTCGCAGCAGTCCACGGTTTCGAGGCGGATTCAACAGCCCTTACACAGACAGGAAAGAATGGGAACGAAGTGAAGTTCCCGTTCAATATTGAAAATACTGGAAACGTTGAGGATAGTTTCAGAATGAGCGTTATTCAACAAACAGCGTCACCAGGCTGGGCTTACTTCTTCGAGGATGAGGCTGGAAATCGATTTACAGAGATTGCTGTCGATGCAAGAAACACTAAACCACTCTTCTTCGTTGCAACAGTTACCGATTCTGACGAATATTCGACCTTTACCATTCGAATCACCAACAAGGGTGACTCCAACAGTATTGATGACGATGGTGACGGAATTCCTGATAATCAACGAGAACTCCGATTCACCGCTTTCCTCACAACCAGAGATTACGCCATGGATGTCCGATTGGAAAATGGCGGTCTTGATGGTAGAACTGGAGAAGTGATTCTCGCACCAGGAGATCAAGAAACAATCGGTCTGTGGCTTCGAAACATGGGCAACGGCGACGATACCGCAGTTATCGAATTGACCGGTTTGACTGGAATCGCAACTCGAACAGTTTACTCCAAAGGCTTGCCTATTGGATCAAACAATGAAATTAGTGTACCGTTCGGGTACGGTATTTGGGATGAGAACAACAGCGCCTTCGTCCTCGATGCCTCTGGTTCTCCATACATTGAAACAACTGAGAATTCTATGCTTGAGGAAATGCTATTCACGCTCAATCTCAGTCAGGGGTACAACGTTCGCCCCTACGAGATGTACCTTGAAGTTGAAATTGATGTCAATGAAGCAACTCGTACAGGAGAAGGCGGCAATCTCTACATTGTCGCCACTAGTAAATCCAACGCTGCCAACCGTACCGGTCAGGCAACCGTTTCATTGAGTGTCCAGAAAATCTTTGATTTGAACATCGTTGAACCCGAAACAGCAAGCTTTGATTTGATTTACCCCGAAAGCAAAGTGTTTACGATTCAAGTGCGCAATGATGGTAACGTTGAGACCGAGACTGAAATCTTCTCCTCAGAAAACCTTCGAGGTTGGAAGATCGAACTTGAAGGGCCAAAGGACGCCTGTGATAGCATAACTCTTACATCGATTAAATGCGATATCGAGAAAGGCGAGGTCATGAACATCACCGTTGAGATTAAGCCACCTTATGGTGCAGAATTGACCGACACCTTTGATTTCACAATTTCAGCTCAACCCGAAGAGATTGGTGTCATCGGAAGAGTCAATCAACAATTCGAAGTCACTGGAGAGCTGGAAAAGGGACTCCTTGGATTTGCAGATGATACTACGCTTACGCTCTTTGGAGGAGGTTTCCTTCTTCTGGTTGGTCTCGTGTTCATCCTTAGCCGAAAGCGCTGATATAAGCGACGTTGGTCGAATTTCGACCCTTTGAAGCGCTGTTTTTTTTCACGGCCGACTGGGAACGCTTATGGAGGGTATTCAAGTCGGTTTAATCAGAGAGCGGATGCTTTCTTGAGGCGATATAAAATGGTCGATACTGGTTCAGTTCCGAGCGCCTATCTTTCTATCGCATTCTTGACGATTGTCGGGATCCTCATGCCGCTGACAAATTTCATCATGTCATGGGCACTTCGACCACGTACTGACCCGTCGCGACCACACATTACCAAGTCCTACTTGCTGGAAGGGTATGAGCGCGATCACAGTCTCTACCCACGTCGTCTTTCTACCTTTGAGTGTGGTAGTGAGCCAATTGGGGATGCGATGATTCAATTCCACTTCCAATACTATTGGTACGCCATCGTTTTCCTTGTTTTCGACGTGGCATTCATGTTCCTCGTCCTTGCTGGCATGATAACTGCAAACGAGACAAAAGATGCAACCGGCGATATCGCAAATGCTGAAGCAGGGCTTGCAATCATTGGCGCTTTCTTCGGTATCATGTCACTTGGCGTTTGGTACGTATTCCGCAAGCGAGGTCGAATCTACATTTGAGGTGAATAACATGGCAGAATCAGGAGAAAACTACACCGCATTCAACAGTCGTGCGTTGGTCGAAGTTGTCGGCGACGTCACTGATGAGGCTCTCAAAGCAACCAAAATCAAGCAACTTCTGTCCGTTCTAGCCGGACGATTCTTCAATTGGGGTGGGCGTAAATCTCTGTTCACCCTCCATTTGGGGATCAAGTGCTGTGCCATCGAGATGGCAGCAGCTGCTACACCCCGTTTCGATGGAGATCGATTTGGTGTTCTTTTCCGTTCATCTCCTCGTCAATCCGACGTTTTGCTCGTTAACGGACCAATCAGCAAGAAATTCGCCGACAAAGTTGTCCGTCTTTGGGAGCAAATGCCTGAGCCAAAATACTGTATTGCGATGGGCGAGTGTGCCATTTCTGGCGGCCCTTACTTCCAATCTTACAACATCCTCGAGGGTGTTGATACGGTCATTCCAGTCGATGTATACGTCCCTGGATGTCCGCCACGGCCCGAAGCACTCATCGATGGGTTCGGACTCCTCCGTGAGAAAATCATTCGAATTGGTGGTGCACCAAGCACAGGCCGAGATGGTGAAAAGCCAGTTATTGTCGGGGAGGACTGAACATGGGAATGAGCATCTCTTCCGAACAAAACGAAGCAGCCGTATCTGCGTTTGCAGAGCAAGCAGAAAAGCAATTTGGCGGTAGCGGCGTTACCATTTCAATCGAACATCACAACAATGCTGTCAAGTTTGCATTTGTACGTATGACGTGCCCACCCCAACACTGGGTCGCTCTTGCCAAGTGGATGCGATTCGATGCTGGTGTCAACTATTGCTCAATGATCACCGGAACGCACTACCCAGAGAATGCTGACAGAACATGGGGAGTAGCATACCATTTCCTGCGACAACCCGTTCGTGATGTAGATCCTTTCACCGCCGATGTTCTCAAGGCAAGCGAACTCGAAGGCATTTCGATCCCGCTTGAGATTGAAGTTCTCATCGATCTTCCTGAGGGGGATGCTCCAGTTGTTCCGAGTGTCCAATCCATTTGGGTTGGTGCAGACTGGAATGAAAAGGAGACCTGGGATCTTGTTGGAATTCGCTTCGAAGGCCATGAAAACATGCACCGCGTCCTCAACCCCCACGATAGCCCAGAAGGGTTCCACCCTTTGCAGAAACAACACCAAATTCGATATCATGATTTCAATGAAATGTATGATGATGCGCAAGGATTCGTGCGTAAGCCTGCGGATGAGGGCCGCGTAAAGTGAGGTGAAGTTATGGCACAAATGTGGATTACAATGGGCCCTCAACATCCGATGACCCACGGGCTTTGGACACTACGTGTGAAAGTCGACGGTGAAACCGTTGTCGATACAGAAGCTGAACTCGGATACATCCATCGCGGTGTTGAGAAGATTGCCGAGGCACGTGATTTCACTCAAGTTACCCCTTACTG
>CENG01023823.1_pt1 | contig 14044 bp, 13 predicted proteins | sample 530131 | NCBI WGS metagenome assembly CENG01 (sample SAMEA2591057, study PRJEB7988) | marine metagenome | biome: marine biome (ENVO:00000447); feature: surface water (ENVO:00002042) layer; material: saline water (ENVO:00002010), including plankton (ENVO:xxxxxxxx) | depth 5 m
GGTTGCTCGAAATAGAGAACTTTTTCGTCAAAATTTCTCAAGAGGAAACCCAACTCAGGCGATAGAAAAGTTGGGAGCAGCACCAAACAGGCGTGGTACAATGGTGCAATTTCATCCCGACGAGCAAATTTTTGGAAGTCATCGTTTTAAACCTGCAAGGCTTTTTAAAATGATTAGGTCTAAGGCCTATCTCTTTAGTGGTGTTGAGATAAGATGGAAATCAGCTATTGATGATAACTCGACCCCTATCGAAGCAAGCTTTCATTTTCCAGGAGGGTTATCTGATTACTTAGCTGAAACACTTGAAAATAACTCAACCTACTCCGAAAATCCATTTTCGGGCAGTGTTGATTTTCAGGAAAGATTTCAAAGTGCTGGAAAAGTGGAATGGGCTATAAATTGGACGCCAGCGCGGGATGGCTTTATACAATCTTATTGCAATACAGTGCCAACACCCGAAGGCGGAACACACGAAAACGGTTTTTGGACTGCTATTTTAAAAGGTATTAGAGCATACGGAGAACTCATCAATAATCGACGAGCCAAAGATATAATTCGTGAAGATTTAATCGCAGGTGGCTGTGCATTAGTAAGCTGTTTTATCCGTGAACCAGAGTTTGTAGGTCAAACCAAAGATAGGTTAGCTACGGTAGAAGCTCAAAGGCTAGTAGAAAATTCTGTTCGCGATCATTTTGATAATTGGCTTGCAGCTGACACTAAATCCGCCGGAGCAATTTTAGACTTTTTAATATTGAGAGCAGAAGAACGCTTAAGACGCCGTCAAGAAAAAGAAACTCAAAGAAAAACAGCAACAAAAAAACTACGTTTACCAGGCAAGTTAGTTGATTGCTCTGCAACAAACCGAGATGGGACTGAACTTTTTATTGTAGAAGGCGACAGTGCTGGGGGTTCGGCAAAAATGGCTAGAGATCGAAAAACTCAAGCTCTTTTGCCTCTGAGAGGTAAAATTTTAAATGTTTTAGGTGCCGCCAGCTCAAAATTGGGATCCAATCAAGAAATTAGTGATTTAACACAAGCTTTAGGCGTAGGGCTTGGAACAAGATTTAATCTTGATGATTTGCGTTACGATAAAGTTATTATAATGACCGATGCTGATGTTGATGGAGCCCATATAGCATCTTTACTGATGACTTTCTTTTTCACTCAAATGCGTCCTCTAATAGACTATGGACATCTTTATTTAGCTTGCCCCCCACTCTTTCGACTTACCCAGGGTTCAGAGCGTGTTTACTGTCTTGACGAAGCAGAAAGAGATAAGTGGCTCAAAGATGGACTTGGTGGTCGCGGTAAAATAGATGTGAGCAGATTTAAAGGCCTAGGTGAAATGGATGCTAAAGATCTAAAAGAAACCACAATGGACCCTTCTTCCAGAAAGCTAATAAGAGTCAGTATTGATGATCAAGAACCAGGCGAGACAAGTAATTTGGTGGATCAGCTTATGGGAAAAAAGCCAGAGCTCCGGTTTCAGTACATTCAAAAAAATGCAAAATTTGCTGATGAATTAGATATATAAAAAAAGACGTTTAAATAAATTATCAATAACTCGAATTTATCATTCAATAAAAAGTTTATAAAAATAATGAAAAAAAATAATATAACTGCTGGAGGAAATATGCTGTCATATTCTTTAACCATGCTCTTAGCAGGTATAGGGATCCCAATCTTGGCTGCGATGAATGCCTCATTAGGGAAATATCTAAATTCTCCTGTGGCGGCATCAGCTTTTGCTTTTTTTATAGCTTTTTGTATTGCGCTATTAGCATTACTTTTTAACGATAAATCTTTCTTAAAGGAAATTGCAACTGCCCCTAAACATCTTTTCTTTGCAGGTACTTTCATAGCATTCTATGTCTTATCGATAACCTTTGTTGCACCACACTTTGGTGTTGGGAACGCGATCTTTTTCGTCCTTCTGGGCCAAATGCTCTCTGCAGCTATAATCGACCATTATGGTCTATTTGGTGCTCAAGTTAATCAATTATCACTGATGCGGTTTTCGGGCATTCTCGTTATGGTATTTGGTATTTGGCTCACTCAAAAGGCTTAGCTTTACTCAAACTTATCGCTAACCCCCAAAGCTCATCAGGAACATCAACTTCACTCTGAGGATTAGTATATTGACCTGGCATTCTAGTGCCCTCCTCAGCAGAAATTATAGCCGTCAACTCCTCCAGGCGATTGTAGAATGACGCCCCACTATTAGGATCGATTACTATATAAAATTGGCCTAGATTATGAGGCTCTCCCTCCTTAGCTTTTAATGGTGCAACATTTTTTGAAATTCGCCCGCCTGTCATTCCAGCGACTAAAATCTCTGCCATCAATCCAAAGCCCCAACCTTTATAACCCCCGGCTGATACCAGCGTTCCTTGAATTGCTTCTTCAGGGCTTGTAGTAGGTTTGCCATCTTTATCCAATGCCCAACCTTCCGGAATACTTTTACCAGCTGCCTTTGCCATTGTAATCTTGCCCAATGCAACAGTTGTGGTTGATTGGTCAAATTGCATCGCAATACCACCATTACCATCTGGTACTGAAAAGGCGATTGGGTTTGTCCCTATAATACGAGACTTTCCACCTGGAGGGGCAACGATCGGGGAAGCGTTTGTAAAACCTAAACCCAAAAATCCAGCTTGTGCTATTTTTTTTGTGAAAAAACCTAATGAAGTACAGGTATGTGCACGACCAATGGATAGGCTAGCAATACCATTTTCTTGAGCAGCTTTTAATACTTCTGGAAGGCCTTTGGAAAATGCAGGCTGTGCAAATCCATCTTTCGCATCGACATAAACTGAACTAGGTCTTACTAAATGAACCTCTGGGGAAGCTCTCCCACAGACTCTTCCTGAAATAAGTTGTTCACAGTAACTTTCAAGATAGTATAGTCCACAAATTCTATTTCCAACACTCTCTGATGCAGCAATAGCCTCAGCTACATGCGCAGCAACCCAATCATCAGAGCCGTGCTGCACTAAGGCAGATTTTGAAACGTTCAGTATTTCTTTAACATTTATATTTGGCATTAGAGAACTCCATCAAATCATTAGCAGTCCTTGTCCATTCAATCCGACTTTTGAAAGCACTATTTAAAATATCGGCGTCATACTCCTGTTTTAGCCAATCGACAAAATCAATATTACCTATTTTCAAACGTTCCGAGAAAACATCAAAAATATAATCCAGAATACCAGTTTTGGTAAAATCGAGATGTAGGTATTTAAAGCTAAGTTGTTTTTTGGCTTCCGTAACAGATAGTTTCTGCTGAACAATTAAATATATAGCCGACACTAAACCAGCACGATCAGCGCCTGACTTACAGTGCAAAACAAATGGTTTTGGTATTTTTTCCAATATGCTGATAACTTCTAAAATTTTTTCAGGCTGTGGAGCGGAACTAGAACTAAGGGGTATAGAAATTAATTCTAAATCTAAGTCTTTACAGGCTTTCTCCTCTAACAGATAAAAGCTTTGCTTGTTAATGCCGCGCAAATTCAGAACAGTCTTTATACCCTTATTTTTATACGCTTTTAAATGCGACGGACTTGGTTGATTAGCCCTAAATACCTGGTCTGAAACACGATGAAAATTATTCCAGAAAACTCGCAGAAAAGCATGGTCCATCAAATGAAAATGGACATAAACCCAAAATCTACCCGTCCGGCTTGACATGTCACTTCCAAACGAATTGCGCACATAGCGCTCAAAATTATCGAGTTTTTCTACTAAAGTTCCGATCATTAAATCCATGTCCCTTTTGTTAAGCAGATCAAACTAATCACCTAAAAGGAAAATAGATCGATTGACGCCACGAACGATTAACGTATCTATTACGAAAAGGCAAAAAATAAGAGGGTTTAAATGGCTCTTTCTTCAGGTCGAAATTATTTAGCGATACCAGGTCCATCTGTAATACCTGAGTCAGTCCTTCGTTCTATGCATAGAGCTGCCCCAAATATCTATGAAGGCGAGCTAATTGAAATTACAGAAAGTTTAATTCCTGATCTGAACTATATTGCTCGGTCTTCAGGGCATATTGCAATCTACATAGCTAATGGCCACGGAATATGGGAGGCAGCACTATCAAATATAGTTTCAGCCAACGATCATATTTTAGTTACAGCAACTGGGCGTTTCGCCCATGGATGGGCTGAAATGGCAAGAAGAATGGGGGTCAAAGTAGATATAGTTGATTTTGGAAAAAGTAGAGCTCTGGATATTGAGGTTTTAGCCAAAAAACTAAACTCTGAGTCTAAAAACAAATATAAAGCAATTCTTATGACACACGTAGATACTTCTACTTCTGTTAAGAATGATATAGCAAGTGTTAGAAAAAAATTAGACGAAATTGATTGCCCAGCATTACTTGCAGTAGATTGTATTGCCTCGCTTGCCTGTGATAAATTTGAAATGGATGAATGGGGCGTTGATATTATGGTGGCCGCTTGCCAAAAAGGTCTCATGGTTCCTCCTGGAATTGGTTTTGTCTTTTTCAATGAACGAGCAAGAGAACGACAAAAACAGTTAACCCATGTGAGCTCTTATTGGGATTGGGAACCCAGAATTAATCCAAAATTTTATTATGAGTATTTTTGTGGTACAGCTCCAACTCACCATATTTATGGCCTGAGAACAGCACTAGATATGATTAAAAATGAAGAGATTGAAAATACTTGGAAGCGTCATGAGATCCTAAGTCGAGCCATATGGTCCGCGATAGATAAATGGTCTTTAGACGGCGATATGTCACTCAATGTCAAAGATCCTAGTGAACGTAGCCATGCTGTTACATCAATCCGTTTAGGAGGAAAGCATGGTACTAAACTAAGGCAATGGCTACAAACCAAATCTGGTTTGACTATTGGTATAGGGTTGGGAATGTCTGAAGCGGGCGATCCAAACGGCGATGGCTTCGTTAGATTTGGTCACATGGGCCATGTTAATGCGCAGATGATAATGGCGTTGTTGGGCACTGTAGAAACTGGCCTTAATGCGATTGGATACAAACATGGCTGCGGCGGTTTAGAAGCTGCTGGCAAAGTTTTAAGTTCTATTTAGAGGCTAACTCTAAAGCTTTGGGTAACGCCTTTGCAAATTTATCTAAATCTGCATCCCCTCCAACACTTATTCTTATACATCTATCTTGAGGGGTAACAAAAGGCATTCTCACGAATATACCCAAAGATATTAACTCCTGTAAAACTTTTTTAGCAAAACTGCCATCCTTGCCACAGTCAATAGCAACAAAATTTGTTGATGACGGGATAGATTTTAGATTGTTATTCTTAGCTATATCATAAATCCTTTGCCGTCCTTGTTCTACTTTTTTTACCATTTCTGATAGCCATTGATTGTCAGATAAAGCTTCTAAGGCTGCTTTCTGGGCAACCCTATTCATGCCAAAATGGTTTCTTATTTTTTCAAAGGATTTTATCAGCCTTTCTTCCGCCATTCCATAACCAACACGCGCGCCAGCCATCCCATAGGCTTTAGAGAATGTCCGCAATCTTATGACTCTAGTATCAGAAATTTCTATATCAGGGAGTGACGATGCTGGCGCAAACTCAGAATACGCTTCGTCTAAGATGAACAAACAACCTTCAGGCAAATCTTCAAGTGCTTGACAAATTTTTATTCCAGAGACGTGAGTACCCATTGGATTATCAGGATTTGCAAAGTATATCAGTTTAGCATCAACTAATTGAGCTTGCTTAATAAGCGAAACAATATCTTCATGATCTTCACAGTAAGGTACTTTATGAAGATTTCCACCAAAACCCGTAACGTGATAATTAAATGTTGGGTATGCTCCATCCGATGTTACTACATTATCTCCCACAGAAATTAGAAGTCGAACTAAATAGCCAAGCAGTCCATCTATTCCTTCGCCTACGACTATATTATCAGACGGTACTTCATGTTTTTTAGCTAAAGCACACCTAAGTTCAAAGCTGGTAGGATCACCATACATCCACTGTTCATCTGAATATTTTTTTAATGCAGACAAAGCTTTGGGAGAAGGTCCAAACATATTTTCATTTGCCCCTAATCTTGCCTCAAACAAAAAATTTCTCTCTCTTTCTTGGCTTTCAGGCCCGACAAAAGGTACCGAGGAGGGGAGATTTTCAATAAGGGGTGTATATCTTGGATAAGTCATGACATTTAGGTAGAGCAGGTATATCATAATTGGCAAGTAATAATTAATTAGTAGATATTGCATTTGAATGCCTTTTTAGCTTTTCAAATGATGTGAGGAAAATTTTGAAGAAGATTTATATGTTTTCTTATTTCGAATTTTTGATTGCTTGGCGCTATCTTCGATCAAAACGCTCCGAGGGTGGCGTTACTACAATGACTTGGATTAGTCTGATCGGCATTTCTTTATCAGTCTTTGCTTTGATAGCAACTCTTTCTGTGAGATCTGGATTTAGAACTGAACTTGTTGACACAATTCTAGGCGCTAACGCTCATGTTACCGTGTACAATCAGCCGATAAAAGATGCTGAAGGTAACGTTTACAGAAGTATAAAAGATTATGAGCGTTTAAATGCTATTATATCGTCACTCGAGAGTGTTCATCGATCGGCTCCTTTGATCCGAGGCCAAGTAATGGCGAGTGCTAACGCTATAACCACTGGTGTAGATGTTTTTGGAATTTCGCCTGCAAACATTCTTTCGATTAGACGCGTTGTAGATCCAGAAACATCAAGCGGCAATATTAAAAACTTTAGCAACGGGCTCGCCATAGGATCCGGAGTGGCTCAAACTTTAAGTGTTTCCGTCGGAGATACTATCAAATTAATATCACCAACAGGAGTTAAAACGGCTTTTGGAACCAGCCCAAGAGTGAAAACTTTTGAAGTTCAATATATCTTCACTGCTGGCCGTCATGATATGGATAAAATCAGAATATATATGCCGTTCAAAATTGCCCAGGAATATTTTGACAGAGCTAACTTAGCAGATGAAATAGAAGTTCTCGTAAAGAACCCTGAACAAATCGGAAAAATAATTGAAGAGTTGTCAAATGTAACAAACGGTAATTTTCTTTTTTGGACGTGGAAGGATGCTTCAGGTAACTATCTTCGTGCTTTAGAAATTGAAGACAATGTGATGTTTATTATCATGTCAATTCTAGTATTAATCGCAACGATGAATATTATTTCTGGTCTTGTAATGCTGGTTAAAAACAAAGGGAAAGACATTGCGATTTTACGAACGATAGGCCTATCAGAGACTTCAGTTTTACGAATATTCTTCATATGTGGAGCAATGACTGGAATGATCGGTACCATCTTTGGAACCCTTTTAGGCTGTCTTTTTGCGGTATACGTAGATCAAATATTTTCGCTTATAAACGTTATATCGGGCGGTGACGTTTGGGATCCAACAATTCGCGGCATCTATTCTATACCAGCAGAATTACGATGGGAAAATATTCTAACAGCAGTTTCTATATCAATTGGGTTGACCTTTTCAATAACCTATTTTCCTGCACGACGTGCTGCGCGATTACATCCAGTTGAGGCCTTAAGGTATGAGTAAAGTCATCTTATCCATGAATAACGTAAGCAAAAGCTATCTAAATAGTGGGTCAGAAAAGCTGATGGTTTTAGACTCAATAGATCTGACCATATTTGCTGGAGATTTAGTTGGGTTAACAGCCCCATCTGGAGCAGGAAAGTCAACATTACTGCATGTCTGTGGTTTGCTTGACACCTGTGATGGCGGAATAATTAATTTTTTAGGCAAAAATATCCAAGATGAGTCAGATATATCCAGGACGCTCATGAGGCGTCGTGATATTGGGTTTATTTACCAATTCCACCACTTACTTCCAGAGTTTTCTGCGCTCGAAAATATTATGTTGCCCCAATTAATAAATGGGGCAAAAAATCAACAGGCATCGGACAGAGCTACCGAGTTATTGAATTTGGTTGGTTTAGAGCATAGATCGACCCATAGGCCTTCTCAGCTATCAGGGGGAGAGCAGCAACGAGTGGCCTTTTGTAGAGCTGTGGCCAACGGTCCAAAACTTTTACTAGCCGATGAGCCAACTGGCAATTTGGATGAAAGAACCTCAGACACTGTATTTGAAGCACTTTTATCACTTGTAGAGGGTACTGATATGGCTGCATTGATTGCAACACATAATGAGGGCTTAGCAAAAAAAATGAATAAGCGCATCAATCTAAAAAGTGGCAAACTTTTTTCAGATTAACTTTTGTAATATAAGTTGTATAAACGATCAGTATCCTGACCTAATTTAAATCGTATCAAAATAGAAAAGTTAATTAAACTTTGACGCAACCATCCCTTTTTATGATATTTTTTTGCACTTGTTTGAGCGATAATATTTAGTGGCTTAAATTTACTTTTTAATTTACCAGCCAAAGCAACATCTTCCATAATTGGTAGGTTGGGAAACCCTCCAATTGAAGTGAGAAGATCGCGGTGGATTAATAAGCCTTGGTCCCCATAAGGCAAGTCAAATACCTCTGATCTTAAATGAACCCAAGCCCCTAAAATATATGCAAAAAATGATTTTGACTTAAATTTCAACTTAAAATAATAGGCAAATTTCTTATCAATTTTTGAAAAAATTTGCACAGACCAACCCATAGATAAGCTTGTGTCAGCATGCAAAACCAAAATCCAATCTCCAGAAGATTTTTCAATTCCCCTTTTTATTTGCATACCTCTTCCACGAGTTCCTTCAAGAAAAACAGCTCCAACCTCATTGGCAATAATTTTAGTCTTGTCCATCGAGCCACCGTCAGAAATTATCAATTCTCTAATCAAATTTTTGTCTATTCCTTCAAAGAGTGATGTCAGGGTCTCTGGGAGTTCATACTCAGAATTAAGGGTTGGTATAATAATAGAAAATGGTGCTGGCATTTCTATGAAATTATTGACATTTGATAATAATGAAAGTTCATTTAATACAACTCGGGATACAATATGTGTGACAGGACGATTTTATGCATCAGCGGGCCTGATGCCAAATCTTTTTTGCAGAATTTGGTTACAAACGATGTGGCTAAATTAAAAAATAATATTATTTACGCAGCACTTCTGACACCACAGGGGAAACTTTTCTCAGACTTTTTTTTAATAGACTCAAAACAGGGTGTTTTAATTGATGTTCACTCAAATCTAGGAGACTCTCTTTTAAAAACTCTCAACTTATATAAGTTGAGAGCAGAAATAAAAATTGAGAAAACTGATTTAAAAGTCAGCACGGGGGTTGATAACAAACCCCCAAAAGCCTTCGACGACCCAAGAAATCCCAATATGGGATGGCGTTATTATGGTAGCGAAGACCTGAGACAGAAAAATATAGATTGGGAAAAATTGCGAGTACAAAATTTAGTGCCCGAATTTGGTAAAGAATTATCAAGCGATAGCTACATTTTGGAATATGGTTTCGAAAGATTAAATGGCGTTGATTTTAAAAAAGGCTGTTATGTTGGTCAAGAAGTCACGGCTCGAATGAAGCATAAGTCAAAGCTTAGAAAGGGTTTAACAATAGTGGAGACTGCAGAAAAAGTGCCATTTGATACCCCAATTTCTGTAAATGATAAAATGATTGGGAAAGTATTGTCCTCTTCAGACAACCGAGCCTTAGCTTATTTACGCTTCGACTTTGCTTGTCAAAATATGATGGCTGGGAAAGTAAAAATCACATATCACGCGAATAGATCTTTCGAATAGTTAGGCCCGCTCCGAGTATTCAATCGTCTCTGTGTTGACGTTAATCTTTTCCTCTTGTTCAATAAAAGGCGGAACCATAACTTTAATTCCATTATCCAATATAGCTGGCTTGAAGCTATTTGCTGCAGTTTGACCTTTAACAACAGGTTCCGTCTCTACTACTAAACAAGTTACTTTTTGAGGAAGTGTAGCATTTATCGCTTCGTCATCATAAAACTCTACAGCTATAGTCATCCCATCTTGTAAAAACGGTCTACGGCTACCTAGTAAATCCGCGGGCAGTTCTAGTTGCTCAAATGACTCTACATCCATGAAAACAAGCATCCCATCCGATTCATAAAGAAATTGTTGATCTTTTTGCTCTAAACGAACGCGCTCGACTTTATCTGCGCTCCTAAATCTTTCATTTAGTTTAGAGCCTGTTCTCAGATTTTTTAATTCAACTTGTGCAAACGCGCCTCCTTTTCCCGGCTTAACATGTTCTACTTTCACGGCTGCCCAAAGGCCATTATCATGTTCTAATACGTTTCCTGGTTTAATTTCATTACCATTAATTTTTGGCATCGACGTAAGCTTTCAATTTATGTTGACGTTTAATTTGAGCACCCTATATCCACTAGAGTTTGTTGTGGCAACATGATGTTTACTGAATAAAATTTCAGGGTATGCATAATTTGCATAGCAGATATGCAAAATTAGACTACCCGAATCAGTTTTTTTCGTACATAAGCGCCTCAACACCAACGAAAATTTTGGATGAAGGAGCGACGAGATGAAAGATTTCGTTGACGCAGCAGCTTTTAATTCGGAACAGGGCAACCGCGCAAGAAAACTTTTCGCAGCCGTGGTGCTTGCAGCTTTAGACGATGCGATCGCCGATGACAGAAAATATGGTAACGGTCCAGAGCAAATCGCAAGATGGGCTCGCTCCAGAGATGGTCGTGAGGTTTTATCTTGCGCAGGTATTGATCCCAATGAACGAGTGGTCGAAGGATTAATGGACTTTGTCGCAAAAGGAATTAGGACATCCGTAGCCTTGTCTCGCGAAGAAAGCGAGAGGAGAAATGCAGCTATGGACGCCGAAGCGGCTTAAAACACTTCTTAATAAACATCTAATCTTTGGTTAATTGCCGTAGAAGTTGGTTTAGCCTTCGTCCGTTTTCACCTTTAGATGTTGGGGAATCTTTTACTAGCTCGTAGTATTTTTCCACATCATACTTTTGAACTGGTAAGTTCAAATAATCTACGTTCAACCGACCCATCTGAAGTAACAACCTGTATACTGAAAGATGTTCGTCAACTGTTGCTGAAATAAGCTGAACACGAGCATCAAGAAGTTCCTGCTCAGCGTTTAACACGTCCAATGTTGTTCTAGCTCCCAGACCAGCCTCCTCTTTAACCCCTTTCAATGCCACTTCAGTTGCTCTAATCTGTTCCTCAGCAGACTGTTTGGCTGCTTTGGCTACCTGAAGCAATGAAAATGCACTACTCACATTTTGCTCTATGGAGATTTTCGCCGAATAAAGCCTTGCCAGGGTTTGACCATTTAAAGCAATCTGTTTTCGAGATGTGGAATGCAATTTGCCACCAGAAAAAATTGGGCCAGAAGCTCTAATTGCTAATTCTCCAGTTGAATCTCCATCTTCATCAATCGATATTGAACTGCCTAGTGAAATTTTCATATTGGTAGATAAATCGGCTATTTTAGAATTTAGCTCAGTCACTTTTACTAAATTTTTTAATTCTTCTATTGACGGGTGTTCCCGTAGAGCAATGCTAATGGCATCCTCCAATGAGGTAGGCACCTGAGGTTTGGCTGAAGGATAATCTAAAGAATGTGGGACGTCTCCAATTGCTGATTTATAGTTTGCCTTAGCTTGCTCAAATGTACCTTTAGCAAACGCCAGTGAAGAGCTTGCGGCCGCCAAGCGGGCCTCTGCCAATGCAACATCAGTTTTAGTTATTTCACCAACTTCAAACCTATCATTCGCAGCCCTCAGTTCTTCATTAATAACTGCTAAATTACCTTCTCTGAGAGATACATTCTCAGTTTCACGTATTACTTCTAAATATGATTTCACAGCTTCATAAAGCACGTTTTGTTCAATATTAACCAATGAGGAACGTGTAGCAAATACTGCAAATTTGGCAGCCTGTAATCCCAATGCTCGCTGTCCACCATCAAATAATGTGTAATCAGCTAGAAGCGATATACTCGCAGATGTATCAAAAGAATTTGTCACATTACGGTCAGTATGAGAAATGGAAGACGCCCACGAAATTACGGGAGCCAACAAAGATGCAGCAGCGGCTACATCTTCATCAGCAGCTCTCAAAACAGCCCTATTTTGATCTAATAAGCCACTAGTCGAATAAGCGCTAACCATAGCTCCAACAAGTGTGCTTTTTTCATTGGCCGACCCCAAGGAGCCAATAGTAACCATACAAATAAAACAAAAAGGTAAAATCTTAGTATACATCAATTTTCCAATCATCCGGTATACAAATTCAAACGGCTCATTAACAATTCATTACAAAACAAAATCTTTTTGTTTCAAAAAACCCTCTAGAATGGGAACAGAAGCGTTAAACGAATATCTCCAATTTACATTGTCATTTAATTTATATCCAATTCTAACTGTGCCAAGGCCTTCCTCAATAAAAATAGCACCTATTCGTCCACCATTCTTAAGTTGATTTAAAATAGATGATGGTATTTCTTCAACCCCACCTTGCAAAATTATAACATCATAAGGGCCATGTTGAGGCGCTCCGTCCTCAAGTTTGTTAACTTGTACAACTACGTTATCGGCACCCGCTTCCGATAGTATTTCTTCGGCTTCTGCCGCAAAACCTTTATCCTGCTCGACTGCAATAACAAGCTCTGCCATTCGACTGATGACAGCTGAAGAATAACCCAACCCTGAGCCAATATCTAAAACCAATTCATTGTTCTTTATATCAAGAGCATCAAGTAATTTTGCCAAAGTCCTCGGCTCTAAAATAACGCGGCTAGGCCCTATGCTGAGATTTTCGCCTAGATAAGCTGCTTCTCGCTTTCCATCGGGCACAAATTTTTCTCGTGGAACATTTAGAAGTGCATCAATTATAGGAAACTTTGTAACATCAGATGGTCGAACTTGAGTATCAACCATAATTTGCCGGCGCATTTTATAATCGGTCACTGCTTCATCCCCTATTTTAAAAAACAACGCTTTGTGGCACAACTAAACAAGATGAGCAACGCAAGACAATCCCAATTAATAAAGAAAAAAATTACGGGTGAAATAATCGTAAAAATTTAAAAAACTAAAATTGCTCTAAAGTCATTAACATTAGTGCCCGTTGGGCCAGGAGAAAAAAGCTCACCAACTGCATTAAACGCGGTCCATGCGTCATGTTTTGCAAGATGTAATCTTGGGTCACACCCCTGCTGGCGCATTTTTGACGCTGTGAAGCCATCACAGAAAGCACCCGCATTATTTTCCGAACCATCTATCCCATCAGTATCAGCAGCCAGAGCAGTAATATTTAGTTCATTTTCTATTGATACCGCAAAAGACAATAAAAATTCTGTATTTCTACCACCCCGACCCGGATTATCCAGTATTTCTACGGTAGTTTCACCACCAGATAAAATTACTGCTGGTGTATCAAAAAGGGTATCTAAATCGTTTCTGAATTTTGCCAAAGCCGCATGCATGGTTCCTACATCAGATGCTCTTCCTTCAATTGAGTCCGATAAAATATAAGAATTTAAACCTAATTCTTGAGCCTTTTTTGCAGCTGCCTTTAAGGAAATTTTAGAAGATGCAATCAATTTAATTTCATTATTGGAGAACCTTGGGTCATCATAAGAAGGAGCATCAGTTTCCTCTGTCTCAAAATAATCTTTGATCTTTGAGGGTATCTTTATTCTATAGGCCTCAATAAGTGACAATGTTTCCTTTAACGAAACACGGTCTGGTATCGTTGGTCCAGATGCGACTTGAGCGGGATCATCACCCGGCACATCCGATACAACTAAAGTTGCTACCGGAGCTGGATAGGCAGCGAGTGCTAAGCGACCGCCCTTAACTTGAGAAAAATGTTTGCGTATCGCATTCATTACTCCAATTGGGGCACCAGATTTCAACAATACTTCATTTAACTTTTGCTCATCTGCCAAGCTAAATCCTGGCGGTGGCGATGGTAGCAAAGCTGATCCTCCACCACAAATTAATGCGATTACTAAATCATCAGCCGTCAGCCCATTTATTGCTTCAAGAATACTGCGGGTTGCCATCAATCCGTTTTCATCGGGAACTGGGTG
>CENG01054281.1_pt1 | contig 14039 bp, 18 predicted proteins | sample 530131 | NCBI WGS metagenome assembly CENG01 (sample SAMEA2591057, study PRJEB7988) | marine metagenome | biome: marine biome (ENVO:00000447); feature: surface water (ENVO:00002042) layer; material: saline water (ENVO:00002010), including plankton (ENVO:xxxxxxxx) | depth 5 m
ATCAATACCTTCTCCATGTCTTTCATGAAACAACTGGATGGCATCATCGATTAGATCATCTATCTGATCATCGTCAACATTGATCTCAAGAACAGGTTTTCCTAGTTTCCTAAGAGCATATTCTTTCAATCCATCTTTACTGGTGGGTTTTGCCATTCCCTCTATTCATAAGTTCTCCGAAGTATTTAGTTATATGAAAAAGTATTTTATTGATGAAGCAGAAACCTTTGCTATCACTGAACCAGTGGATGTTAGGGTAGAGTTGATGGGTTGGGAAGAGTTTCCTATCGTTTATATAGATAATTTCTATCAAAATCCAGACAAGGTAAGGAATCTTGCTCTTAGATTTCCCTCCGACGAGACAGATATGACAATAGATATGGAGGAATTTGTTGATGTTTGGACACCAATATGTGAACAAGTTTTTGGTGTACAAGATATCGAGTCTCTCAAAGCAGATTCAACATTTTCTGTAAGAACTTCTCAATCTAAAGACAGATCTGACATACCTCATATGGATGGAGGAATACATGATAGAGGGTGGTCTGGAGTAATTTATCTAAACAAAGGTAAAGAATGTAAGGGTGGCACTGGGTTCTATACATATAAAGGACTTCAAGTTGAACCAGATCAATCAGGTATAGATAAAGATGGGTTTGAACTTGTGCATCTTGCAGAAATGAAGTATAATAGGTTCATTATGTACCCTTCAAATATTCTCCACATGGCAGTTGATGAAGAGAGTTGGTTTGAAGAAGACTTACACAGATTAATACAGGTATTTTATCTAACATGATTATTCTCACAGGATATAAAGGTTTCATCGGTCAAGCATTTCAAAAGAGAATCGATCCAGAAAATCTCTATAGAGTTGAAAAAGATGGTGCATTTGATTTCATAGATCAATATGATAAGTGGGATGAAGTAGAGTTGATTATACATCAGGGAGCTCTCTCAAGTACTACTGAGACAGATGTAAATAAGATTCACAAATACAATGTAGAGTTTTCAATCAAACTATTTGAGAAAGCAATAGAACACTCTATCCCAGTCAAATATGCCTCAAGTGCATCTGTCTACGGTAAGATACATGCTGACTTTGGATACCTAAAAGGAACAATCAATCCATTAAATTTCTACGCACTGAGCAAAGCGACTGTAGATTATTGGGTTACGGATCATATGGATGAGTTTGAATTGGTACAAGGATTTAGATACTTCAACGTATATGGAGAAGGTGAAGATCATAAAGGATCTCAAGCAAGTCCTATCAGTAAGTTTACCAAACAAGCAAAAGAGAATGATGTCATCAAAATCTTTGAAGACTCAGAATATGCCTTTAGAGATTTTGTATGTGTAGATGATATAGTAGATGTTGTTCTAGACAATACGGCAGGGAGCGGTATCTATGATGTTGGAACTGGCAATCCAGTCTCTTTCCAAGAGGTTGCGGAATTAGTTGCTAAAAAAGAAGGGGCGGATATTGAAGTAATCCCTTTCCCCAAACATCTAGAAGGTAAGTATCAAGAATACACATGTGCAGATAACTCTTGGTATCATCACAATTATAAATCAGTATCCGAATATCTTAAATTACCAGCAACAACCACTCTACCATCACATTGATTTTCTGGTACAGAATGTAACTCATCTTGGAAAATGACACACATTCCTTCATGTGGTTGAACAATATATCCGTCAAAGTTTAAAGGAGAACTGCCTGGAGGAGTAGAAACATAGTAAACAAATGAGTAATCATTTTTACCATGTCTATGTTCATAAGCAAAATCACCGTAATTATATACAGCACCCCATAATTGATATTCTATTTTATCTGAATCTAATTCTAATTTTTCTACAACCCAATCTTTTAACTTGATAAAGGATTTAGGATATGTATTGTATCCTGTATGTTTCTCTACTGCAAGATTAGTAAACTCGTATGTGTCATGAGGCAAAAAGTCTATCCATGATCTCAGTTCTTTGTTCAGAGATAAATCAGGATAATCTACAATGTCAATCATTATACATGGGTATATCGTAGTTGTAATTTATAAAGGCAGTTAGTATATACTTGTCATGTGATATATTTACGTTAGATCCATGTGGAAATATCCAGTTGCATGGGAATAATAATATCTTACCCATCTCACATCTACATCCAATATTCCAATCAGGAAAGAATGTTTCACCTCCCTCATCTACATCATTCAAATAGATGATACAAGCAAATAATCTGGATATAGTTCCACCCTGTGCTTGATCTATATGTGTTTTAAATATACCTTCCCCTTTTGGATATACTCTGATTGTATAATCTAATATTGCAAGATCTGCTGCTGGTAATACTGGTAGTTGTAATCTATAATTCAAATATGCTTTCTGAATTATATCAGTCATTAAGTCTGCATACTTATGTCCAGCCTCAAACATAAACTGAGTGCAGTTCTTATGTTCTTTGTTTACTAACTTACCTTTATATTCGTCACCAATAAAGTGTTCTACCTTACCATCATCATGTAACTGAGGATTATCCCAAAAATATTTTATCATCTCGTCACATTGTTCTTGTGATAGAACATCTCTTTCGACATATATCATGTCAGTAATGCTTTCGATCATATTAGATCGCCAGGCATAATTCTATGTGAGTCTGAGTCCATATGTTCTGTACTAAACTCAAACAGTTCAGTATCTTCCAATGCGAACATACGATGCTTCAAACCAATAGGGACATGAAACTTATCTCCTCTTCTAAGTATTGTTATCTCTGCTTTTTCTATATCATCATCCCATCCATGAAAGAGTTTGATCTTTCCACTCTGAACAAAAAATACTTCGTCTTTTAACTTGTGGTAGTGCCATGAACACTGTTTATCCTTTGCAATAAACAATAGTTTACCACAATACTTTTCACAGTTTGCAATCCATTTTTCATATCCCCATCCCTTCGGCACATATTTAACAGGTTCTGCCGCACGAGCATTACGAGGTCTTCTACTTGGTCCAAAAGAAGTCATCAGAGTTTACACCTTTGTCGTCAATAAAGAAATCAGCATGTGGTTTACCTAAGATTAGTGAATGATATTTACATCCCCAATCACTAAGTTGTTTTTCCGTAAGATCAAATAACAGAACAGATGCCTTTGTACTTGCATCTGGATCATCACCGAATCTACCCATACCTCTAGCGGTAAAGTAGGTGATGTTGTGACCTTCATCATATAACTTATTTATGATAGCAATCCGATCCTTCCACGGTTCTGCGGTGTGGTAATCCCTTCCTACAGTTGGACTACAAATAGTTCCGTCAATATCTACACAGTATCTCATTTTTGAACTTCCATATAATAAATGTCTTGGTATTGAGCACTTTCCATTCTGGCAGTGATTCTTAGTCCAGCTTCCTCAACCATTGGTTTGAATGTATCTACGTCAGATCCACCTGAGTGAAGTTGTAAACATATTCTACCACCATCACTTAATCTTGTCGATAGTTCATTAAACATATCTCTATGAGCATCCCAATTTGGATCTAACAAAATCTCTGACAGGTGATCATTGAATAGAGGTGTACCACCCAACTTACTCAAAGCTTTGATTGCATCTTCCTTACACTCAAAGTGAGGAGGATTACCTACAACTAAATCTATCTTTTCATCTTCTGGTAATACCGAACAATTATCTGAGTGGTATATTTTTACACGAGGAAATATTCTACGGTGATATATTTTTTCTGGATCTGCAAGATCTATATTTTTTGTTTTGGAATTATTAGCAGTCTTTTTTGCAATCTCTATTGCTGGTTCAAATTTATCAAGTAAAGTAAGACGATCACATATATTACATGCTACCATTCCATAACCTATGAATCCAGGTCCACTACACCATTCCATAATATGATGCACTCTACCATAATTCTCAATAACTAAGTCTAAGTATTCTGGAAAAAAGTAATCTCCCCCGCCATTTGTTTGTGGGGTATAAAAAATATCAGATCCTTTAACTCTCCAAATATATTCTATCATAGAGTATAATCTTCCTCTTCATCTACAATTTCCATTTCTAATTCGTGAACCTGATCATGAAATACTCTATGTTCTCCGATACGATAGAGATGTTTCATTTCGCCATCTTTATCTTTTTGCTCCCCCAAGTATTCAATATCATCACAACGATTTTCACGCAACCACGCTTGCAGTCTGTGGTGCATTAGATCCGCTTTGCCTATCGACATTTTTTCCATTTCCTTCTCCGTATAGTGAGTTAATATCACTCCCAGTTAGATAGTAAGCGCCAGGGTGAGTTACCGAAATTGCAGCTGCTTTATTTGCCAACTCAATGGCTTTCCGCATATCCTTTGTTCTTAAAAATTCATAGACTAGAGCTGCCATAAAGGTATCTCCAGCACCACATACATCAAAAACTTTGACTACCTGTGGGAGAAATTTTAAACCAGCCCATAATGCACCATCATTTCCAAGAGTCACAATAAGATGAGTGTCGTTAGGTAAATGGTTTTTGTCTAAGAGATCGTATTCTTTCTTGTTTATTTTCCAGAATACATTATCTTTATGAAAAAGTTTACGCTTCTTAGTGTCTACGAACACTGGTCTGTTAAAATTGTGACATAGATTCCATAAATCTTCATCAGTAATGTATCCTTTGTCATAATCTGAAATAACAATCGCATCGGGGTTCTGGTGCATCATTGCCATTTTTAATTCAGCATTTGCAATTCTACCCACCTTTGGTGTTTCATCTAAACGCAATAACTGATAACCACTGTTAGTATCTACAAATCTTGTCTTAGTTATGAGTTCTCTCTGTGAGAGTAAAATAGTATTGATTCCGAATGCTTTGAGATTCAACTCGGTATTACCAGCCATGCCTGGTCTCTCTTCTATTCTAGTTTGATCTAGAACAGGGACAGGTTGCTCTGGACTCAACCTAGTAGTTTCGCCAAAGACATACTTGTCTGTACACTTATCACCTATAACAATTACATTAGTCACGAATCTTCTTTATGATATCGGTTGTTGAATAATTTAGACGAGGTAAGAACCTTACTTCTTTGGCAAATTTTCTGCCAACGACATCTCCACCTTTCCAGTCATCTCCTAACAATAGTATATCAGGAGAGTATAATTTTATCAACCCCTCTAATTCTTTTCTATCGTTAAAGTAAAAAACTTCATCAATATATTTTATCGCTTGTAACATCGAAACTCTGTGACAAAGGTTATTGATGGGCTTAGTTTCACCCTTATCTTGACGTATCTTCTCATCGGTATCTGTTGCTACTATTAGTTTATCTCCTAGAGATTTTCCAACTTTAAATAATTCTATATGGCCTGGGTGTAGAATATCGAATGTTCCATTACACCATACTATTTTATTCATAATGTATCTATGGTCTCAGAAAGGTAAAGTGATTGAACAACAGAGGATGCTTGATTTGCAGGCAGAGTGTGATCAATAAAATTTGTTAATCTAGGTATGACAGATTGATCTGTTTTCCAATACTCTTTAGGATTGATATCATTTGTCATTAACTGTAGTAACCATACTTGCCAGTTAGTACCATCAAAGAATGAACCCAACTTTCCTGTTTGAGGAGTTCTTACATTGGGATCTTGGATATATCCCTCCATTATTTTTTGCATTGGTGATTTCTGGTATTTAGATCTGACATAATCCCAAAACTTGCCTTCCCTTCTACAGTAGGAATAGTGCATATTTACATAATCCACTGCACTCTCATAACTACACTTCATTTTGGCATCATAGAGAGGTGCTTCTGTTGTACTATTAAAGTAACCACCATAAAGACTTTCATCCAAATACTCCACACCTCTAATCATCAGTGCAAGTCCTGTACTTTCTAATGGTTCAATAAATCCAGCAGAAAGTCCAATAGGAACTACATTACCCTCCCAGAAGTTTTTAACATATTGAGGTTTCCAATCAAGTAATCTCATTTCATCTGGTTTGATTCTACCGTTCCAATGATCTGAGAAAGCTTGTCTTACTTCATCTGGATCAGTAATATCTCGATTGAAACAATATCCTGTACCGATTCTAGTTCTTGTAGGAATCTTCCATATCCAACCGTGTTCCTGTGCAGGGCAAGCAGTGTATGGATGTTGTTCTACTTTATAATTTTCATACTTCACTCTACCAGCAAGAGCTGCATTGATAAACAATCTATTACTTAGATCATTATTATCTTTACCAATTAGAAGTTGTTTCCAACCAGTGCAATCTACAAATAAATCGCCAGTAATTATTGATCCATCATCTAATACCAATTCTTTGATATTGGATTTAGTTATATCGTCTGCTTGTCCATCTCTAATAACATTTACTACATCAGATTGAATATATTTACAATAAGGTATAGTGTTTCTCATTAAAAACTGTACTAGCTTTCCACAATCAATCTGAAAAGCATATGAATCATGAGTATAATCTGTTTCTATTTTATTTAAAATAGAAGAGCCATACATTGGAGAAATAGTTTTTATATCATACTTTTCTTGAAATGACTGCCACAAATCATACAAAGGTACTTTGGAATCTCCTACACTTGTAAAAGAAAAAGGATGCCAAATTTCCGCATCTTCATGCCCCCAGCCAGGAAATAATATACCAGACTTAAATGTTGCATCTACTTCTTTCAACCATTCTTTAGGTTGATATCCCATTTGTTTCATGACATTTGGGAAACTAAGAAGAGTTGCTTCTCCTACACCAATCCTTTCTGGTTCAGACTTATCGATAATTACTACTTCAAAATCTTTTGACCATCTACGAGCAAACCAAGATGCTGTAATCCATCCAGCAGTTCCTCCCCCAACAATAACCAATCTTTTAATTCTTTTCATATTTTTGCAAAATTAAAGTTGAGTAACATTCTTCTGTCTGATTTAGGTGAGGATCCAGCATGGAAATGTTGAGAAGGAAACATTATGAGTCTTCCTTTCTTAGGTGATACTGAATCTATAGGTTCCCAATTAAAATCTATTGGATTATTAACATCATCGGTCTTCTGATCAAACAAGTATGTGTCACCTGTAGCATCATTTACATAGTAAATGCAACTCCAAAATTCAGATCCTCGATCATCAGTGTGTGGGATATAGTGTTTTGGTGCATCAACTAGAGGAGTCTGTAGTATTGCTCTTATTCTGGTATTGATGCGGCCAGGTAATTGTTCATCTATAATCTTACTGACCAAACCTAGAAGAGCAAAGTGTAACATCTGATCTCCCACATTTCCATTATCCAATACACCAATCAAAAATTGTGGAGATCCATATGTACCATAATCCATATGTTGTTGATATGACCATCTAGTATTATGATCCGAGAGTAATCCTTCTATTATATTTTGATATGTCGGTGATATAAAATCATCGTAAACTTCAAACTTCATTTCAAATTACCAGATATAACACATCTACTTTTATGATTACTAGGAGGTACGCAATGTGGCAAATCATTATCCCACACCACACAAACACCTTGATTTATTGGAAGTATAGTTGCTTTCTCTTTCTCTGGATCTTTACTAAAATGTAATGATGAACTTCCCTCTGGAACATTAATGTAATAAACAAAAGAATATTTAATATCTTCCTCACTGTTGTGTGAGTGCCATTTGATACCACCTCCATCACGATACCAAACTCCCCATATATTTTCTAAATTGGTATCTGTTGTCTTTTCTATCCAGTTTATAAATTTTTGAACTGCTCGTGAACTTTCAATTCCTTTTGCTATGTGACAATTTTCAGACCTTTCATGATAACTATCTGGCACAGGAACTGTAGAATTAAGAATCGACACCATCAATTCGGAGTTATCTTCTTGATATGGATATTCGTATTCTTTGATCTCGCCCATTAGTTCTTTATTTCGATCATAAGACCGTACTCAGGCAGATAGAGGTATTCTATCAAACTATTTGCAAGAGTCCTTAGAGCGTCGTCTAGGGTCTCCACAAGAGGTTCTCCGCCTAGGTTGAAGGATGTGTTAAAGATAATAGGGCATCCTGTCTTCTCGTAGAAGGTATTGATTACATTATAGTAATTTGGATTTACTTCTTTAGTAACAGTCTGTATCCTACATGTATCATCAACATGAATAATTGCTGGAATCTTTTCTTTGATTCCTTCTTGACATTTAACTGCATACATCATAAATGGTGTATCATCCATACCACGAAGATCAAACCATTCATGCACATGTTCTTTCAATATTGATCCAGCAAAAGGCCTGAAATATTCACGACGTTTGATAGTATTGACATGATCCTTTCCATCTGGATCTCTAGGATCATACATGATTGATCTGTTACCTAATGCACGAGGACCAGCTTCCGACTTACCTTGGAACATTGCAACAATATTTTTCTTCGTAATCAAATCAACTACGTCTTCATCTGTTGCCTCAAAGATCCTAGTTGCATCATAATAATTTGCAAGGTCTGTAATATACTCAGTATCATATTCATGTACAGGTCCATAGTATAGATCTGTCATGGGTGGATGAACTTTCGTATTCTTACTTACTTTCTGATATTGCCAGTATGCAGCACCTATCGCTGTTCCAGCATCATTACTTACTGGTTCTACAAATAGATTAATACCTTCATCTTTTAGTTGTTCAAGATACCAATAGTTTGCAACACAGTTTAATCCATATCCACCAGAGAGAACAACATTCTTTTCTCCACTCATCTTAACTGCCTTACGAATCAAATCCAGAACCATCTGTTCTGATTCTATTTGAATCGCATAAGCCATATCTCTACGGTTTTGCAATTTAGTAATATCTGTTACCGATTTCGTATCCATAGGTTCTCTTAGTTCTAAGAATCTACCTTTGTTTACTACAGCACCATTAGGATAGGTAGGTACAATAAGATCTCGATTAGTGGTAGACCAATCACTCATCCCATCATAGTCAGTGTAGATATCTGGTATCTTTAAATTCTGTTGACCATAAGGGAAGAGTCCCATAGTTTTTCCAGCTTCAATAGGAGCCCATCCACAATACTGTGTGACTGCCTCATAAGCTTTTACAATACCAGCGGTGTCATCTAAAACTAATTCGTGAGTTCCCTCCTCATCTTCTCTATTAGATGGGAAATTAAATAATCTCACAGAACCATAAGGACCTCTACCTCCCTGATGTTTGTATAGAGTCTTGAACTTATCTGGATATTCACATTTGACAATAGTTTCTAGTTCCCATGTCATCTCCTGTTCACCATCAATCTCCATAGGGATGAATGTTCCAGCACCATCTACAATGACAGATACTGCACTCTCAAATCCTGATCTAAAGAAAGCACAAGATGAATGAAGTTTATGATGAATGTGACTGTAATCTACAACTTGGGGATGATTATAGATGTCTGCTTGACGATCAATAAGACCCAGTTTTCTTGCAAGAGAAACGTAGATAGGTTCTCCTGTAAAATCATTAGAGCCAGCCTGATCTAGAGGTTGTGTATGTGCAACTACAAGATAATCAAGTGTATCGGTGTAATCCAATATCTTGATCATCGATGCCAAAGGACCTCCATCATATTTTTTTCTTGATAGTCTCTCCTCTTCAATAGAGAAAACTAATTGTCCATCTTTCAGTAGGCATACACCAGAGTTGTGACCTCTAGCGATTGCAGCAATCCATTGTGTCATAATCTCAGTCTTTCTTTTCTATAGTAATTGCGTTTTCTTTATCAGATTTTAACAAATTTTTGATTTCAGATTGGAAACCCTTGTTATTCTTTGGCTTCTTTGGTTTGGTGGGGAGTTCCATAGTAAAGGTAGGTTTTGGAGCACCACTCATTGTTGGCGTGGAGCTTCCGTTTCCTGATGGCGCCCAACCTGATCCTCCTTGAATAGAAGGCGTTATCTGAGGAGAGGCAATACCTTGTTGCATTGGCATTGATGGTTGTTGTTGCGGTGAACAAGATTGTTGTTCCTGTTGTGGAGGAACAAAAGTGCCAGTATATGTTTTTGGTTTACCTAATCTCTTCTTACAAGATGCAATAATTTCATCAACATGCTTCTTACTTAGTTCCATCGATTCATCATTGAAACGATCTACTCTTTCATCCATTGCAATTCTGATAGGAGCATATTCTCTACGTCCATTTCCAACATCAATAATATCGAAGTCTTTGTGGCCTGGATAACTAATATTTTCTGGGTATGTGGAGCCAATCACAACAGTTGCAGTCTTATCAAATGATCTTGCAATATGTTGACCCATACTGTCACATCCTAAGAAGTGATCAGCAATCTCAATCACAGCAGCCCAAACTCTCATATCAGAAATTGTAGGTCTAGCAATAGGATATTTTCCCTCATTCTCCTCAACAGCAAAGTGATGTTCACTCATTACAATTACTGCGTAATCTTTCTTCAGAGCATTGATAATATCTACAGCTCCTGTAAGAGACATACTTCTAGAAGTTGGATCTGCAATAAACTCTCCCATCTGTTGAACTGATCTTCCAAATGGTTGAATTACAATTACCTTGTCTTTTTTAGTAACAGATTTAATTTCTTCAACAATATTGTAGGCAGTAATGACCTCTGTTTTATTGAGATTTAATGTAGGTTTAGGAAGTTCTCTAGGTTCTTCCAACCCATTAATTGCCATATCATATGCTTGTGCTAAATTGCACTGTTGATTATAATAGTGCCACACTCTGTATGGTTCTGGACTCTCGCAGTCCCTGTGTTTAATATGTTCTTGGAATACTCTTTTATGCCAATGGTCGTAGACCTTATCATCTAATGTCGGATGTCCTTTAAAGAAGTCAGTTCCGCCCTCACAAATGATGACAAAATCATCATGAGTTTCTGCATATTTTTCAAATGCTGGTATTGAACTTATTACTCTCCCTGCCCCACCATTGATGAAGAATGCTTTTGATCTCATAGTTCTCATAATTCCTATAGTATATAGTCACATAAAAAATACCTGTGCCAGACGAGGATATTCCTTGAACATCTTTCGATTTATGTCTGCTCCGTGGGTACATTCAGCTTCATACATTACCATCCTATTATATTTCATTGGACATGTAAACTGTATATCTTTTCGTATGTTGTAATCACCATAGGCATGATCCGTCAGATATTTGTAAAAATCTGTTCCGCCTTCACACTCCTCATCTTTGTTCAAATAAACTAGAGCAGCCCAACTAGAATTATCGTCTTTATGATGGGTGAAACAATGAACAGTCTTGGTAAATCTTTCATTTATATCTTCATTAGTTGTATGATTGACCCAGAACTTTTGATTATCCCATCTATAATCAAACATCCCTTCACTAAATTGGAGATTAGTCCACTCTGGATGTTGGCAGAGTTCTTGGAAAACTGGTTTCAAATTTTCAATCATGTCTGGTCTATCTTCAACAACTCTCGTTCCTATAAGACCACCACAATGTTCTTTGTCATTTGTCCTTTGACATGACAAAGCATAGTCTCTAACTTCATCTGGATTTTTGTAGAAGTCATCTACTACAAATACTTTTCTCCACTGGTAACCAGCGTCACTAAATCTATCGTAATCGTAACATTTTTTTATGAGCGAAATCTGAACAGGATTTGTTTCAAACATGTAATAAAAAAGATCCCCTTATTAGGAGGATCTTATCGAGTTATTTTATATATAAAAGTTTCTTACATTGAAGATGGGGGTTCCCATGCTTGTCCACTTTCTGAATCAGGATCTCCTTGATGAGGTGGATTTGTAAATCCAGGCTCCATTGGGAACATCAAGTCAGCAAAGTTTGGATGAACTCCAGCTGCAATCATCTTATTAGGAAGGTCTCTTAATGACTGACGGTATGCTTTCCACTGATCTTTAAGTGCATCAGGCATATCTTCTGCAAGTTGACCATCACTATTAGAAAGAACGTTGTTTCTGTGAGCTCTAACATGATCCCATGTCTTGTCTTCATCAACACCGTTTAACTTCTGTCTAGGTGTGAAGTTACCAATGGAAATATCATTAGGTCCAGCACTACCAGCATTTGCAACTCTGATACTATCAAAGTCAAAAAAGTCATCAGGGAAAATGGTTGAAGAATATGTAAACTGAGGATACACAGTTCCGTCCACCTCTGGAGAGCCAGGATGGGTTAGGTCTGTACCAGCACCTCTGTCTTCTTCTTTCTCGTTTACAACAGGTCCTCTTAACTGACAGATAAGTGCATGTAAATCACTTGATGCACAGTCAACCTCGTACCATTGTACAACGTCAGCTGGTTTTGGACGACCATCTGCGATATCATCCTCTGTTAGAGGACCATATACTTCTTTTCCTTCTGCATTAATTTGCAGAAAAATCTTGTCTGGACCATCATAAGTTTGGTCTCTCTGGTTTCCATCAGATTTTGAATGATCTGTAAGGAAAGCGTTCGGAAGATCTAACTTCCAGTTATGCGAAATAATTTTTGTTGCCATTGTGGATTTCTTCGGGTTTACTCCTTCGGTACTATTTATAAAAAAAGAGGGTCTATGACCCTCTAGTAGTCGGAATCTGCAACGCACATCCCTAAACAACGTATTTTATTTGTAGCAGTTCTTTTACAATGTCTGCAAAGAATCTTAGACGTAGGTGATTTTAACGAGTCCTCCTCCACCTTGACCGCCCTGTCCGCAACAACTACTTCCGCAGTAGTTACTGTTTGCACCTTGTCCGCCGTGTCCATAGGGAACTGTCCAACAACCACATCTCATCCAACACTGTCTTTGTCCATATGAAACACCAAGAGTTCCGATGAATGGAGCACCTGTTGGTCTACCTTCGTTATAGAAACAGTGACAGTTGAATCCGTCAGGTCTGTATGAGTTACCACCGTGGTTACCCATTCCGAAGTCTCCTCCGTGAGCGCCAGGTTGCATACAGCAAGTATGGAATTCAGAATAACAGTTTGCAGACCAGTCACCAGTTGCACAACCTCTAGTACCACCTAAGGCACAGAAGTTAGAAAGGTTATATCCGTTTACATAGGAGTTACATCCGCAACACCCTGTACACTCCCTAGAACAACAACGGTAAACACCAGCAGCACAGACAGTGTATTGGCAGCCAGCAGTAGTACTAATAGTTTTAGTATTATAGTACCCTCCTCCAGCACCATGCCAGTTCTGACATCTGTTACATGAACATGCACCGTGTCCGTTACCTCCAGAACCCCATATCTCAAATGTAGCTCGTGTTACACCCGTTGGAACTGTCCAAAGGCAACAACAGCCAGGTGTGCAGTAACATGGATGTCCATAAATCCATTTTACACACCAGTTTGAGAAAGAACCCGCTTGAACCTTTGAAGCTGGAATACTTCCATCTTCAAGTGTCGAAGTGTTAATTTGTTTATAACTTGAATAAGTAGCCATTTCTTCCCCTTAGAAGTATGTAATTTTGACGAGACCGCCACCGCCAGTACCGCCTTGTCCGCAGCACCTACCACAATATGTAGTCATAGCACTCTGTCCGCCGTGACCGTAAGGTACGATCCAGCAACCACAACGAATCCAACATTCTCTAATAGACTGAGTAACTTGTGTACCAATCAACGGTGCAGAAGTAGGTCTCTGACCATAGTGGTAACAGTGACACCAACCTCTGTAGGTATCATGTCTTGATGCAGACCAAGTACTAGTGTGGTTACCAATTCCAAAGTCTCCATTGTTTGCAGTAGGACTCATGCAACAGCAATGTTGTGATGAACAGGAGTCTGTCCAACTTGGGTTAGCGTTTGCACGGTTTCCACCAAATGCACAGAAGTTAGAAAGGTTATATCCGTTTACATAAGATGAACAACCTGTACATCCATAACACTCTCTAGAGAGACATGGATAAACTCCACCAGCACAGATAGTATATGAACAATTACTATTGGTCTGAATCATTTTGGAGTTGTAGTATCCTCCAGAAGCACTTTGATAGTGTTGGCATCTGTTACATGAACATGCACCAGTACCATTTCCTCCAGCACCCCA
>CENG01089010.1_pt1 | contig 13871 bp, 9 predicted proteins | sample 530131 | NCBI WGS metagenome assembly CENG01 (sample SAMEA2591057, study PRJEB7988) | marine metagenome | biome: marine biome (ENVO:00000447); feature: surface water (ENVO:00002042) layer; material: saline water (ENVO:00002010), including plankton (ENVO:xxxxxxxx) | depth 5 m
TTATCGATGGTGATAGCATGCTTGAAGAGGATTTGATCGAAAAATGCTCCTCTATGTTTAAAATTCACCCTAAGCTTGGAGCCTTAACGACAGATGAGCTTTGTGAAGTAGAGGGGCATTGGAAGTTTAAAGAGTGGTATTCTATGCGTTTTGCGCAGCGCCATATCTACATGTCATCTGTTTCACTATCAAAACGCGTTCTGACACTCACTGGCCGTATGTCTATGTTCCGTGCGGATATCCTGACGGATCCGGAATTTATTGGGCGTGTTGAGCTTGATTGGATCGACCATTGGAGATTAGGTAGGTTTAAGTTTTTAACAGGTGATGATAAATCCTCTTGGTATCATATTTTGAAAGAAAAATATGAGATGCTTTACATCCCAGATGTAAAGGTCGTGACTATTGAGACACCGCCAGATCCAAGCTTTTTAAAAGCATCGGTGACTTTAATGCGTCGATGGTTCGGAAATATGTTAAGAACCAATGGGCGTGCAATTATGTTAGGCCCTCGGGTCATGAATTTCTTCCCATGGCTGAGTACTCTAGATCAACGTTTGTCAATGTGGACGGCACTTACAGGGTTTGTTTTGACGGTTTTAGCAACTTTGACAGTGACACCGCTTGCACCTGTTTTTTATGTCTTCTGGATGCTTCTGACCCGTTATGTGCTTGCATTGACCCTTTTAATTTCACGTGAGCGCGTCAGCGCTACATGGCCTTTCTTCCTTTACTACAATCAATTGGTCGGATCATTTGTTAAGATATATGTCTTCTTCCGCCTTGATAAGCAAAGATGGACAAGGCAAAATACGACGCTCAAAAATGATAAATCATTATGGGCGCAACGTATGACGAATTTTGGATCGTTTTATATTCACGCGCTAAGTTTTGCGGCGTTTGTTGTCGCGCTCGGGACATTGAGCGGAATACTAGACATTCCAACACTAAGTTTTTGGTACAGAATTTTGAGCTAACACGAATAGGAAAGCATCATGTCACAATCAAACCCCCATATCGTCCATGAAGCAGAAAGCCAGCGCCAGCATGTCCGCGTTGATCTACCCGCAAAGGTAGAGATTAACGGCGTTATCTATGAGGCTGATAACTGGTCTACTGGCGGCGTTAATATTAAAATGAGCCCTCAGCAACAAACTGAGTTTAAAGAAGGTCATGTTTATGAGGCTGTACTCGTTTTTGAAATGGATAGTTTTGCACTTTCTGTGCCTATGTCTTTGGGGGCACGTCACATTAGTGCAAAAGACGCTGAGATCGGTATGCGTTTTGAAACCATGAGCGATCGTCAGATCTCTATCATGCAGCACCTTGTTGGTGCTTACGTTACTGGTGATCTTGCAAGCGCAGGTGATTTCATCAATGTTGTCAGCCGCAATAACATGACAAATGTTCGTAAAATTCCTCAAAAAGGTGAATTAAGCGCAAGCGAACGCGTTAAAGGCGCTTTGATGCGTGCCGCGGTACCGGTCTTGTCTTGTTTGCTTATTCTTTATGTCGCACTAAGCATATATGAGCAAAACTATATCGTCTCTGCTAGCTCTGCTGTGATTAGCGCACCAGCAATGACAGTGTCTGCACCAGCAAGCGGAACAGTAAGCTATAGTGATCTTGCACCGGGATCTGAAGTGGTCAAGGGAGAGGCTCTTCTATCTGTTGCTTCGGCATCTGGCCTTATTAATGGACTGGATAGCCCATGTGACTGCATTGTGTTAGAGCAGCTTAAAAACTCTGGCGATCTTGTCCAAAGTGCTCAGCCTGTTATGAGGCTTGTATCGAAGGATGCAGCATTCTTTATCGAAGCTAAAATCGCATATAAAGACGCAACCAAGATAGCAAAAGGTACTAAGGCACTGATTATTCAAGATGCAGCAGGAATCGAAATGCAGGCGGAAGTGACAAATGTAAATGTACAACCAGGTGATTTGAGCGCTCATATTAAGCTGAAAGCCAGTCAACCACTGACAAGTGATCAACTTGGTATGCCGGTAGAGGTGAAAATCGATACAGCTGGATTGATCCATTAATCGGATGAAACTCGAATGACGCGCCGCACAAAGATATTTTTGACCCTTTCTGTCGCTGCCATCGCAGCTGGCGCTTTCGCAGTGCCATACATGCATGGTGGTTCTGAAGAGAGCCCAGTGGTACAAGGGATTGAAAAGATTTATCAAATAAGCACGGCCTCTACTATTCGTGATGTGGAAGGCTTTTTTCTCAAGGCAGAAAGCCACAAAAACCCTTCGGAACGTTTGAAGCTATGGTTAGAGCTTTATAAGGATGAGGGCGCTTTAGAAAAGGTGGATACAGCAACGGGCATATCTAAGTCATTGATAGCACATAATATCTTGCGAGATTATTTACTGTCACGTCAATATAGCCTGGCGCAAACCTTTGCTGCGGATAACTTTGTGGATACTCAGCTTGCATGGAGTTATATCAGTATTTTAAAGCGCGTGAGTGCAGAAAAAGAAGGGGTGGACTTACCTTATTACTTCTACAATGCTCTTGATGCAGCAAAAAATATTGATGATGAGCAAAGCCGTGAAAGGCTATTTTACGCACTCGCAATTCTTTTAACGGAAGTAAAGAATGACAAAGCTGTTTATGAACCTGTATTAGCCCGTAAAAGCTTTGAGCTGATGGGGGCATTAACAAACCCACGTCATATTCAACATGTCTTAAAGCTTATCGCATCTTACAATAAAATGAGTGTCATTTCACCTTCGCCAGCTTACAAGGAGTTCTTAGCATTTATTGCTCGTGATGATGTGAACGCTGAAGACTTGCTTAGCGAACATGAGCGGTATGTTGAAAAAGATGAATTTGATCTGGCTTTTTTAAGCTTGCTAGCCATTAAGGGAAAAAAGTCCCGCACAAATGCTTTATATAGTTTTTACCGTGAGCTAATTGAGACGCAGCAATATTCAAGAGCTGTGCGCGTTGCTCTTAAAACCGATAGTGAATTAAAGCGATTAAACATGCTCTCCGCTTTAGCTGCCCAAGCTTATGAGGCTGGACATCATAAGCAAAGTAAAGAGCTATATGCACGTGCGCAGCAGGCGCTATCGCAGGTGGATGACAGTGCTAAAAATGCTAAGGCTGAGGCAATGATCACTAAGCGCCTGGAAAAAGCAAAGCAAGCATTTGAACGTCGCTCAGATAATCATAGGGAAAAATCGTTACGGGAGGGTGTCTTTAAACTCTTTAATGAAAAAGGGATTGAAGCTGCTACTTCACAAGCGCGTGAAATAAGGGATCCGATATACCGTGCAAAGACATATCGTTTATTAGCGGAAAAACAGCTAAGGACAATTGATGCGTATAAAATCTTTTCTTCTCAAACCCAAATGGATGATCGTTACATCTATCATCCAGCCTATAATAAGAAAAATGATATAACGAATAATGACAGTGCTAAATTTGATGCGCAGGTGAAAAAAGAACGCTCTGACAATTCTCTCGCAATTGCATCTTTAGCCTTACCTAAATCTGAATTAGGGCACATCCTTCCTGTTTTTGATATTCATGATGCAATGGAAATGACTTCACAAAAAGTGACTGCGAATATTCCATTTGCAAGCGGCGCAAAGATTAGCGTTATTCATTATGAAACCTCGCCATATAACACTAAGTTCTCTAGCGCAATTGGGAATGCAGGCTTTACAGATAAGCAGGATAGTATCGCTCCTGTTCTGATTTATATACAGGATGGTATCGCTGATATTTCGATGGTCTATGATTCATTAAGGGCGCAGGGACTAGATGATTATATCACCCGTGATGGGATGAATTACCTCATAAGGCGGCCAATTTTTGTGGATCATGGTGCGACATTTATCCTCAGTGGCCATGAAATAGAAGAGCTTAAACTTTCTCAGGAAAGTGGTGCCTTTCTTGTGAATGCAGGCGAGATGTACATTGCTGATATCAAGCTTTCAAGTTGGAGTGAAAAAAATAAGCAATTAGCCTATATGAAAGGCAATTCAAAAAAACGTGTTTTTAGACCATATATAACGGGTTGGAGTGCGTCTAAAACCTTTATCGCTGGGTCTGAACTATCTGGCTTAGGATATAGTAACGCCAAATCATATGGCCTATCTCTTACGTGGGGGCCAAAGCAGCTTAAAGAACTAGATAAAAAACGCGCCGCCCATAGGCCAACAGGTATTATCGTTGATAATTCTTTTTACAATGCTTATTACGGTTTTTACTCCTATGAAGCAGATGATGTGATCGTCGTCGGAAATGAATATAAAGATAACGTTATTTACGGCATTGACCCTCATGATCGTTCAGAGCGCCTTATATTCGGCTATAACACAGCCTATGACAGCCAGAAAAAACACGGAATTATTATCTCTCGCGAGGTGAACGACTCTTTTCTTGTAGGGAATATAAGCTTTGATAACAAAGGCACAGGGCTCATGATTGATCGTGAAAGTATCAATACCATGATCTATGGCAATACGGCTTTTGGCAATAAGCAAGATGGCTTAACACTGTTTGAAAGTGATTGTAATATTATAGCGAGTAATCACCTGTTGAATAATAAAAAAGCAGGTGTGCGTATTAGAAACTCTATAGATCTTGGCATGTTCTATAACCATGTCGAAGGTAATAAAAAAGCGGGTGTAGCAGCATATACTGTTGACCTATTATCTAATGCTGCGCAAGAAACACGCGATTTTGATTTAGATCCATTCCATGAAGTGGGCGCTGCCAGTATTGTTGGAAATACCTTTACGCAAAATGGAACCGGTATTTATGCAGAGCCTATAAATTCACTTTTGATTAAAGAAAATAAATTTATCGAGCAATCTCCACGTTTGGCCAGAGGTGATTGGTTTAGAAACAATCCAGATTTACTCTTCCGTTTTGATACAGGGGTTTTGATTAAACAGAAATGTCCATCATTTGAAGAGGATAGCCGTTATCACCGCTGCGCTATAAGGAGCAAAGGCGTATTTAGAGGAGATGGTCAGTCACATCTACTTGAGCATATGAAAGCCAGTGCATGCACAAACGAGAACAGTAACCAAAATGGAGAGCCGCTATGAGAAAAAGTATCTTAATTGCGATATCTATTTTATGCGCGCCGACATCTTTAAGCCACGCGGCAGAGTTTCCTTTATTTGATATAGAGGCGCGTAAAGCAGCTCTTCAAACTGAAGACTACAAAGAAATTAAAGAAATGTGTATGGCAAAAGGGGCCTCATATCCCGAAGACGGATTAGAGCCTGTAATTGCTTTAAAGCCAACTAAGGCTTATGGAACAGATCGCGGAATGAATAATTTTGCATGGGCTATGATGCTTGATGGCGGACGTGCACTCGCAGGAGATCTTGAGGCAAAAAAACGCGCCGCTGCTCTACTATTATCTTGGGCAAAGGTCGGAGCATTATATGAAAGTAAAGTACATCACGATCCATATTACGCAATAAAGCGTGGAATGATCCCAGTCATTGTTACTTATGCAATCATTAAGGATGAATACTCATTCGCGCATCAAAACTTAGTCGAAGCATGGATTGATAAACTCGTTCGAAAAATTGATCATAAATTTGGTGGTGATGTGGATCACAATAATCACCGCTACCTTGCGGACTCGCTTTTGATGCTATGGGGCGCTTATAAGGATGACAAAACTCTTTATCAAAAAGGAATAGAGCGTTTTGAGATAGCCCTCAAGGATATGGAGGATGACGGAGCGCTTCCACTCGAGGACCGTCGCGGTAATCGTGCTCTATGGTATATAAGGCAGTCTATTGCTGACCTGACGTTAATGGCAGAAGTAGCAAAATATAAAAACGATGATCTTTACAATAAAGAGATCGAAGGTCGATCGCTTGCACTCTTGGTAAATCATTTCATCCACGGTGTATATAATCAGGATATACTACTTGAAAGGGCGTCTGAAAATTACATTCCTGGGCCATCCGATTATTTCTTACAGCAAGACATGGGCTTCCTAGATGACCGTGGCCGCCGTCATTATCTTGGAGTAGGTGAGTTATATCGCATTAGCGCCGAAGATGAATTTTCTAAAAAGCGTTTTGATATGTTGATGAAGCAGCACGTCGATGATGAACGACCATTAATTGATGATTATATAGGGGGGAATGCGACATGCTTTTGGGCAGAACCTTAACTTTAATCACAATCATAGCGGCGCTTTTGTCTATTTCTTCAAATGTACAAGCAGAAGAAATAGACTTAAAAGCATTAAGTATAAAGGCCGAGCAAGGATCTGGTAATGATTCATATAAGCTAGGCTTAATATATGAAGAGCGCGGAGATTATGAGGCCGCTGAAAAATGGTATAGGGCAGGGGTGTTCTACGAAAACCATCTAAGTGCTTTGGCTCTCTATAGTTTAGGTGAAAGCGGCAAGCGTAAAATTGAAAACATCGAATTATATAAAGGCCTAGGCCTTAAGACTCTTCAAGAAAGAGCCACTACATACGGCAGCGCGGCTTATGAGCTAAGCCAGCTCTATCAAACAGGTCTTCATCTTCAAAAAGATAAGGAGCTGGCCTTTAAGTGGTTGCTGAAAGCAGACGCCATGGGAGAGCGAAAAGCGGCTTTAGAACTAGGAAGCATATACCTTTCCGGGTTTTATCAAACTGTGGATACAGCGCGTGCGCTCAGTTATTTTAAACGTGCCTATGAGCTAGGTGCCATAGATGCCGCGCGTCCGATAGCGTTAATATACGCATCCGGCTCTTACAAAAATATGGACGAAGCCCTTAAATACTGGCGAATTGCTGCTGAAAATGGCGATGCTTTATCTATGCGTGATATTGGTAATTATTACGCGCGATCAAAGGGGGATAAAGCCGAAGCATTAAAATGGTATGAGAAAGCTGCGCAAGCAGGTGAAGCAGACTCTCAGTATTATCTTGCTATGCACTATAAAAATACAAACCCTACTAAAGCGAAAGCGCTGCTGAAAAAGGCAAAGACGCAAGAGCATTTTCTGTCAATGGTAGAATTAGAGAAGTCAAAATGATGAAAAAGATCGTAATATTTGCTTTTACGCTTTGTGCTTTTCTTATGAATGTGCAGCACACTTATGCTTGGTCCTTATTGGGGGATGAAAAAAAAATTGCTTACCCATGTGGTGACCTTCAAGACCGCATCCCTAAAATTTATGCTGTTATGATACAGGGCTATAATGGTTGGTTCTATAAGTCATTAGACTTTGATGCTATGTACCGTCTTAATGCGTCTACAGATACTTATATGCAGGAGTTCCAAAAAGCACTTGCTGCTAAAGATATTCAGCTTGTTGTCTTTTCTCCTCTGCTGCCAAAAACCTATCACACCGCTAATTATGTATCAGCTGAATCACGTGAAAAATATTATTTTGAGCCTTCTGATATTAAAAGCCTCTACACACGTTTTAATCAACGTTTAAGTGAAATGGGTATATTGACCACTGATGTAAGCGATGTGGGCGGGATGAGCGAAGAGGACTTATTTTTTAAAACAGATATTCACTGGCGCCCAGAAGGCGCAAGATTAACGGCGCAGAAAATAGCGCAGGTCATAAAGGCCGATAAAGCTTATAACGATATTGCAAAAATAGATGTTAATTATAAGAAATTGGGAGCCGCTGTCTTGGAATCTGAGGCGAATGAAGTTCTTAAAATCTACTGTAACTCTGAAATTCCTCGTGAAAGCTCTAATATTTATGACTTTGAATACGCTGTAGAGGCGAGTGCAGATGCGCTATTTGGTGATGACGCATCTATTCCGTCAATTGCGCTGGTTGGGTCTAGTTTCTCGGCGGTTAAAGATTATTATTTCAATGATTTTTTAGAAGATGAGCTGAGCGCAAGTATTGCCAATTATGCGATAGGTGGTGGTGGGCTATATACAGCTATTGTATCTTATTTATCTTCAAATGACTTTATTGAGAATAAACCCAAATACTTAATTTGGGAGGTTGCTGGCCGTTATGATCTAAATCAAGATGGGGATGCATATTTTCGCCAAATGATACCGTCTGTATATGGTGAGTGCCGTGCCAAGGATACGCTTGCTAATACAACTATTAGCTTATCGGCAAATGATAAGCCTAATATTTTATTGGAGGCGCTAGAAACACTCAATGTAACGGGTAGTGATTATTATTTCCAATTCAAAACAGATGAGAAAGCCCTGAGTAAGTTCAAAATTGAATTTGAGTATGAGGATGGCGACGGTGAATATTTCGAGGTTGATCGCGGCGGCCGCTACATTAATTCTGGACACTTCTTTGTTGAATTATCAAAAGATATTAACTCAAAACTGTCACGCGTAACGATTGAAAACCCTAAACAAGTTGAAGCAAAGTTAGATGTGAAGCTTTGCCGTAAAAGCAATTAGGGGGAGCGGAAGATGAAGATAATATTTAAGCAATTTGTTTCACCACTTGCCCTAACGATTTCCCTGGGAACTATATTGTCAGGAGAAGTTAAGGCAGATCAAACGCGTTTAATGCTGTCGCCGCCTCCAATCGTATTGGAAAAATGCAACCCATCTACTCCTGTTGATGAAGGTCTAGCGCAGTTGCCTTTTGCCTCACTTAGCGATAATGAGAAATTTGAACTCGCAAAAATCTATTACAAGGGCAGTCCAAATGTTTCTAAGGATTTTGAGAAGGCTGCCAATATTATTGATGCTCTATTGAAGACATCAAAGGATCAAGCGTTGAGAGCAAGGCTCGCTGAACAAAAAGCTATCATGCTATCTAATGGTTTAGGGTATAGAGAAGACTTCAAAGAAGCGCTTCGTCTATTAAAAGCAGATGAAAACCAAGGCGGCGACGTACAAGTTAGAGAGCGCCGTATTGCAAAGATCTATTACGATCAGGGGCTATATGATCGCGCGATTCCATATTTTGAAAAAGCGCTAGTAGGTAATAATGCAGAAGCAGCTATCGCTCTCGCGACGATATACCAAATGGAAGGCGGTGAAGAAAATATCGAAAGAGCTGAGCGCTATTATGTTTTGGCGCAGAACATGCTCTTAGAAACAATCGCAGCAGGCTCGTGTAATGTCTACCGTAAGATTGGACAAATTTACGAGCGTGCAGATTATCTTCCTGGTGCAGCGAAATATGCTTCTGATTGGTATTTTGAAGGTTCTAAAACGGATGATGTGAGTGCAAAACTCTACACCGTGAAATTTATGGATCGCGGTTTTCTCGAAGACAAAAAGCCTCTTAGAGAGCAAATTCTTAAAGAGGCGATAATACTAGGGTCTAATAAAGCGCGTTATGAGCTTGGTAAAACCTATCTATTAGGCGCAGATGCACAAAAGAAAGAAGAGGCACTAGAGCTGCTTGCTGCGGCCGCGAAAAGCGGTGACTTTGATGCCTATAAGCTTTTAATTAAAGCATATGGTGGTGATTTCGGTGTACCACGTAATGCAGAACGTCAGCTCTTCTGGATGGAAAAAGTGTCTCACCGCCCTGATGTAACGGGTGAGCTGCTCTATGATTATGCCCGTCTATCCGAAACGCATAATAAAGCTATGAATGGCGCATCTCTTTTTGAGCTATATGAAAGAGCTGCTGCGGCTGGGGATGTTAATGCATTGAGCCGTATTGGGTTGGCTTATAAGTATGGTAGAGGCGTAAAACGCAATCCGGTAAAGGCGCTAAGATATTTTAGATCAGCCTCTTTAAAAGGTGGGAAGAGCGGATTTGATGAGATGGAGGCTGTATATCGCTGCGGGATTGGTAAAGATGCCAATAGTGAAAAAGCGTTGGATTGGCGGCAACGAGGTAAGTTTATCGGCTCAAAGGCTTTCTATGAGGACATGGTAGAAGAGTACCTTAGTGATGATCTGGATACAGAGGCTTTCTTCGATAATTACATTAGTGAGCTGAAATGGATAGTCAGAACCAAGGGCGGCGCGAAAGCTTTGGTCTATCTATCCGCACTTTATAATAAAAAAGGTGATGCTAAGAATAGCAAATATTGGAAGGGGCGAGCGTTTGAACTCGACGCGCTGAGAGACAGTGATTTTGATGCGCATTATAATTATGCCTTATTGCTTGAAAGCGGTGTTTTTATTGAAAGAGATGATAAAACAGCAATTGATTTCTTAGAAAAAGCAGCGAAGCATGGACATAAGTCAGCAAATAGAAAATTAGGTGATTACTATTCCAAAGCTGGGCAAAGGGAGAAAGCTGTAAGTTACTATAAAAAAGCTATAGAACGCCTTGATGAAAAGGCAATGATTTCTTATGCAGAACTGTTATTAGAGCAAAACTCTAAGGATATCGTCGCAATAAACATCTTAGAAGGTTTAGCAGATAATGGCGATATAAGCGCGATGATGAGTTTAGCTGAATTAGAAAATACGCAGAGCGCGAAATGGTTTAAGGAAACGCTGAAATCTTATCCTTGTGATGTAAAGGAAATGTCATTTATAGCGCAATCTTATAATGATGGTATCAACGGTGCACCGCTAGATAAAGTTAAAGCCGCAAAGTGGTTCGAGTTTGCGCTGACAAACATGGCGGATGATGAAAAACAAGATCATTATAAGCTCGCAAAACTCTACTTGGATGTAGGCCAAACACCAGGTATGGAGGAGTATGCAGATAAAGCTGTTTCTTTAATTCTTAAGGCTAAACAGAACGGTGATGAAAAGGCTAAGCTTAAATATGCTGATATGCTTCTTACAGGAATGTACGTAAAACGTAACGTGAGTGAAGCAATCGAGATGTATCTTGAAATGGCTAAGCAAGGAAATGCAGAAGCAATGTATATTCTTGGTAAGCTCTATTTGTCCGGATATGGGGTGGAGCCATCTCTTAAGGACGCCAAGAGCTGGCTAACAAAAGCGAGTGAGCAAGGTGTGATCGACGCAAAGCGAGTGCTCGATACGCTTAAATAAACGTATATAGCTAGAACTGAAAATAAAGAAACGGTGAATAGCTCTGCGCTAACAGTCTTGATACAGCTAAAATGAATAATAAGCTGACCGCAACCTGTGTTGCGATAACATGCTTATGCGCAAGCTGCGCTTCGGATAGGTTTATACGTGAGCGGTAATGCAGCAGTGGCCCAATAAATATCACAAATAAACCGATGAGCAGAGCGCAAATGTGAAGCCCTTTAATCTGCCATATTGTACGATCAGTAAGCTCAAAACCGTTAAGGCCAAGCATTCCCTCGTACATGGCAAATGCGCTGGTGACATTTTCTGCCCGGAACATAACCCAGCCTATAATCACAAGTATGAAGGTGAGGATCGTGCGCATTATGCGCGCTGGGATCTGTACTGTTTCATTTGTACCACCTTTAATACCAAGTGCACGCTCAATCGCCATAATTGCACCATGCCATGCGCCCCAAATGACAAAAGTCCAGTTAGCACCATGCCAAAGCCCGCCAAGAACCATCGTCATGAAGAGGTTAAAGTAAGTGCGTATTTTCCCCTTACGATTACCACCCATAGGAATATAGAGGTAATCACGAAGCCATGTTGAAAGGCTGATATGCCAGCGTCTCCAGAATTCAGTAATTGAGCGACTAATATAAGGTAAATTGAAGTTCTCAATAAATCTAAAACCCATCATAAGGCCAATACCGATCGCCATATCGGAATAACCTGAAAAATCAAAGTACAGCTGAACCGTATAGGCAATCGCACCAAGCCAAGCCTCAGCCATAGTTGGGTCATCAAGCGCGAACATAGCATCTGCAAGCGGAGCGACAGTATCGGCAATAAGGACTTTCTTAGCAAAGCCAGCCATGAAACGCGTCGCGCCTTCTGAAAAATTATCGAGACTGTGCTCACGTTTTTCGAATTGATCAGCTAGGTCTTTATACCGTAGAACCGGACCGGCAATAAGCTGAGGGAAGAGGGAGATAAAACTAGCAAAATCAACAAAACGCTTTGCTGGTGGGGCATCGCCTCTATAAACATCAATCAAAAAGCTAATAGATTGAAAAATGTAGAACGAAATCCCAATAGGCAAAATAAAACGCAAAGATTCGAAAGTATTTAGCCCTGAGCTTTCAAAAACCATGTTGAGGCTATCAACACCGAAATTAAAATATTTGAAAACACCAAGAACTAAGAGATTGGATATAACACCAGCTTGCATGAAGCGGCGACCAACGCGTTGTCCCTCATACTGAACAATGACTTTCGCACAAAAATGATTGCCCAATGTAACAAGAGCCAGTAAGGCTAAAAAGTCTAAGCGCCACCAACCATAAAAAATATAGCTTCCGATCAATATGATGATGGACTTGTATTTATTAGGCGTAAGGTAATAAAGCCCAAGGAACGCTGGTAAAAATACAAATAGGAATATGGCAGATGAAAAGACCATCGGTCACCGCTTACTATGTTGAAAAGGCATTAACGCGTAGTATCTGTCTCACCCTTTACACCAAAGGCTTTAATTGTGCCATCAGCCGCTTCATAGGCAATAACACTATAGGCCTGACCACGCTCTAGGTTCATGGGCTCAAGTTTTGTAGCAATTTCATTATCTGCATTCATAACAACGAACGGTAATTTAAGTGCATTCATTTCACGTGCAGCGTTTTTATTTTTCTCTACGTCTTTAAATACAGGAAAGTGTTTTACACCCATTTCAGCTTCTAAAGTTAGTTTGTCTTTTGATGTTAAGTTATAAAACGAAATCATAGCTTTCAGAGCTGTTGTTGGCTTTTGATCTTGTAGGATTATTATTTCACCATTTTTAGAGATGATGCTGTAATACTCACCAGATTCTAATGCGCGTTTTGCTTCGCTACCCCAGTTAAAAATAATATCACCATGTGGTATCACGAAATAAGAGCTCACATTAGCTGGGTCAACATTCTTATAGCTTTTTTGATTAGCACTTGGAGTGGCATTTTCATTATCAATGTTAACGAATCTAAAAAAGGCTGAACCAGCAGGTGCAGGGGGCGCATATAGTTCTTCATCTGCGTGTGCAAATGTGCTGGAACTAATGAATAAAATCGCAATGAATGCACTGAATACAATATTTTTAATAGACACGCCTTAATCTCCATCTTGCTGAATTAAGCTATGCTTTTATCAAAACTCTAAAGGCTGGTCTATATAATATTAGTATGAAACCCCGTTATCTAGATCGGGTAGACCAAGCCCCTCTAAGCTCGGTATAACAGTAGGCGTAGCTTGCTGTACGGGGGGGGCTATATTTTGTATCACACTGCTTGTTCCTTGTTGAACGGTGTTGATAGCGTCCGTTGGGCTGCTCATAAGCTGGCCAGTAAAGCTATTAACATCAAGAACAGGTGGCTGGAATGTATCTGTAATGCCAAAAGCTTCATGGACATTTTTGAATAAGCTCGTAAGCCCTGAGAGCTTGTCTTCTGGACTACCACCATCTAAAGCACTATCTATCCACCCCCATACGGGTTCGGTGAACTCGATAACGCTAGCGAAAGTCTCCTTTGCAAGCGGATGCGTATTGTGTGAAAGACCACCGACAATGTATTCGGATCCCATCGTGATACCAGCTGTCAAAACCGCTGTTGCAGCGATCATAAATACTGTCTTTAGCCCTGATGATAATTTGGGTGCCTCTGCCGCCATATTTCAAAACTTTTCTTAATATTATTGTTTACAATGCGAATGATTATCACTATGAAATAGTAAGTCAAGAAATTTGTTGAGAATAATTCTCAATTTCACTGGCAGCTTGGTTGAGTAGAATATAAAGGGAAAGTGTCAAAATGAATAATAATGGTAGAAAAAATAGTGCTATATCTAAATCGCTAAGCTTATCTTTTGCTGCTTTATTGACGGTATTACCAACGCAGCAGGCCGGCGCTCAAGGCGAAACCTTACAAATAAATACAGAAAAAG
>CENG01124481.1_pt1 | contig 13858 bp, 14 predicted proteins | sample 530131 | NCBI WGS metagenome assembly CENG01 (sample SAMEA2591057, study PRJEB7988) | marine metagenome | biome: marine biome (ENVO:00000447); feature: surface water (ENVO:00002042) layer; material: saline water (ENVO:00002010), including plankton (ENVO:xxxxxxxx) | depth 5 m
TCTTATAATTATAATTTTCGTTTTTTGATTTGATTTGAAACATTGTATTTTTTATCCGCATATTCATCATCTTTTACTATAATAGTTTTTATACCTTTACGATGCGCTTTTAGTAGTACTTTATTGAAGTTTGCTTCTCTGGTTGCATTTCGCCAACCTTTAATTTCGTGGTCTTTTATTGTCATGTCCGTGTTTTTATTACCTTGTTTTACTGTTTTTCTTTTGACATGGCGTTTCACTTTTCTTCGTCTTGTGAGAAACGGGAAAAGGTTCATTTTATAATATACAAAACAATATAATTTAGAATTTAAAATCCAATTTCACCCAAAATACCCACAAATCCGCATCGCATGCCCCAATGGAATGTTAAGATATTCGGTCATGTGACATGCATCAAGGCGGCGCAACTGGTCCACCGAAATAAAGGCTTCTTCGAACACACTCAAATACTTTTGGGGGAAGGTCTCGTCAATCTTTTGCAGCACCGTGGCCAAGTCGTCTCCGCCTTCCAGTTCTTGGATTTCTATATTGAAAGATGTGGATCGTTCGTGAGTGGTTTCTTCATGTTCCCCGTGAAATAGTTTCCGTATCACATACGTCGCATACACGAGGAACAGACCTATTGCAATGCTACTGAAACGAAACACCAGTCGCATTTTTTGAAATTGGAATTTGTCGTCCATGAGGAACACGACCGAAGAGAGGATCGTGATACCATTCAACCAGAAGTTCAGCACGGTGCCTTTGCCAATGATATCCATAGAATATTTGAACCACTCATAAAACGAGGACAACTTGTCGTCGTCGTTGTGGTCGATGAAGGACAAGATGCACAACAAGGCGGTGGCATATATGGACACCGTTCCATGGGCACAAATGGAAAGAGGCAATGTGTTCCAGTACCAAGAGACAAATGGTTTCCCCCACTGACTGACGTCTCGTCTGTTTTTGACAAAACTCATGGTGACAATATCTATACTGAGAAGCAGCGTGTTCACCACAAGGCACGTGTTCATGAGATTGACCATTCCTTCCCAGGACTTGAATTGTTGTTTTGTTTGACGAGGCTTGGATATATACTTCCACATTGTGTGTAGTGTCGCAAGGTGTGTAGGGTAGGATACAAAGATACTAAGATACTTATGTAAAATATATTATTTATCTTTAGCATGCTATATTATTGCACAATTTACCCACACATCATCTTTCCTCATAAGCCTGCTGGGGTCGGTGTTCCTTGAATAACTTTTCTTCCCACCCATTCTCCATGTAATATCTATATTCATCGGTTACGATACATCCACTACCGTAGGATCCACAACGACTATTCCACGTTTTTCCTTTTCGGTATACACCGCCACGGTAAAGCCAAAACTTGTGGCCGTCAATCTTGATCGGGTACCAGAAAATGCTTTCCGATACATTCATATATTTGCTTTCAAAACAGAAGTCCTTGTCTGTTTCATCTTGACTTTCTTCGTCCGATATTATCGGTATGTCGTCAAAATGAAACCAATCGTCTAGCCCCCGCTCTGCTGGGACGGTGTAATAACTGCTCTTCTTTTTTTTGGTGCCTTTCTTCTTCTGAGGCTGGTCGGTTTTCGTGTCGTGATAGTCTTGGATATTTTTCTCAATGGTCTTCAGCAAGTTCGCGAGCTTGCCGGATTTTGTCTCGGTAAATCTCTCCAGTTCGCGCACTCGTTTGATAAGAATCCCATTCGCTTTTTCGAGGCGATCTATCTTGTCAATGCATGCGGCAATCACCTTGCGCATTTGTGATTTGTTGTTGGAATCCTCTTCTTCCTCGTCTTCACTAGAAGAGCTTTCTTCACCCAGTAGCTTCTCAGAAGAATCTGAAGAAGAAGACGAAGACGAAGAGGCATTATCTGAAGATGTCGCCCTTAAAAATAGAGTTTTTCCATCATTCGTATAATGTCCGAGCCATGGTTCATATATAGACACCACTTCATTCTGTGAGCCACCCCACGAGGACTTTGTAATAACGGATGCAATCTCTTCTCGCAATTCCGGGGAGAGAATCGTGGGCATGTCTTCTTCACACACATGGATGCGATGGTCTAGTAAGAATGGGAGCATCTCTTCACAGTTCAATTTAAAGAGTTGAAGCGGATTGTGGTCCTTCTCCTTGAGGACCATCAACAATTTGCCTTTGTGCGACTCCAGTGACAATGTGTCTAAAATGTCTCCATTTTGGTCTTCCAGAACAAATGTACAAAACTCTTCATAATGCCCAAACCATGGTCTATAAATATACACCACCGTATTCTGTGAGTCACGCCACGAAGACTTTGTCAAGCTCGTAGCATACTCCTTTAGCGACTTCTTGAGGAGAATTGTGGGCATATCTTCTTCACGCACATGAATGCGATAGTTTCTTAACAATTTGGGCATCTCGTCGCAGTTCACTTTGAAGAGTTGACGCGGGTTGTGGTCCTTCCCTTTGAGGACCATCAACAATTTGCCTTTATGCGACTCCAGCGACGATGTGTCTATAATGTCTCCATTTTGGTCTTCCAGAACAAATGTATTCACTTTGTTACCACGCTTGAGTATGAAAGTTCTTTTTGGATCCACTACCATTGCTGCCATGGTGCTGGACACAGCTGGTCAGTGAGTGAAATAGGGTCCAAGTAGAAAGATATTTTACCGATATTTTTAATATACGGAATTAAGAAAATACTAATAAGGATCATTAGAAAATCAGCACATATAACTAGTAAATCCTAGTAAAAAATAGTCCGAAAAATAGTTCCAAATATTTTGGGCCACTCGAGTCCGACGACGACTCACAACGCGTCCCGTTCTTGCACAGAAATCCACATCCAGCAATGGCGGCGATGGCGGAAGAAGAACCTCCCGTTACCCGTGACGAGGTGCGGGGGTGGTTTGACGACTTAGAGTTTACCCATGACACAGCTTTCAGTCTCATCCTAGACCAAGCCGAACAACAATACCGCTGCGAATTCCAAGATGGAATGTCTAAGGAAGCCAAGAGTATCCACGATTGGCTATATGAAAAGTGGGTCGATAGCACTGCAGAAGGTGTCGCAAACCTTTCAGTCGCCTCCCCCCAACGCAGTTCCGAAGGCGGTGCGGAAGAATCGCCCAAACACAAGTCACCTATCGGTCCTCCTTACCCACGACCCCGTGGCCCCACTCCTCGTGGGAAAAAGTGGGACAAAATGATTGGAGAGTGGGTTCCCGATGGTACGGAAAATCAAGTCGCCTCCCCTCAAGGAAGTTCCAAAGTCCGTTACTCACGACCCCGTGGCCCCGCTCCTCGTGGGAAAAAGTGGGACTATACTATTGGAAAATGGATATCCGATGGCACGGGAAACGATGTTGTTGTTCGTGGACCTTCACTTCCAGACATGCGACGGCGATACACCATCGTTCAGTGGAATATGAAAGGCTTGACCTATTTTTCAGACAAGAAAGATATTCCACGTGCTGAGAAGCGAATTGACAATATCACAGATACTCTCAAGAAACTCATGGGTGGACAGACACCATTTGCGGCTTGTATAATGCAAGAAGTGAACCCTCGTGGACGTATTTCAGTTGCAAAGATTACCGAAAAATTGAACGAATTTTTTCCGAAAGTAACCTTTCGCTGCGAGTTTTCGGGTATTGTTGACCCTAAACCGACGCACACTCGTGGAGGACATGAGCGTTTTGCGATTATTTGGAACGAAACCTATCTTGGGCCTTTGATGGGAAATAAAGACAAAGGATATCGTCTGACATCTATGGGCTTTTTTGAAGAAGGGCGTTCTGATCCCGACGAATTCTTGATAGACCATATTGGATCTACACCTATTGATTTGGAATCAATGCGATTTACGTGGGAAAGTATAGCGGCATATAACAGATGTGAACCTCCATTCTGCTTTGATCGCATGCCCGTGCTGTTCACGTTTCATCCACCAAAATTTGAGAAGGAATTCCACATTCTTGCGGCTCATTCTGCAACTATGGGGAGCAAACGATACAAAGGTGATCATTATCACCAAAATGTTGTCGAGTCCTCTTGTCTACAAGAAATATGCAACCAAGCGGCATCAAAAGGAGAATATATGATCATGCTGGGAGATTTCAATGTAGCTGAATGCGAAACCATGTATATTTGGGATGACAAAAAAGACATCACGAATTGCCTCAAGGAACTCAAAGAATCTGACTTGAACGAAAAGCAACTATTGGGTGGCATCAAAGAGCAGTTTTTCCGAAACTACAAACGATGTATTGACAAGGACCTTCCGACCAATTTGTTCCCATACCTGGCAGGAGACAAAAGTGCGAAGCACAATGACGACATTTGGATGCCCCTCAAGATGGAATGTCCACTTGTGTTGGATTTACACACCGAAGTAAATGAAACACTTACGGGAGACGCATTGATGAAGAAAATTGACCAAAATCCAGGAAAAGTGCATTCGATACCGAGTGATGTTTTGAAACAATGGGAATACAAAACTCGCAAAATGTTTTATGAAGAACAAAAAAAGGGTAGCGAGGAGGCTAAAGAAGAGATAACAGCAAAAAAAGTCAATGCTGAACTGTACAAGTTGTGGAGCGATCACCGCCCGGTTTCGGTGCGGCTTGCATATTCCCCTTCGTCGAGGAGTAAGTTGTCCGAAAAAAAAGAGCTGTATAAATTGGTTCAACGATCGCGTATTTTCGCAAAACCCACGGACATATTCAAGTATACTTCTTGTCTCGTTACGAATGAGATGCTCGCGGATTTGCCACCACAACCTGAAATCGCCGACGACGGCCCATCTATTGTGCAGACACTGACTGAAGAAGAATTCATCTGGGAACACATCAAGGGGCGCGCTGATTTTAAGCCAGACGTGTTCTACATTGACAATGGGAACGAGAAGAGGGGCATTGAAATCAGTGGAGATGAAGTTGTGGAATCCGTCACTTTCGAAACGGTGGATCCAGACGAGTTACCAGAACCTGAAAATCGTGTTGTACTAACCCTCACAAAGATTTCTCCTTGCACAATTGAAGACTACTCGCCTCTTGAAAAGTACTTCAAAAAAGACAAGATTGATACGATTCGCACGGTACAATTCAAGGAATATTTGTCCTATGAGGTTCTTGATTCAATGCTCAAGGTCGTCGGCATGGATGGTAGCGAAACTGAAAAAGATTTGTGGGATGCTTTGCAAGGCATTGTTCAAGACCCCACAAGGGAAGTGAAAATATTCTTTGAAGGTGACAATACTAAGGCACATGAGTTGGTAGAACAGAGTTATGTCCCAAAAAATTGCGGGAAAATTGGTTGTGCTTGCGATCTGTACGTCATGTATCGCATCGAAAATATGCTGGACTTCAAGGTGTGCTCTCCGGAACACTTCCAGAAGGACATGAAATAAATTTGAAACAGAACACGATTTGGAAGAGACAAGAGACAAAAACACATCATGCTTTCCGAGTACGCTCTAAGCTGTGCCAACGCAGAAACATTGAGGTTGAGTGAAGTGAATTATACCATAAAAGAATTAGAGAGAATCGTCAACTATTCCGGGGTGAGCTTAAAAGCCATCATCAGGACGCAGATCCTAACCCCCCGAATTTTGTGTGAATTACATTTTGAGCGGGGACTTTATTGTGCTAGATTCAGATAGTAATATAGACGCGCTTTATCTATTACAATACCAGCCCCATATACGCGCAAGTGAGTTCACGTAAATAGGTACAAGAGGCGTCCACGTGTCTGCATTATTTAAATATCACACACGAACTAACTATATTTCCATATTTGACAAAAAATATCTTTTCTGAGATCAGTTGACTCTGGTTGACACTGGCAGCGCCTGCCTGTTCACCATGGTGATGGAACGAAAAAATGCACAATCTCCACCTGGAACATCAGAAGAAAATATTCAACAAGAAGACAACGAAGAACAGGATGAGGATGAGGATGAGGAAGAGGGTTTTCCTTGTGCTGGTTGTCAAAGCTGTAGTTTTGAATGTGAAACTAGAGTGGATACTCAAGGCGAATTGTGTGAAAGTTGTGAATACGAGCCTTCATTGGAAGATGCTTTCAGCAAATTTGGACACAATGATGGTGGTGCTTGTAGGTATGTAACGGGTGATGTAAAAAATATTATTGAGGGACTTGGTTATGAAGTGGAAGCAGGCTCATGGGGTTGTCACAACGGAGGTGTCATCACGGAAATAAAAAGAGGCGACGAAATTGTTTATCCTGTGGAGGGATACAAGATAGGTGGATATGACGCCCGACATTACAGTGCTGTTTTACCAAACGATATAAACGAGGCCCTGACAAACGCAAGCGACGATTGGGCCTATTGGGCCGAAGGCGGATCATAAAATTATTTTAGTTGTCTATTTAAGAAACCCCTTTTGAGCAGTGTAAAATAGCCATGAGGTGAATGTAAAAATAGGGGGCGGTTGGGTGCTCAATTGGGGTTTGGGTTTTACTGGGTGGGTGTGTTGTTCTTTTGGTTCTAGAAACGAGCTACGGCAGATAAAAAATAATTCGCCCCTTGTTGTTTTATTTCCCTCTTTTTTCTTCTCACGACAATTGCTCCTTCCCCCAATTTGTCGGTATACTGCTTCTCTCCATTTACATAAGGCGCTTCAGGGCGGCCTTGAGAGGAACAAACTCTTGCTTTTCCTCGTTCCAGATGGTTCCAGGAGGTGCGTCTCCAACCACACGCTTGAGAGCGGCCTTCATGGGCACCCACTTGCCTTCCGATTCGCTCCACTGCATGTTCGCAGGGGTGCGACCACGAGGACGAGACGAAGCACTCTTGCCTATTTTCTTCGGTGCTGGTTTAGCAGGAGCCTTTTTCGCTTTCTTGGTAGGAGGAGATTTTGCGGCTTTGCCTTTGCCTTTGCCCTTGCCAGCAGCGGCGCGACCACGCTTTTTGGCAGGTGGATGTACAGGTAGTGCTACCTCTTCGGCATCCTCTTCTTCCGTGGCGTCGTCGTCTTCCTCCTCGTCTTCCTCCTCGTCTTCCTCCTCGTCGTCCTCCTCTTCTGTATTATGGATCCCCGTCATCGTCATCTCCTGGATCTCCGCCTTGAGGTTATCGACAAGGTCATCGTCCCAGCCGTTCTCTTCGGAATCGTCGTCAATCTTTGTGATGAACTCGGTGTAGATCTTGTCCATTTCTTCCTTGTAGCTGAGGTTCAATTTATGCACCTCCGTTTTCGCGTCGCAAATCAGTGTATCCGCATTAGACGACGATGCTTTTTCGTCTTCTCTCAGACTGGCCTGCAGCAACTCCAAGAGCTTTTTTTTTTCGGACATGGGTTTCTGGGAAGGGAAAAAATGGGGGGGATTAGAGGAAAATCGCCACACATGCTGTGAAAATAAGAGACAAATTACGCACCCCCTCAAACAGTTTCTGGGACATGGGAGTTGAATTCTTCTTCTTCGCCGACGAGGACGCCATTCCCATACACGGTGGGTTGTGTTGTCTGAAAAAGATCCGCCAACGATTTTTCCAAGATTCTATTATTTTTTGTTGTATAACAAGACGAATTAAATCACGTATATAAAGAGAAATCAAATATTACTCTATAATGACAAAAGAATTGAAAAATCTTGTCAATGGTAAATGGTGCAAAACAAAGAAATACCAAAATGTTTACAATGTTCTTAATGGCAATCTCCATCACAAGGTACCAAATACATCAAAGAGCGAAATCTTTCCCTTTATTCATTCCATTCAATCTACACCCAAGAGCGGTTTTCATAATCCTTTCAAAAATCCAGAGAGGTATTTGATGTTGGGTGATGTATGTTTCCGAACCGCTCATTCCCTTCACAATCCAACCATTCAAGATCAAATTATAGATGAAATCATTTGTGTTACTGGAAAAACGAGCACCCAGGCATACAATGAATTAGCCGTGACAAGAAAATTTTTAGAGAATTTCTCTGGAGATCAAGTGCGATTTTTAGCAAAAGGATTCAATACTCCAGGCGATCACAACGGCCAAATGTCCAATGGTTTTCGTTGGCCTTATGGTGGAGTTGCCATTGTGAGTCCTTTCAATTTTCCATTAGAAATACCTCTATTGCAACTCATGGGTTCATTATTCATGGGAAATAAACCACTTTTAAAAGTAGACTCGCGTGTTTCTATTGTGATGGACAGCATGCTCAAACTCATGCACGAAAATGGATTGCCGGAAAATAATGTTGATTTTATACATTGTAATGGCAAAGTAATGGAACATCTTTTGTTGCAATCAAAACCAAGAATGACACAATTTACGGGATCTACCAAAATAGCAGAAAAATTATCTAAAGCACTGCATGGTAAGGTGCGTATTGAAGGAGGTGGAATGGATTGGAAGATTGTTGGGAAGAATCAAGAATTAGACTCAGGAAAGGTTTATGAAATATGTGCAAAAGACGCTTATTCTTTTAGTGGTCAGAAATGTTCGGCTCAATCTTTACTGTTTATTCATACATCATGGGATTTGCTTGTTTTTCAAAACAATTTGAAGAAATTGGCGGCAAAGGAAGTCATGGGTCCATTATTGACATTGCAATCCGACGAAATTATTGATCACGCAAATAAACTGCTTGAAATCAAGGGAGCCAAACTTTGGTTTGGAAATAAAAAAAAATATAGTGATCACATACCAAACCATTTGGGATTTATAGAACCAACAGCAATATATATTCCATTGGAACAAATCAATGAAAATAATATAGAACTTGTGACCAAGGAAATATTTGGCCCTTTTCAGGTCGTAACTTCTTACGAAAATATTGACAATGTACTTGATATATGTGAACAAATCAATGACCATCTTACGGCCGCCGTCGTATCCAATGATCCTATTTTTGTAAACTATGTAATAGGCAATACAGTAAATGGCACCACGTATACGGGCGAAAAAGCACGAACAACTGGAGCACCTCAAAATCATTGGTTTGGTCCATGTGGAGACCCAAGAAGCGCTGGTATTGGTTCTCCAGAAGCAATTATTCAAACATGGTCATGTCACCGAGAAATAATTAAAGATCATTAAGATCATAACATTGTTAGAGGTTTTGTGATAAAAAATTGATTCCAAAATATAGAATATATTTGAATCAATTATGGAAGAAATTCCAGTGAACGAATTAATACCAGGTGAAGAATATTATATTAAAAGTTTACAAAATGAAAATGCGAGACAAATTGCCATTTGTAAAAAAGTAAATCACATACAAGATGATAAGTACAGTGTTGAATTTGCAGATATATCTGAAATAAAAAAGTCAAATGGTTATGGGGATAGCGGGCTTCATTTTGGTAAAGGTTCGCGACATTGTTATTGGTTTTCATTTCATAAAGTGTATTCTATAAAATACAAGAAAAAGATAGATGATCTTTATAAAATAGCAATCAATACATACTTGCAACAAATTATTGGCGATTGTAACTTTTATTGGTATTGATAAATTATGCCCATACCACGTGAATCGGCGTTTCCCACTCCACATAGGCAATTGCTTTGCTAGTGGGTCTGTCTAGGGCCATTACATTGTCTAGGGCCTGTTTTCTTCGGTCTAATGGGAAAAGGCTTTTACTTAATTTTCTAGAATAAAATTTCCACGCCCACTCAAATTTTAGGGCTTCGGACCATGTCGGAAATCCCTCTACATGACAAACCCGCCTCCACGTTTCGCCCTTTTTTACCTTCATACTGGTGGCTCGTGCGCCCCCTTTGATTTCACAATTATGCTGCCGCAGTCGGTGATCCAAATCAACCGTTGCGCCTACGTATGTGGCATGGTTTGTGGATTCCAATAAATATACATAGTATTTGTTCATTTATACTTAATACAATAAAAAACTTACACCAAAACTAAAAAAAATTGAATTGCAAATGCTCCATACATGTCACCACAAACAAATACCATGAACAATTGCAACGACTGTAGTAATTGCAATACTTGTGACGCTGTAGATGACGAAATGATCAGCACTATCATGCACATGAAAGAAATCGTTCAAACCGTATATGCACTATCACAACAAAAAGACAAAACAAAGTTAAATCTATATTGCAAAGCACATGAAACCATGATACAATTAATATTGAAATTTGAACAAGAGGATGACAAACCAGAAACCATTGAAAGGAAAAATCATTTTCGCCAACTTGTTTCATCTCACATAACAGTTTAAAGAAATAAAAATATATTTACACATATATGAAAATCATTCAATTACTCCCTTTTTTAATGATTTGTCTCGCAAATTCCACAGTATACCCCGGAAAAAGATGGTTAACCATATGCAATAATAGCATGAAATGGGCTCACAATAGAACAAGTACCTTGAAAACATACTTGCAAGATAATTTGGATGTTTTGTATTTATAAATCTCCTTCTTTAGTAGAAAACATGCGATATTCATTTTGTTGTTTTTTATTTCAAATACCCAAATGTATATACCACTATGAAATGCTACATAGTGGCAGAATGATTCAAATTATTCCCAATTATTCCTTATTTGAATATCAAAAAGAAGAAGATTTGTTTCGTTATAATAGTAAATATAGACGTCAATTTAAAAATAAAATATACCATCATCAACTGGTGGATAATCATCACATTATTCCAAAACAGTTTCAGTCCCATAGACTTCTTCAAGAATTGAATATGGACGTAGCATGTAGCAAAAACATTTTGTTCATGCGCAACCGATACGCCAAACAAGTATTCAAAAATTCATCATATATTTATCACGATTCGCATCGCAAATACAATCAATTTGTAGAACGTGAATTGCAAAGTATTGCTTCTTTGTCTGATATTGAATCACGAAAGTATCAATTTTGTCTCTTATTTATGTACTTGAATAGAGGTATTATTGACAATGACCCTTATATTAAATCTTTGTTTTCATAACAAAGCTGTAATTTTATCTTTTTCTTGTCATTTTCTTCACTTAAAAATACGTAAAGAGAAAACGTGTGACAACTATAATTTTCCACATCTTCCAGTAGTGTGATGTAAGTGGTCAAATTCAAACTTTGAATATATACCATGTATTGATACTTGCCATCACCCGGTTTGTATACTTTGTCAAATACGTAGCCTTTATATTTTATGTCATGATGATTTGCTCGATTTTCTTCATATTTTTGATAAATATAACATTTGGATTGTATTTTTCGTATGGCTCTACAAGCAATATTGATTTCATCCAATTGTTTCTCTCCCGTCCAATGATCATAAAATTGCTTGCTTTTGTCACTCAATGGTTTTTGAATCAAATACTTATGAATCATAATATTATTCAATAAATCAATCAAGCGACGTATGGGCGAAGACGCTTGGGTATATACGTCAATGTTGCGATGAGTTTGGGATTGATATACGAGTTCATCATGATACAAACAATATTGAGATGCACTATTTCGTAAGATACATATACGTTCATAAATAGCCTGGGGTATATGTTGTGTGTTTTCTATTTCTTCTTGGTGTAATGACTTGAAAATACCTTGCTTTTTGTCTCGCAATTCTCTGGCAACATAATGATTGAAAAGCAACATCAGCTTTGTGGTCAATTGTTTTGCGTGATTTAGTTTCATTTGCTCTAAAATGATCTCATGATGATGGAAAGTGTCCATGTTTTCATAACCTACATTTTTGGCAATATACGCTTTGCAGCAATTGAATTGATGAGATACAATATTTCGGTGTTCGTCAAAATACAAATCCAATACATAACATAGTTTATAATTCTTTTCTTTCAAACTGCATAAACAGTCAATCAATATGTTCGGCAACATGGTGCGTTTTTTGTCGGGCAAATAAATGGTAGAAACGCGATTGCTAAAGGCATCCCACAATTCCAAAGAATCCATGATGAGTGCCACATTTGAAATGTAGATACTTAGTTTTCGTTCTTTTTCATGGTAACTGAACGCGTCGTCATAATCATTGGAATGTACTGAATCCAATGTAAAGATGTAATAATCCTTTTTGTCTCTTACTTCCAATTGATACTTTTCTGAAATGGAGTCAATAATTTCTTCATTAGACCGATTCTTCAGTTTCTGTTTTGTCTCTTTTGTAAACATTTGGATCGATACATTCAAAGACTTGCAATACAATATGTATTCATAATAGCAATACAGCTCTTCTATATTGCCTAAATTCTGTGTCATTACACCGCGTGGGCGATCGTGATCCCAGTTGTGATATTGAAATGTAATGTATATTTTTTGAATAGATTTATCAAAACCAAGATGTCTTTGATAGGGTATCAAAAAGAAAGGAATACGTTTGTCATCAGGTTTACATAAATATAAAAATTTGTTCTTTTGTTTTCCGTGCGTCATCGTTAAATCCAATATACCGGGAATCATTGTATTGGATTTGAAGTTGGAGTGAACCAATTTGCTTTGTTGTATTGTGTCATCATAATCAAATATATCATTTGCAAATAATTTTAGTGTTTTGGGGTTCGCTGTTATAGTATCAATACGTTGAAATGTTTTGGTTTCAACATATTGATAATTTTCGTATTTGTTATCGTAACAAAGTACCTTGTACATATACTTTGTTTTGTCATCTTATATTTAAATTGGTTTACGATAGCATTTTGTATAATCCTAAAGCAATTAACCCACCCAACACTTGAGCTAATATATAAAACAAAGTGTCGTTTATGCTTATTTGTTTTTTGGCGTACATCATAATAGAAACTGCTGGATTAAAGTGACCCCCAGTTACTGGACCTACTATATATATCATTAATGCCAGTGCTAAACCAATTGCCCATGCTTGACCGGTCAATAATATCACATAAAGAAAGAAAATTGTCCCGAGACATTCTAAACTATACTTTCTCAACGAGTTTGATTTCATTATATATATCTACTCTTTTTTTATTTTATCAATTGCTTTTTCAACTTGCTCAACCATTAATTTGTATAACGTATTAATCACTTTCTTTTCGGTTTTCTCATTAATAATTGGAATATCAACATGATCATTCACGCGATGAACAAAATCTTTTTTGAACTCTTCATCATTCAGTAACTCTACTAACGAACCTAAAAGGATCTCTTTGCTTGCAGTTTCCATGTATACTATATCAAGAGAAGATTTTTTGGTTTGTAACTAATTCTTGGGCCATGTATCCAAGAATACCAATCATCGCCAAGCGGCCATTAGATAGTTCCTTATTTGCCAATTCAATATTTAGAGTTTGATACGGATTCAATTGACCGGGCTGAGCATCGTCTTTCAGGCGAAACAACTTTTCACGCGGTGACTTGTAAAGAGATGTCATTCGGGCCAGCTCAAAAAATCCCATGGAAGCAAGCGCAACATCATTGATCATCGCGTTGGAATCGCTCAGCAAACGAACCGCAATATCATCCTTGACAAAAACGTCCAAAAGAGGAAGCAAAATAGATGCAGTCATGGCAATACGCCCATGATGGACTTCCGCTTCACGCATGTACTTTAGTGTACTTTCATCGCAGTTTTTGGTTACTTGAAGTGGATCAAAGAAGCCTAGAGGCTCAATATCCCCATAAAATTCAAAAGTTTCTGTTTTGGGCTTTACAGCCCTGTTGGAACCTGGTGTAGATTGAAATGCTTGTACGCATGAAAACATCGTCATTGCACAGAAAAAGATGGTAGATTTCATATTTATGCATAGGTATATTGATTTGTATTTAAATGTTTTTTACTTCTAACTCAATTATATGAAAAGTGACGTGTTTATAGATGCTTTAAATCATTCGGCAGCTCTTGCATTTCCGTTTGATAAAATGATTCCAAATGGCGGGCCTTTTCTATTTCTTGTGGCAGAATAAAGT
>CENG01126114.1_pt1 | contig 13838 bp, 10 predicted proteins | sample 530131 | NCBI WGS metagenome assembly CENG01 (sample SAMEA2591057, study PRJEB7988) | marine metagenome | biome: marine biome (ENVO:00000447); feature: surface water (ENVO:00002042) layer; material: saline water (ENVO:00002010), including plankton (ENVO:xxxxxxxx) | depth 5 m
TAAAAAAATATTTTTTTGAAATTCTGAAAATAGAATCAAAATCAAACTTTTCTTTTTAATCTTCTATTTTCAACAAATAAAAATCTCATGATAAGTTATATGTCTGGATACGAAAAGTCAGCAGTCAGTACTTTAGGTGGCGGTATACCTGGAAAATTCGAACATGCATTTGGAAATACAATGTCTGGAGCCCAAGTTGCGCTCAATCGCAGAAAGCTCCGAAAGGCATTTAAGACAAACAAAGTAGCAAAAGCTAATAATGTATCTTCTGCTTGTGGACCGTTCCGGAGCGCATTTCAACTCGGCGATCCTTTGGGTCGTAAAAACAAAAGATGCGGTGGTTGTAATCAAGTCAATGGCGTAAATTCGAATGTATTGCGTTCAAGCATGAGTGATAGTGTTTCAAATCAAGACTGTGGTCTTACGGTGCACGGAGCTACTCCACAAGATGTTCCTCTTGCAAGTGGCAACGGCAAGTTTGTAGCCGACAGTTCATTATTCACGCAATTTAAGCATTTAAAATCGTTGAATCTCACCTATAACGATGAAACAGGAGGAGGTTAATTAAAGAATAAATTAAAGTCAATATAATTTTATTACTGTATTATAATAGATCAGTCATAAAATGAAAAAAAATATATCATATAGGAAAAGAAATAGGCGAAGACGGTTAAAATACCGTGGAGCTGGTGGTGCTGTTGCGATTCCATCATCTGGCATCGAACTGCCGACCAACAAACTGCCTGCCAGCGATAAACCTACCAACGATAAACCTGCCAACGATAAACCTGCCAATAATGCAAAGTCTCCTGGTCTACCTCCTGGAGTGAATTTACCTCCTGGAATGAATTTACCTCCTGGAATGAATTTACCTCCTGGAATGAATCTACCTCCTGGACTACCTAATCCAATAAAAAAACCCAATGCATCTCAGTTTTATCCAAAGAGCGTAATTGTCAAAATATTGGAATATTTACTTCATACAATGTATTCGGTTGCAGGTGTTTTCATTTACTATCCTATATTCTTGTTGAACATACCCAATACAAATCTTGAATCTCTCATACCAACCAAAGAAGGATGTAAAACCCTGATAGGAGATGAGTTAATGTGTAAACGAAAAATAAAGTGCTTTTTCAAAAAATGTGATATTGTTGAAGACCCAACCGGATATGTTATCGGTAAACAACGAGAATTAGCTACACGAAAGAACAAAGTACATGGAGAAAGCAAAAAGAAACAAAAACTATTACAGGGTGGTGGTATGCGTTTTACACGCAACAAAAGAAAATACAAATATATGAAATATATTCCTAAAAAGGTGAAAAAAGCCATGAAAAAATCCATGAAGAAGGATTTGCGAAAATTGATGCGCTTGTATCGTTCCATTATGAGACAAAAGGGTGGTGAAAATGCTAATACAGAAATATCGGTTAATTTGGTAAAAAATAATCAAGAAAACTTGGTAAAAGCACAAAATAATAATGAAAAAGGACAAAATAATAATGAAAAAGGAAAAAATAATAATGAAAATGCATCAAATAACAATCAAGAAGAAAGTGTAAATGCACCAAAAAATAATGAAGAAATAACAAACAATGCACAAATTAACAATAATCAGAATACACCAAATACAAATAATGGAGTACCACCACCAACAGATGAAAGTGAAAGTTTAGATCAAAGCACGTGTATCAATAAAACGGTTCGTCCTGATGGTACGGTGACAAGCAATTATACGCTTTGTAATACACAACCATATATTGACTATAAAGGCAATGAACTTGAAAATAACGTGTTCTATAAATTATTATTTGGACGAAATGAGATTGAGCGTCAAAAGGAAACCGCAGAAAAAATGAATCAACGAATGAATGATATTCTTAGTGTTGGAAATATAAGCGCAACAGAAGGAGCAAACAATGAATCAACTGATCCAATGAATACTTCGGCAGCAATCATTGAAGACTTTTTTATGAGTCAAATGGATGGAGAAAGTTTATATAAGATGCTTGTGACCTACAAAATGTTAGATAATATTTTTCAAAGCACGGTATCTACCGACAAAATGAATAAATACAGTGAAAACATATCCATAAAACCTAAAGGAGTAGATGTATCTTTTCCATGGCATACTAAAAACTCGGGATTATCTTTAGATGACAGGCGTGAATGTTTATTGAATCATTTGACCAAATCTAATTTAGGCGATGATTTCAAATCCAATGAATTGTATGAAAAATGTTTCGTTTGTAAAAACTGCACGCTCGCAAATACTGGATACAAAGCACTGGAAAACATTTTCTCCAATTTATTTGTCTCTTCCGCAAAAGAATTTCAATATATTTCACACGACTTGTATCATATTATGAACAAACACTTTGACTACGAGCTCCTTCCTATCAAGCAATATTATTTGATTACATTAATATCTATGAATATGATTCATCCCGCATTAGATTTATCCAAACTTCGTTCAAAGATTTCAGTTGGAAATAAATTGTATGACGCCCGGGATCTTATTTTAGGTATTCCAAAATTCAATATTAAAGTGGATTTGTCTCCTGAAATCATAGAAAAACTTCAAGAAACATACATGGCCATGAAAATGATGAATATGGAAGATATTTTGTATCGTTCTTCATACGCAACATTATTCAAAAGAATTGCGTACGAAAAGAATCCTATAAAGCGTATACATGAAATTAAAAAGCAAATGCATAAACTGAAGAGAATGTTTTATGGAAATCAAAAGATTCACACATTTGAAGGAGAAAATCAGATCACAAGTGAAGAATTAAGTCACTTTAATGTGTCTGTCTTATCAAAGTTATTAAACGAAGCTAATATAGACGAAAGTCGCCACTCTCCACAAGATGTGGCCGACGAATTCAATCAAATGTTTCAAGATTTTACACCATTGTATCTTATTTTATTTGATGATGAGAATTATGATAAAGTATCAGTATACAAAGAGAATGATGATTTATATATTCAATATTTTGCAAATATAATTGATAAAATTGCATCAAAATAAGTAATCTCTTTTGCAGTTAATATTATCTAAATAAGCATAATCTTCACTCAATGGATCTTTCGCAATTTCATCGTAGATTTCAAGAGCCTTTTTCAAATCATGTCTTTGGTATGAAAGTAAGGGAACACTAATATCATTTGTATCTGAGTTTTCAATATATTTTGCTTTAATGTTCTCGTAATTTAGTTCACTGTCTTTAAATGTCGGAATAGTACCTGGAAGAATGCAGTTACCATCAAATGGTTCATTGATCCTCGATATGAATTGATAAATTCTTGACACTAATTTATACAAAACAATCAAAACCAATAGTATAATTAAAAACCTCATTATAATATATATATATACTATAATGAATTTTACGTACAGAAATAATTTATGGAAAGGCGAAGCCACAAATAGTATTGTACCAACCAATTCTAGACCATTCTCAAATAATGATCCAAATCTAACAAATGTAGCTCGCACGCCAATGAAAGCAAATCCAATCAAACACTGGCGTAAACAATTGCAACCATATTATAGGACTCCATCTTCTAAACAAGTGAGTATAGATCACATTGACAATGCAGTGTATATTGGATCAAGAGAACCAGACTGTGCAAGTACCAATAAACAATTATTGAAGGAAAATATAACACTATTGAACGATTGTGTCGGAACCAAAATCGCCCATTCAAAAACATCAAACGTAATAAATGTTAGTGTTGAATATAGTAATAATGGGTATACATTTACAAATACAGATGATAGTTCACCCATTGCACAATTGAATCTTGAAAACGAATACATCTTTACTTATAACAGTGCATTCGCAGGTTTCTTTATCAGCGACCAAGGTTTTGAAGAATACTCCAACATTGTCACTGTAGTTGTCACTAATATAAGCGCAACACCTGATACAGGTATTAATCAAGATCGCGGAACGATACATTTAAAATTTAATAAACTCACCATGTATGACAAGTTGTATTATTATACTGTTGGAGAAAGTTCAACATTAAAAGAATTTAAATTAGTAGGCACCAGCAAATTCTATTTAGATACTGCTATTCGTTGTGTGGGTGGTTCATTTAATGTGCGACGTTCTGCCTCTACTAATATCAAGAAAAATTACTACACAAGTAACAGTAAGTATTTACAAGCAAAATGTAAAACATATGAAAACAAACAAATTCTAGGAACACAAAATGATGATGGTACATACCAAAGTACAAATTGCATCAGGGAAATGATCAATAAATGCAATAAACCCATTGTATATAAACCATCTAACAGTAACCATTCTCACCAAGGTGCCGTGAGTGCTTCTGCGAATCTTCTTCGCAAACGTAATAATGTACTGACAAATAATTCCGCCAGTTTGAAGAATGCATATGGAACCAGTTATGTCAAGGCGTACCCCCATTATACGGATTCAAATTCATCCGCCTATGTATTGCGTTATGTGAAAGGATCAACCGATTCTACCATGCAATGCAATCAACTATTCAAAACATGCTCTAATTCAACATAATATTGTTGTTTGTTATCCTTACACCATGTAATACACTTTTCTAGATTATATAATTTGATTTTATCAATCTTATCTTTATTTAATTTAGAACTTTCCTGAATGTAATTGATGGTTGTCAAAATATTTTCCACTTGTTGTTGTCCATAAATTGCATTTATTTCTTGTATTTTACTCAAAAAATAAGAATTCATTTCAAATGAAAAGATTTGACACAACTGCTGCTTGGATAAATCTTGAAAATTCAAGCAAAGGCGATCAATAATTTGAACATAATTGTGTTTCATACTAAAATCCTTACAAATGATATATTTTTCAGAATTGGCTTCCCGACTAGTATATGGTTTGTAAACGTATACTTGTTTATAAAAAAAAGATAGCAAGTAAATTAATTCAATCGTATTTTCATAAAACATGTCAAATAGTTTTAATACAAAAGATCCACCATTCTTTTGCAAAATGAGCGCATACAACACTTCACAAAAAATCAAATTAATCGAGCTTTCTTCTTGTTTGTTGAAATCAACACTATAATCAAATCCTCCATCAGCCGTAATAAAATCATACTTGTTGTGGTGATGTTGCTTAATATAGTCCAAGTTATGACGAAGATATAAGTTACCGTCTTGTTTGGGACCATACACCAAATGTATATTTTTGTTTTGTCTCATGAACTGTTCTATTTTATTCCACTTGGGCACGTCTTTGTGTGTTTCCATCAATGTCATTCCATAATATTTGTCGTTGGGATTTTTCCGATACTTTGAAAGTGCTTCTATAAATCCACCGGGCCCTTCCGCAAGATGAAATGACTGAATGGTACTTGGGAATTCAAAATGAAAATGATTCAAGATCTCAATCATTTTAAAATACGAACGAGAAATCGGTTTATAACTACACACGCACGAATTTAACTTAAGTCTTTCAATATAACACGATGTGTTAATAAATTCATATTTATTGGTAATTTTTTTAAATTGGTCCCATTTGTCTTGATATTTGTCAATCTCCATTTTAATACGAAATAAATAATCTTGTAAACTTGGATTAACAAAAGGAACTTTTTCGCTCACTGTATCTACTTGATATTTCATACAAATTGTTTCAGGGTCAAGGGCAAACAAGAAATCATTTAATATATACATAAATAATCATAAAGATGATTCTTTATATATTAGTTCAAAACTATTGTTTCATCTAACTTTTCTGGGACTCCAATGGATAAGTCAAGACGTTCAAAATCTTTTCTGTCGTAAATGGAACGAACAATATCTTGTTGTTTTTTAAAGATGAAATAGTTGTTAAAGAACGAAATTTCTTTTTCTTCAGGACTCATTGTTTTGGCTTCTTGATACATGGTACCTTTTTCTTGCATCATGTTGTCATATAAAGATCCAAAGTTATCTATGGCCGGAATTTTTGCATCTGTTGCTAGAGCAAATCCATAATCATTCATAATTTTTTTCAAATAATCAAAGTTTACTAAATATTCGTCAAATTCTTTATTGATAGATTCCTGATATACACTAATTTTCATCCCTAAACAAGAAGAATCATCTTCCATTTTTGATTCGTCGTACTTTTTACCAATATGCCAAATGATAGAACCATCTTTTTCAAGAAATCGTTTTTCGTTTTTCTTCGTTTTTTTCAAATATTCAAATATCTTTTTACCGTCATAGCATGTTCCAATAAAATAACCACCCACTTTTGTATATTTGGACACATTGCTTAGAAAGTAGTGCAAACTTTCACGATTTTCAAACATGTAATGGAAAGCAAATTGTATGGAACACACGTCAAACTTTTTACGAAACATATTGGCATTATTTCTCAAAAATGCCTCTTGATAAGAGCTCTTATCATGATTAGACGACCCCATTAGCGCCTTGACAATATGATGAGATCGTGTATCCAACCCTTCCGCAAATTCTCCGGTTTCAATGAGTTTGCTCGTGTCTCCTTGAACAAACATGCATATGGGTATATTCTTGTTTTTTTCAAGGCTTTGAATGTAACGTTTACATGCCCCATTTGCACTATTGTTAATATTATCATTGAAGATATCAATACCCAATACCCCATGTAATTTGTTACTAATCCATTTGGGAAGATCGCCAGCTTTACCAACTGCAAGATCAATCAAATCGTCTCCTTGTTTCGTAACAACTTCAATCAATATCTTCTTGACATATTGATTATGAAATTTACGAAGCGCCGTTGTAGCACTTTTCTTTTGACCGTTATTATAATATGTATCGTCATCCAGCTCAATATCTTCTGGTTTAATACGATATATTCCTTGAATCATATCTTCCGTAACGGGATCATGAATGGAATGCCAATTGTCGTTGGCAACATGAAACGCATTGCCATAATTTGATTTCTTGGTTTTATAAGCACTTGTTTTATCATAACGCAACCTCAAGGGCTGCCAATTTTCATATTTGTCATCATCATTTTTGACATACCGAAATTCCACTACACTATCATCTTCTATAATATCCTTTTCAATAGAATGCATCACATAATTATCATTGCGATCTTTACGAAGGTGAATATGGCACAAATGAGCGTCTTTTTGACTTGGATTAGTTGGTTCAAATCGTTTTGGATACATTTTATTTTTAGAATTATGGTATCGCTGCCACTTGTCATACAATAACTTCTCTTGCATGGTCATGTGTGTCGTATCATTATATCCAGTGTATAGTTCTACTTCGTAATATTCCACGAGTTGACCCTTGTATTCCTTTGTTTTTACTTCCTTTTCACCTTGATTGGTTTTCTTCACGCGCATGAGGAAGTCAATCGTATTGAATTCCGCGGGCTTCCACTTAAAACTCTTGTTCCACGTGTATTTTCTCAAGTTTCGTGGTACTTCATCGTATTTAGGACTAATGATCAATCCATCTGTTTCATAATCATATGTCTTTAATATAGATAAAATCGTTTTGCAACTATCAAATATATTATATGAACCAATAAATTCTTTGAAACGAATCTGAAGATGATGACTACTTCCATCGTATGTCGCAAATTCTTTATCATTTAATTGATGAATACAGTGCTGCAATATTTCGTAGCGACTTTGAATTTTGCCTTCGTCCTGCTTAAATTTTCGGTCTTCTATAAAAGGGTGTTGACGAGTATCTTTACCGTTGAAACTATAAATATCAAATGCTGCAAATAAATCAATTGGTGTATTGTATTTATCTTTTGTTATATGTTCACCATCAATCAATGTATTGGCTACTGAAATTTCTTTGAAAGTCACGCCTGTATAGGATACCCGTAAATTAGAATCAATAAAGTATGCCTTTTTGTCTTTGTTAATGTATAGTAATTTGCGATCACCATCTGCCTTATCTGTCACACAAAATCCAGTTTCAATACACACGTGATTTGGAACATCCTTTAGTGTTATCAAATTTTCCTTTTGAAGAGTCACCGAGGAAGGTCCAATAAAGTAGGGATCAATGGGTACTTTTGACTCACGAATGTTGTTGATGCTTTTACATAGATCATTATATTCGTGATAAATAGATTTCAACTGTGGAAAGGGCACTGGAAAGGGAGTATTTTGAACCCCACCCAATATGTATTTAATCACCTTTTTTAGATTCAACAACAATTCCTCTTTTGCTATCTTTTTAATATTATCTTGATTAATATTTACACATTCCACTTCTACCTCAAAATGTTGTGGTTGATTTAACACATTGCTTTTTGAAAAATACGTAGAATCGGCGTTGTCTTTTGTGGAACGTACCATACTCATGTGGATTTCTATATGTGAAAACAGTTCGTGGGTAAGTGTGGTGCGATATAAATAACGAAATCCCTTTTTCAGTTTGATCCAGTTGTCTTGTAAAGCTCGTACCCCATTGTTGTCCCGATGTAAGGTTCGTTCTTCTTGTACTGACATGCGAAACATATATTCATTGTTATATACAGGCTTTCGATCGGGTAACAACGATTGCTTCATAACGCATTTGGCTGAAGAGGGGTATTTTTCCGATAAGCAATATTCCTGAATTTTTGAAAGATTTCCCAATTCAACACGAGGAAGCTGTTTTGAGTCCATTTTTGGTTGAATACGAAGTAAATATTCACTTTTTTCCACATTGAATCCATGCTTTTTGAGTGATTTGAAGATACGATCATATACAAGCGCATCAATCATTTTTTCCATAAATCGAATCTCAAATTCATAGTAAATATCACTTAAATGAGATGGCAATGATTCAAGTTTTTGTTGATAAACCGAAAAGATATTGTTTATATTTTTTCTTTTGGAATCATTCATGATGTATATATATACTATAATACAATTATTAAATCAATTTTTAAATCAAACACGCATTTAAATAAAAACATATGCGTTCGTAATTCATCGTTTTGGTGTCTTTTTCATTAAAAGTCAATTGTAATGCTTGCATCATCGTTTTCAAAGTATCGGATTTATAATACCCGATTCCGTATATTGGCTTGTGTACATTATCTATTTCATATTTATCATCTAGTTCTTGGTATTTGTACGCATATATTTCTTTATTTTTAGTTACCGTGTATATTTTTGATTTTTCATCTTCATGTTCTTCATTGCAATCGTAAAACATTTTAATGTATACATTCATATGGAGATACAATAGGTTTTTGCGATAGAAACTTGCTAAACAATCCAACGTTTGAAGAGTAATTTCATCTTCGTAACAAAGATTATGAATCACATCTTTTTTGTGTTTATATTTGAAGTTCTCCAATTGTTCTCCTAATTTATATTTGATTGCGGTTTCTTCCTTTTTCGTATAGTGAAAGTGCATGGGGTACGAAATGATAATCAAAAAATTAAAAAATAGTTTATCAAAATCATTTGATAACTTATTTTTTGGCTTGGTGTATAGTCTATGCTTTTCATGCAACGCAAAATGTGTTTTCATAAAATGAGGCTGAAACTGTGCAACATTCATTGTACATTACATCGTGTAGATATATTTATATTAAATTTTCCTTGATATTATTCTTCAATGATAAGTGTTCATGGAGCTCCTTTTCCTGATTTTCGTGGAATTCAATGTAGGTTTCAATTTTCTTGACAGTCATATCATCCAATTCATTCATACTTAAAAAGCACCCGTTAGAGTTTTCCGATATATTCACGCAATTGGATGAACCCTTGATGATCCGCAATATTTCAATATGATGCGACGGGTCTAGTTTTCCAATCTTAGAAACAATATTATCTAATTCTTTGCTTTCGTACATTAAATATAGTAGATCTATTTTTTTAAATGATTTCCGCAAGCACATAAATAGATGGGTCATGAATTTCAAATCGGTAGCTAATCACCTTGACTTGAATGATATCTCCTTCGTTATATTTAGAATTGTTATCATTTTCAAATATGGTTGGATTGTGTAACTGACTCGCAAATACAATAATTGGATTTTCAATTTCATTATGACTAAGAATCGCCTTAATACCAATTTTTGTAACGTTCTGAATCATACATTGAAATGTCATATTTTCATGTGGATAACACACTTGAAATTCATACAACACATTATACTCAATATTTGATTGTAGTGTTTTACCGGCGCTATATGACACCACTTTATGATCATTATTGAATATATATCCTTCTTTTTCACATTGATTCAAGATATTTTTTTCTGCATAGTTCAAAAATTCTTCTTCTAAATTCGCACCGATTTTAACAAACGGTATAGATACCTTGTGATGAATCAATTGTTTTTCAAATAACCCCTTTTGTTGTAGCAAATCTGTGGCCATGATGTTGTTTACTATATATATACCACATATTTAAATCAATTTTTTAAGTTGATACGAAACAAAATGCAACTTATCTAAATAGTAAGCGTTTTCATCATTCAAACATATACATATGTATTCAAAAAGAACGCACATTGTTTCGGGTCCATAATCGCGTTTTTTGGAAACATCAAAGAAATTATATTTCGTTGATATCGGATTCAATAATGTATTCAATTCGCCTTTCATTAGTTTTGGAATTTTTTGAGAAAAAAGGGCTCCGCGGTTGCTTTTTGTGCTGCATACTTTGAGACTATGTGTTTCTTCTTTGGAGGAATAATCAATGAAAGCAAACTTATCTTGAAACGTAAGAGAGTCGCACAATGTCAAAACGCTATTGAAAATATCTTCATAACCAATATTATTTTTCATGGTTCTGTTCATAGTTACCAATTTCTTCTCGCTATCATCGTAAACGTAGGGTAATACATAATCTGGTAAAAGTCCTTTTTGAAGTTTTGCATTGATTTTCGCTTTCTTCTTCAAATCCACCACAAAGTATACTAAATGTTGATTGATTTGAAAAGAAAACGATTGATAATACGCTTTCATATATTTTTCCAAGGTAGTAAAAGAAGATTTATTGTTATATAACAATTCTTGAGAAAGAATAAGTTCTTGTTTTACGGATAAACATTCCAACATATGATACACTAGTGTTTTCTCCATATTTTCCTTGGTAAAGATATTTGAGTTTTCATCATAGTTTTTTAAAAACTGATTTATAGACGATGCATATATATCGTAATAATCACGTTGCTTTTCGTGTTGAGTTTCGTGTATTTTTGTACCACGCTCATAGAGACGAGAGACTTTGTCATATGCTTTTTCATAGGCACTTAGCGGCCGATTGTTATTTGAGTTGGAAGTAACCACATTGTTGGTGTTTGAATTTTGTTGGAAAAATTCTTGTCCAATGTGTGATGTTCTGGAACGAAACGGTTTTGATAATTCTTCAATACCAAGCGTGGTATTGGTTTCAATTGGTTTAAATATATATAAATCTTTCACATTGAATAAACGCCCTTTGCGCATATATTTGTCCAATAGCAATTCATCTTCATTTTCAATCAAATACGTCAACGCATGATGAATATGGTCTAACATGATAGAGTTGGACTGTAAAATTTCAACCAATTGACTTTTTTTAAATACGTGTTGTTTTTGAAACAGTTGTTTGATTTGGTATATCAATTTTGGACGAAATAAGTGATTATATTGATAGGAAGAATAATCAATTTCATCATCGTCATTGGTTTCATATAAACATTTATACCCACATTCACCATAGTCGCAAATAGACGAATACGGTTCATCTCCAATGTGAAAATCAATATTTGTTCCATCTGATAATGTGATTGGAATCATTTCATCTAAACGAGCAAAAGAGGTTTGTTCATAGTTCAATAAGCAATCCACACTAACTGATTTTAATACTTTTTGTACTTTTCCTATTTTAATTGCCTTTTGTTCGGCATGTCTATACATATACATATCAATCGTTTCACGTTCCACAAGATTTGGATCGCGTGATGCATGTAGAAATATTTGACAATTACGTTTTTCAATGGGTAATTTTTTGTGACTGCAATATCGTATAGCGCGACCAATGATTTGATCTATTCTGTTCAAATTATACCAAGGATCGACAATATGTACTTGGCGTAAATGTTTGAAATCAATTCCTTCACTACCCGCTTGCGATATCAAAACAACCTTGCACTTGGATCCATCAATATTATTGGAAGCATTGATCAATTGAAGTTCTTCTTTATTGGATTTACTATACTTTAAATCTCCAGTGATCATGGCATATTTGTAGTCTTGTTGAGAAGAAGATTTAGAACTTAGTAGATTCGTTTCACGTGCGCTCAAGCGACTGAACCCGTTTTCTTCTAGTGCAAGCGCTATGGGCACAAGACCAGCATCCAAATATTGCGAATAAATCAATATGATCCCTTCTGAGTCATCAATATTTTGTAAAATTGACTTTATTTTTGCGCTATACGTACCAACAATATCTTTATGAAAGGAGCGTTCTTCACCAATATAGGTAAACTGTTTCGTATTTGGATTAAATTGCACGAGTTCTTCCAAGGCTTCTTTGCCAATATATGTTTTGTTTGTGGATTCTTTATAAACACAAAAAATCAGCGCTTGTAATGCTGTTTGAACATGGGTATTGTTCAAAGATCTTGACTTAACTTTTTTTTCATTTGTCTCTTCTGCTTCAAACAACTGAGGAAGAACAGGATTATATGTTTTTTCAATCTTATCAATAATGCTACTGTACCCCATATTTTGCTGTGGAGATAAGTCACTGACATATATATCAAGATGTTCTAAAGCCGAGTCAAGGGGCGTTTCATTGAATTGTAGCGTTGGATATTCCATAAAAGTAATGCTTTTGGAATGATCAAAATGTTTTGGAAATATTTTGTAGGGAAACGCGTATGGATTTTCACCACGTACGTAAGATACATATCCATTGCATTTTGCAATTAGCAACCGTTTACCAACATCTTCCCCATCTTTTACAAGAAGATTGTCATCTTTATCAAAAATATCATTGGTTTTGAGCGGACTTTGTTTATCATTTATATTCAAAAGATTGATAAGAAATACAATTTCGCGAGGATTATTATACATTGGTGTCCCGCTCAAAAAAAGAAGCTTCATATGTTGCACGTATTTCAAGAGTATATTGAATCCATTGGCCACAATTTTCCCAGTCTTATTATTTGAATCAATCATTCTGATGTTGTGCACTTCATCAACGACAATCATCCTACCACTATATTGGTCTCGTAGTTGTTTTTTGATTATTTTCTCCGATGTTTTCTTTGCTTTATAATCGCTCATTTTTTTTTGTATAGAGTTTCCGAATTTTTCATATCCCATAAACTCGTAATGTTTACTGATTTTTCGGTATATTAATTTGGAAATGCTTTCCTTTGAAATACTTTGCATGTTATAATAACTCAACTCTTGGAGAAACTCTTCGCCCACACATCCATCAAGCTTCCACATTCCATTTACCTTTTTCAATTTATCTGGATCAAACAATTGAAGTTTGAAATTGCTTTGAATATTTGGTGACGCAACAATCAATATTTTTTTGAATTGTTTATTGAACTTATTATATTTTCGGTGTTCTTCTGTAATACCAATGACACTGCAAGTTTTTCCACTTCCCATTCCATGGTAAAGTAAGAGTCCGTTATATGGTGTATATCGGCTAATGAACGTTTTTACAAACTCTTGATGGGGAGCCAATGTAAACAGGTCATTTTCACAAGTGTCATGATTGTTTTTATCCTTTGCGCTGTATTTCATTTGAAATTGTTTCTTCAACGCAATTTTTTTTTGAAACATTGGATCATTCAAAAGAGGATATGGTAGTTTCCGGTTGATCACAACTTTACTCATATATAATTTGTGATTATTTATTT
>CENG01113864.1_pt1 | contig 13825 bp, 16 predicted proteins | sample 530131 | NCBI WGS metagenome assembly CENG01 (sample SAMEA2591057, study PRJEB7988) | marine metagenome | biome: marine biome (ENVO:00000447); feature: surface water (ENVO:00002042) layer; material: saline water (ENVO:00002010), including plankton (ENVO:xxxxxxxx) | depth 5 m
ATGATGCTGAGATGGCCCGACCTCTTTTCAACTCTTAGGGTCAGTTGGATGCAAACATCAGGATTCCTGACTTGCCGCCAGACTTGCGTTAAGCAAAGTTACAATCGAATTCTGATTGAGTTGTGAAAGGATCGCTGGCAATCGTGGCCCACGTTCTGTGCCCATGATGCACAGATAGAGTGCCCTGTATGCGTGACGAGGCGAGGTTTCAAGGTTCTTCGCTGCTCCAGATATTGAGGATTGAATCGATGCAGAATCCCATTCACATGACCCAAGAACTTGTATCAGTTGAGGGAGAACTGCGATGTTATCTTCATCCAGCATAGCGATTGCTCCACGATTTGGTTGTTCTAAAATCGTAATTCGCAGTTCATCAGGGAAGTGTCTGGAGTTGATCCAGGTCCTCATTCTATTCAGACGTTCAACCATCGTTGAAGGCGGAGACTGGTCAACTCCAAGGGATTCCCATACATCCTCATCCTTCGATTTGGTTTGGGCAAGCATAGCAAGATGGCGGAATGTCACTGATGATGCTTCCTCAAGAGGTGTAATCAAGGACAACTCGAGAGCCGTCTTTGCATCTTCGATCGCCACCATCTGGCGCCGGCTTAGGCCTTCTTTCTCCATTTCTATAGCAAAATCTCTTGATGTCGTCCGCTCGAATTCATCGGCAATATTGACCAGACCCATACCTGTGTCGAATTCGATGGCCTTGTTGGGTTTGGTGGATGCTACCAGGTAGCGGAGGATTTCCGGTGGTACAAGTGAAAGCGCTTCAAGTGGCCCAACCGTATTGCCTGAAGAGGACGACATCGCTCCTTGACCACGAAGGCTAATCCATTCATAGGTCAAATCGACAGGAGCGTTGCGGCCAAAGAGTTCGACGATTTCTTTTCCAGTATCGTAGGAACCTCCTGCTGCACCATGATCTTTCCCAAAAGGTTCCATTGAAACTCCAATCCATGCCCATTTTGCAGGCCAGTCAATTCTCCATGGGAGTTTCCCCTCTCCCTTTGTCACATCGCTTTGACCTTCGTTTCCTTCTGAATCAATCCAGGAAACGATGGGGTCATTCCATCCAGTGACCGTAATTCCATCGATTGACCCCTTTGCGTCGATAGGATTCCACGGAAACCAATCGTCCGATAATTCTCGGCTTGATACACGTTCAATGATTTCTCGAATTTTGTCCGCATTGTTGCAAGCAATCCGTGCAGTTTCTGCAAATTTACCCGAGGCGTATGAGTCAAAATTATCAATGAATCGTGGCCGAACATCGATTTGTTCAAGCGCCTGCTTAAACGGTTCAAGAAAGTGATCGGCGTAGGAAATCCCCTTTGAAAAACGGTCCATGTCAGGACATCCACTCTCGTCGGGAGGCGGTATTTGTTTCAGTTGATGGCCGATGTATTGAGCATAGGTGTCATCAAGAAAGGAGTATACTTTTCTCAGAGGATCAGCACTATCGACGATGAAAACGAACTCAACATCCAAGCCAGCCTTCTTTGCAGCTTTTGAAATCATATCTCCTGTCAAGATTTCACGAAGGTGGCCTATGTGGAATTCACCACTCGGTGTGATTCCAGTCGAGACAATATGCTTGGTCCCACGCTCGGAAAGGCGTTGTGCTACAACATCCGACCAATGCATGAATTCACCTCAAACAGGTACGGCTCGAATGAGTCCGCGAAGAGGGACATCATCGACTTCGTTACGAACAGTCTTGTTGACCAGAACGATGGCAAGGACAACCTCTCCTCCAGAGGCACGGATAGCTGCAATGGTGTTGCTCATGGTGACTCCGCTAGAGAGGACATCGTCAATGATTGCTACTTTCTTTCCACCTCCAACTTGGCCGTATTTATTGGAGAGTGCACCTGCACCAGGTTCTCCATCCACATTTCGGTGAATTGCTACCTCAACATCGAGGGCTTGTGCAACTTCATGAGCAAAAGCAATTCCGTTGATGGAAATGCCAACGATCGTGTCGATCTCTTCCACTTCTTCCATTACAACATCTGCCATGATGTCGCCGATTGCAGTAATTCGTGCTGGGCGCACTCCGATTGTCCTCCATCCGATACGGACGTCTGTTGGACGTTCGGATTTTGAATCGGTAAGAAGCCACTGGATTGTATCTTGAGAAAGAGACAACTCATCTGCAATTTGCTGAGAGTTGAGGCCATCTTTACGGAGATTTTTCACGATGGTCTTGAGTTCTTCAATGCTTAGTGTCATGTTATCGTGCTAAGCGAACACCCTTACCACCATGAAGGCTTTGCATATATTCCATCAAAGGCTTGAAGAGAAAGGTGTGGCAGGATGCAACATGAGCGACTTCGATTACGAGACACTGCTTAACCGAGCACGTGACAACATCCCGGAGGATATTTCGTCTCGAGCACGTTGGCGTCTGCCCGAACCTCAGATCATGATCGAGGGTTCAAACACCATCCTTCGCAACTTTACGGAAGTTGTTGGAATGATGGACCGTGACGATAATCACGTTTACCAATACATCCTCAATGAATTGGGAACTTCAGGTTCTCGTGATGGACCTCGGGCACGATTCAAGGGGCGTATTCCTCCAAAGCGTTTGAAGAAGGCAATCGTTGGATATGTCAACACCTACATCAAATGCAGTCAGTGTGGTGCTCCAGATACTCATTTCATCAAACAGGATCGAACAACATTACTGAAGTGTCAAGCTTGTGGTGCAACACGGCCTGTCAAACTCTGATCAATTAGTCTTCAAACGTCATTTGAAGAACGGAGTCGATGGTTCCGTTTTCGATATGCTTGACCAGCGACTGAATATCAATATCGGATTGTAATCGGTACCATGTGCCCTCAGGATAGACGACACATGCGATTCCGTTCTCGCAGAAATCAAGGCATCCCGATTTCTGGATTCGTATATTCTGAAGCCCTTGTTCTCTTGCTGCGAGTTTAATCGCAGAAAGCAATTCAAGGCTATCTCGTTTTTTGCAAGAAGGCCGAGAGGCCCCTTCTGGGCGTTCATGTCCACAAATGAAGACGTGCCGTTCGTAACCAGGTGAATCGCGCCCTTTTGGGTCAACTGGCATCGTTCAAACCTCTAGAGAATTGATTGCCAATGCAACTTCAACATCGAGTGAAGTGACCTTTCCTTGATCGTGTGTTGTAAGTTCAACAACGACGTATCCCCACCCAAAATGGAGGTCTGCATGATGATTTTTTTCTTCGCAGATGACACTTATTTCATCAACAAAGGTCTTTGCATCTGCAAAATTATCAAATGAGAATTCCCTCATGAGATGGTTTTCTTGAATCGACCACCCAGTGGGAACCTCCATTGGTTCAACCCCAAAGATGTGCATCGTCGTTGCCTGCAGTTTCCTTCTCTACTTTCTCATGGAGGGTCGATCGTCGCTTCATATCTTCTCTCTCAAACGCAAGAAGTTCCTTGTCGTCGATGTATGCAGGTCTCATGTGTGCGATGAGAACAATTTGAACTACCGTATCGCGAGCAACAAATCTCCTCGAACCAGTCTCATCAAGAATTTCGAGGCTTGTCTTTCCTGAAGATATCAGACGGCCGCGAACCCATGGTTCTGCGTCCGGCAGAAGGGCACGAGCGTCGATGAGAATCTCAATCAAATCATCTCTGCGCAGGCCATTCCTTCGTTCGAGGAGATCTCCATGGTGAACACCTTGTAATTCTTCAAGGGAGGGGGAGCCTAGGTCACTCCACAACCCAACGGCCCATTCAGGGAGTTCCACTTTGTTCGTCTTTTTCGCCATGATGCACTCTGGTTGGCGACCCTACATAACCATGTGCAATTTCTTTCTTCAGGCTTCGAACGGGGTGATGGGTTCTTGAAGGGACGTCGCTCCGCTTGATTCGGGGTTCACATGAAAGTCACGTGGCGGCAATTGCCGACGGTCTTGTTTGAGGATGAGGTCCTCGACAAGGCATTCTCTCGTGCAAGGAAGGCTGCGGACCGTGTCGAAGACCACAATCGTGTCTTCCGAACTCGGAAACAGATGACTCGAATGGTTCAAACTGCTGCGGATATCATCCACACGATGTTGACGGAAACAGTCAGAACTTGGCCTTCGTTGGATCAGTCTCCGCAGTTTGACGTTGCTATGATTGAAGCCTGTGTCGGTACCGACGATTACAGACATCACCTTTCCATGCTCCAATGGGGCGGTTCGCAAGTCCAGCGGATTGCAACACAAAATAATCGCAAGATTGTTCGCACAGCTCGAATCGAATTGATGCATGAGGCAAGAAGAGAGGCGTACGGTCGAATCGGTTCCATCATGGGGCGTGTTGGACCCTCGTTGAAATGGTTGAATGAATCAAGGGAGATTCTCAAAGCCCTTCCTCAGATTGACAGCACTCTTCCTGTAATCGTGGTATGTGGAGCTCCGAATGTGGGTAAATCAGCCTTCATCAGCGCTTTATCTTCGGGTAAAATGGAAGTGAATCATTATCCGTTCACAACAAAGCAAATTCACATCGGCCATTTTACTCACCGACGACTTCAACATCAAATGGTTGACACACCAGGTCTTCTGGATCGTCCGATGGATCAACGCAACTCAATCGAATTACAAGCAATTGCTGCACTTGAACACGTCGGAAGTCTTGTCCTGTTTTTGGTTGATCGAACAGAAACATGTGGAATGTCATGGGAAGACCAAATGAACTTGCTTGGAGATGTTGAGCGTCTCTTACCAGGTACAGAATTGATGGTCGTGAGTTCGAAAGCTGATGCTCTGAAACCATTACCGAATGATTGGGATTTAATTCGAGAAAACGAAGAGCGATGGAGAGAAAACGGGTCCCAAGGTGAACCGAAATTACCGCTTTTGTACGATGATGAAGGTCGCCCAACAATGAGTGCTTTGGAAAACGTTGGCCTCGATGCATTACGGCTTGAAGTTGTACGCAAAGTCAAGGCTGCTCAAGTTGTAGATCCCCTCACACTACCGGAAGGGTGGCATCGTTCTCGATAACTTCACATTAACCGAGCGAGCACCGGCAGCATTGTGAGGAAGGCAAAGATGCCGAAGAAAACTAACATCCAAACGCGCATGCGTTCCTTGTTTTTCTCGTCCTTTTCGTATTTCTTGATGCAATCTGCATCTTTACAGACTCGTTCTTCTGCTTTGGCAGAGATGTCTATGCCGCAGACACGACAATGCTTGTGAGAGGGAATGTGTGCCAACGCCTTGGAACGCTTCGGCATGTTCTTGACTTTCTGCTTCACTGCTGCTGCGTCGACCATCGAATCACTCCGGTTGAACCAAGGTTCCTTCAAACGGGCGTCCTTCCAATGCATCTTCAATCCGACGGATGTCTCGTCCATCAAGGACGCCAATTCTCAACCCACAATCGATTGCCCAGTTGACAGCGATTGGATCGACAGCTGCACTCTGGCCTGGGCCAAGTGGTTCAGTTCCTGTAATCTCTTGCAGTTCTGAAAGAGTTAGAACATCAATTGGCTTTGCATCATCATTTTTGCGAGGGTCTGCTGTATAGACATGAGAAACATTTGTTGCAATAATTACGTGTGCAGCCCCTGCGTCTCTCGCAAATGCAACGCTTACCGCATCCGTTGTATGACCGGGAGCAGTCCCCCCCATAACCACAATATTGAACGATTCAAACAATTGTGCAGCATGGTCAGTTGTAGTTGGAATTTCGTTCGCAACATTGCAGCCAATTTCGGAGAGCATTGTTTGCAGGATGGTTGCGTTTAATCGTGTAGCTGCAATGCCAATCTCATCGAGTTTAAATCGATCTGAGATTAAGTGATCAGCGAGTTGAATCCCGTTGCGTGCAGGCGTCCCTCCGCCAACAACAAGGCCAATTTTCCTTCCATTTCCTTCGAAATGAACAATGGTTTGACGCAGTTGTCCTAGCCAAGTTTTGACGTCATGGTCGCCGTATAGGAGCGAACCTCCGAGTGCGATGATGGTTGGTGCGACCATAGATTCGCCTCGACAAGGCGTTTCTTATGGCTTGTCCTATCAAATCCAAGGCGAGAGTTGAAAACCCTTGGTCCGACCCCAACAGATAGGGGGTCAGGAAGTGTCGGAAGATGTTGAACTCGCAGCACGTCGCCTTCGCCTCAAACTTGCCCTTGAAGACCTTCGAGAAATGAAAGGGTTTGGTACTGAACTTGTTACTGTCATTATTCCTCCTGACCGACAGATTAGCGATGCACGTTCACTTTTACAAAACGAACACGGACAGGCTGCCAACATTAAGTCAAAATCCACCCGGAAGAATGTACAAGGTGCGATTGAATCTGCAATCTCCTCACTTTCTCGTTTCAAAACACCGGGTGAACGTGGTATTGCACTCTTTACAGGCGCAATTATTGTTGGAAACAACAAGACGCGTCAAACAACCGTTGTCATCGACGACCCCCCTCAGGAGTTGCTTTCGTTCCGCTATCGATGCGATTCAAAATTTGAATTGACACAACTTGAGGATATGCTCGTGGATAAGCGATCGTATGGTTTGTTCGTTATCGACCGTTCAGAAGCAGCATATGGAATCGCTTCCGGTAAGCGCATCCACGTGCAGGAGCACTTGGTTTCCAACATTATGGGGAAGCACCGGCAAGGTGGTCAGTCTGCTCAACGTTTCGAGAGATTGATCGAAGAGGCAGCCCACAATTTCTTCAAGCGAGCAACAGAACACGCTTGCTCGTATTGGCTGCCGAACCTCGAAAACATTCAGGCCATCATCATCGGCGGCCCTGGTGCTACGAAAGATTACGTTGTACGTAACGAATACTTCCACCACGAAATCGCCAAGAAGATTGCGAAAACACATTTCGATGTTGGTTATTCAAACGAGTCAGGAGTTCGTGAACTCGTCGATAATGCTGGTGCCTTAATGGGTGAGATCGAATTGGATGCCGAACGTCAAACGATGAATCGATTTTTGGCAGAATTGATTAAGCCTCAGCCACGAGCAACCTATGGTGAAATGATGTTGCGTCAAGCACTCGATCAAGGCGCAGTTGATACGTTACTCATTTCTGAGAGCATGCGTAAGAACTCAGTTGAGATTGAATGTGGAGGATGCGGACATACTTGGACTGCATCTCTCTCACGAACCGATGAACTTCCAGAATGCCCTTCTTGCGGAGTAGGTAACGACTCACATAAGGAGCTCAACAACATATCTCTCATCGATGTTCTGAGTGAAATGGCTGCAAAATCCAACAGTGAGATTGCCTTTATTTCAACCGATACTGAAGAAGGGGCTCAACTTGCATACGGCTTTGGTGGCCTTGCAGCAATATTGCGTTATCCAATGATGTGAGGTGCTGAATTGAAATTACTTCACGATATGATTTCTCCACATTTGGAACACCTTCTCTCCGCAAAGGGCATAGAGAAGGCCACATGGGAATCCATGCTTCAGCCAAGTCGAGAAGCAAGCCAAGGTGATCTCACTTTACCTTGCTTTCCTTTTGCATCCGTTCTGAGAATGGCTCCACAAGCGATTGCTGATGAACTTGCAGCCTCATTTCCACCCCTGGATGCATTGCTGAGTGTTTCTTCCGTGAATGGGTACCTGAATTTCAAAGCCCATCCTGAATGGCTGGCGAATGCCATTCTTTCGGAGCAGATTTATATCGGAAATGCATTGGAAAACTCTGGAAAAACCGGTGAACGGGTGCTTCTTGAGCATACCTCTGCAAACCCAAACGGTCCATTCCACGTAGGTCGTGCAAGAAATGCAATCTTGGGTGATACCTTGGTTCGTTTGCATCGTCTCCATGGTGATGATGTTCGAGCAGAGTATTACGTCGATGACATGGGTAAACAGGTTGGTGTTCTTGCATGGGCTCTTGAGAACCTCGGCAAGGAGGACGTCGAAAACCTCCTTTCGGAACGTGAACCACCTTCCGAGCGTTGGGCAGACAAAGCAGATCATCAGCGTGTTCGTTGGTATCAAGCGGCTCAACTTCTAAGGAACGATGCTGATGAGGCGCGTAAAGCGGAGATTGAGAAAGAGATTGGTCAATTGGTCCATGCAAGTGAACATGGTGATGTCGGCGTCCTTGAGTCCTTTGAATCCGCATATAGTCCTGTCTTGGATGGAATGTTAATCACACTCTCACGACTTGGAATTTCATTTGACACGTTCACGAAGGAATCGACATTTGTTGTCAACGGAACAGTCGCAGAACTGATGAAAACTCTCGACAGCCTCGAGATATCTGGAACTGCTGATAATGGAGCTGGATACCTTGATCTTGGTCAGCGAGGTCTCAAAGGGAAAACTGAATTCTTCTATAGAAGAGGCGATGGTTCGAGTCTTTATGCAACTCGTGACGTTGCTTATCACATGTGGAAATGGGGTGAGTCAAATCGTCTTGTCAACGTGCTTGGCGAGGATCACAAATTGCAAGCAAAACAGGTTGGGATGACGTTGGAGGAACTTGGCCAACAGCGCCCCAACGTTCTGTTCTATTCATTCATTAAACTCCCAGAAGGTAAGATGAGTACACGTCGAGGCAACGTTGTCTTCATGGATGACCTCCTTGAGGAAGCACATGCACAAGCATCAGCGGTTGTTCGAGAACTACGTCCCGAATACGATGGAGAAAAAGTGGCCCAAATTGCTGAGGCAGTAGGGGCTGCAGCAGTTCGGTTTAACATCATCAAAGTCAGTCCTGAAAAAGGATTTACGTTCCGCTGGGAAGAAGCACTTGCCTTTGAAGCAGGGTCTGCTCCTTTCATCATGTATGCTCACACTCGTGCTTGCTCAATTGCACGTCGTGTTGTAGGTCTTCCAGTGTCTGAACTTGAACGTCCTACCGTCGAAAGCATGCCAGAGGGGTTGGTCGAATTACTGCGTTTGATGTGCACGCACAACGATGTGATTGAACGTTCTGTTCGTGAACAGAAAGCTCATTTGTTCGCCCTTCACATGCTCGAACTCGCCAATGCCTACAATGGATTTTATCGTGATTGCCCCGTAGTTCAAAAGGATAAGGTCGATTCATTTGCTTTCTCAATCAGTGAAATGGCGCGTGAACTGATGCGATCTGGTTTGGAAGGACTTGGAATTACTCCGATTGAAGAAATGTAATCATTCCGTGGATTCATTCATCGATTCGTACATCGCTTGAGTTGCAGTGTTGCTGTATTCTTCTGTTGAGGCGAGAACATCTGCTCCAACTGTCCGCAATTCATTGTATGCTTCTTCAATATCTTTGACCTGTTTCAAGAATCGAAGTGGAGGCCATCCACAATCAATGATTTCAGGATCAACGGTGCTCTGCTCAATCCATGCTGAACATTGCGAACCATAGCACAATGCTGAGAGGTGTTCAAGATCAACCCAAAAGGTCCTTCGTTGACAAACCGGGCAGATTTTGCCTTCCAGAGTGATAAGCACAGTCATGCCATCCGTTCCGACAACATCAACATCCCATGCGATAATGGTCGCTTGTTCGAGATTCATCTGTTCGCTCTTGGCAAGAAAGGTCTTCATGACTTCCCATGCGATTTGTTCGGTACTAAAGCAACCCATGCCAATGGCGTTCCCATCCACTTCAAGGACGGATGGAACAAACACACGGCTGGGTGAATCCATGAAGCGTCTTGCACGCCGAAGCCTTTCAATGCTACCGTTTAGAACCGCAAGATTCAGCGATTCCATGTGTACTCAATGTACGGCAACCCGCCTGGATGAGGGAGGGGTGCTTCAGGTTTCTCGATTCGAACTAAGATGCGACGTACACTCTTCGATTGTTGAATACGTTCAGATATTTTGATTGCCATCGATTCAAGCAATCGAATTGGAGGCGAATCCAAGATTACAGCATCGATTGCGCCTTGCAACTGAGCATAATCCAACGTGCTTCCAAGTTGCCCCTCATGTATCGTAGTCGATAGATCAACTCGAACCGAGATGTTGAACGGTTGAGGGTTCTGGTGCTCTTCGTCGAAGTATCCGTGAATGCCTTGTACGAGATAGTCGTCAAGGCCAACGGTGAAGGTCAAATTTCTCACTCCTCGTCACGTTCGTGGACCCAAATCAAATGATAACCGAATTGAGTCTTAATCGGTGAAGATACGGTTTTGAGGGGCGTGCTCCAGACAGCATCCTCGAATTCTCGTACCATATTTCCTTTCCGAAACCATCCAAGGTCGCCACCACGCTGCGATGATGGGCAGCTTGATTTCTTACGAGCAAGTTTCTCAAAATCCTTGAGTTTCCCAATCTTGTCAGAGATTTGGACGGCTTCAGATTTTGAAGCAACGAGAATATGCGATGCATGGGCGCTTGGTTTTACCATGGTGTAGCCACCTCGGTTTCCTTCTTGAACTCAACGCTTAGGCAAAGACGGGCCAAGCAAGGTGTCGAATGTAGGTTCCGTATGCAATGACGGACACTCCAAGCGATTCCTCGTTAAAACGGTCCATCGTATCCGCATAGGTGTGATACTCATAGGAACCTGATCCGTAGCAAACCAATGCGTTGCCCGTTACTCCATCGGGCAGGTCGTAGACGAATGGTCCATGATCGGAGTTGTAGGGCATGCCATCAGGTGCGCCTCTTTCTCCTTCCAACAATCCAGTGGAAACCAAATACTTGGGAAAAAGATCAGGCCGCTCTTCTTCGAGTACGTCAAGAATATCCTTCATCGCATTAATGTCTCCTTTAGAATTGGAAAAGAAGCGAAGAGAGTTTCCTCTTTCAGCAATGTCGATGTCAACGTGATTCATATCCAAATTGATGTAAAGGCGAAGATTTCTTGCCAACTCGTTTGCATTTGCACCGACGTAGGCTTTGCTCCCCCAGAGTCCTTCCTCTTCTCCACCCCACGTGCAGAATCGAATTGTGTATTCGGGAGTTCCACTCTCGTTTGCGACCATGGCGATTTGTCGAGCCATTTCAAGAACAGTCGCAGTTCCAGATGTGTCATCAACTGCTCCTTGAGCATGGTAGACTGTATCGTGATGTGCACCAACAATGATGAGTTCCTCGCTCTTTCCATAGAGAGTTCCACAAGGTACGCTCACGGAGAGTTCACCTGCATTGTCCACATCAGAAAAGAGCCTTAGAAATGCTCCTTGTTCTGCAAGTTCAATCATCTGATTTCCAGTGTTATTTGAAACTGCTATGAATGGGATGTTTTCTGGAATCGAACCACTGTTTGCTGCTTTCATATCGTCCACTCGAATGGATTTGAAGATAGGAACACAATCGTCTGACTCGATTTGTCCACAATTGGATTGGTTGTTGATTCTGAAAATACCTGCTAACCCAAATTCAGCGGCTTTGATGTATATTCCCGTATTCCCATCTATGCTATTGCCACCTCGAACAATTCCTACCTTGCCGGAGGCTGAGCCCCAGAGGCCATCATCTGTCCCATCATCAAGATCGACCAATTCCATTTCTTGACCAAATTGAATATCTGCAGAACCTGAGTATCCTTGCAAAACAAAATCAGTCCGATGTTCGAAAGTAGTAACTGCCCCGATACCACTGTTGCATGCAGCACCAGTTACAGGCGCTCCGAGCAGACCACCTGCTGGTGGTTGACACATGGCAACAATTGGCGCACTGTTGATCGCAAACATAGGGACTGGGTAGGTATTCAACTGAGGAGAGTAGCCCATTTCAGTGAGGTTGTCGAGAATCATTTGAGCCCCAGCTGCTTCTTCAGGACTACCTGACATACGACCTTCCCATTCAGGATGTCCGAGATTGACAAGCTCCTGCGCATACCAACGGGTTTGACTCGCATCAAAGCCAATCGGTTCATACACGGGTTCATCTTCGCCAAATCCAAGAATAGAAGGGTTGAATAGAACGAGTACAAGCAGCAAAACTGCGGCTACAGAACCAACAGTTTGTGCTAAATTAAATTGTCCAATCACGGTTCGCGTCCAGACAGAAGAAACGAGTTCAATTTTGGGTTCATCATACACTGAGCTGAGCCGTTCGATAAGTTCGGCTTTCTTTCCAGATTTGGAAAGTCCTTGTTCCTCAAGGAGAACTTTGAGTTCTGCAACAGTCATGGATTCGAATGACTCCGCTTGGCTCATGTTTGGCTTCAATCAGGCTCAACATTTGAACCCGTTGGAGAGATGCATCTCATTCGTCTAATTCTTCACCAGTCCAGCGCTTGCCGATGGTGTGTTTGAGTCCAATTTGATCGAGAATTCGAGCCACAACGAAATCAACCATGTCATCGATTGATGTGGGATGATTGTAGAACCCAGGGGAAGCAGGAATCACAACAGTTCCCCAACCCGACAACTTTGCCATGTTTTCCAAGTGAACAGTTGCGTAAGGAGCCTCTCTTGGAACGATAATCAAGTTCCTTCGTTCTTTCAAAGCGACAATAGCAGATCGAGTAATGAGGTTGTCTCCAATACCTGCCGCAAGTTTTCCGAGGGTTGTACCAGAACATGGGCAGATGACAACAGCGTCAATTGGGGCTGAGCCAGATGCTGATTTCGCACCAATGTTTGCTTGTTCTTCGAGAATAGCACCGGTTTCTTCAGCAAGTGCTTCAGGAGTCGTATCGCATTCGTGTTTGAGTGTTATTCGACCTGAATCGCTAACGACGAGTCGAATGCCCACACCGAGTTCATTCAGCACTTGTGCAAGTCGGACGCCGTAGATGGCTCCACTTGCACCAGAGATTCCCAACACCACCTCGCCCATGATGTTCACTCGATTGGTTCTAATATATGCACTTGTTTGTAACCGCCGTGACATAACATGTCTCAGAGAGGTCTTCTTTGGGAGACCAATTGCTCTTGTTGTATCATAAAAAGAATTGAAGAATCAGACATTACTAAGGCTCACCGACTTAGAACGTCTGAAATCGTCTTGAGAAGCGAATCTTGAAGTTTTTTTCCGTCGATGTTGTAATTCAGTTGCGCGAGTGATGTTGTCGTAGATTCTTGAAGTCCACATCCTGCTAAATTCTCAACCCTTCCAGTTGGAGTGTCGTAATTGATGGTGAATCCATGTCGACTAACCCATCGCAGGAACGATAATCCAATGCTACAGATTTTTTTCCCATCAACCCACACGCCTTGCATTCTATCATCCCTGTAGCCTTCGACACCAAGGGTCTCCAAGGAAGCGATTACCCACGATTCAATTTTTGAAATGATATCAGCAACCGATTTTTCATCGCCTTTATTCCAGTGAATGATCGGATAGACGACCAATTGACCAGGGCCGTGCCAAGTGAGACCGCCACCACGATCAACTGGGTGGCTCCGATAATCCGAAGGCGGTGCAACCCCGTCATTGCGTGCACGCGGTCCAACAGTGACGATTTCAGGATGTTCGAGAAAGAGAACGGTATCTGGGATTTCATTATTGATCCGTTGCTTTTGCAATGTGGACATCATTTCGAGTGCGTCTGTGTATTCTATGACGCCAAGAGTACGAATGTCAATCGACAGCATGCTCCCTCCTCAATACTGTCCAGATGATCCGAATCCACCTTCTCCACGCTCAGTCGATTCCAATTCATCAAGGGCTACCTCTTCTATGTGAACAAGGGGAACGGGTGCAAACAACATTTGAGCAACACGCTCACCTTTTCCTACTGTAAACGAGTCACCTTCTCCAATCCACGTTGCAAGAACCTTGAGCTCACCACGATAATCTGAATCAATGGTACCAACTCCGTTTGGAAGAATCATGCCCTTCTTTCCAAGAGATGATCTGCACCGAATCTGTCCTTCCCATCCTTCAGGGATAGCGCAGGCAAGTCCGGTTGGTATCATCACCGATGCCCCTTTCACAACGGTCGTTTCTTCA
>CENG01120154.1_pt1 | contig 13728 bp, 11 predicted proteins | sample 530131 | NCBI WGS metagenome assembly CENG01 (sample SAMEA2591057, study PRJEB7988) | marine metagenome | biome: marine biome (ENVO:00000447); feature: surface water (ENVO:00002042) layer; material: saline water (ENVO:00002010), including plankton (ENVO:xxxxxxxx) | depth 5 m
AAACAATAATGAAGAGGTTTTAAAGTTTAACACCCCTATAGTTAATCAGATAATTTTTCCGTTAATTCTGGAACGGCTTCAAATAAGTCAGCCACCAATCCATAATCAGCAACTTGAAATATTGGCGCCTCTTCATCCTTGTTTATTGCAACGATAATTTTTGAATCTTTCATACCTGCAAGGTGTTGAATTGCCCCAGAGATACCAACAGCGAGATAAAGATCGGGCGCTACAACCTTGCCAGTTTGACCCACCTGCCAATCGTTTGGCGCATATCCACTATCTACAGCTGCGCGTGAAGCTCCAACTGCTGCTCCTAACTTATCAGCCAATTTTTCAATCATTGAAAAATCATCTTCAGAGCCAACTCCTCGGCCACCTGAAACAACAATTCCGGCAGACGTCAATTCAGGACGGTCGGATTCTTGGACTTTATCTTCTACCCAAGATGACAAGCCAGGATTTGTGGAAGAAGGAATTTTTTCAACTGATGCAGAGCCTCCACTCCCAGCGGCTTCAAAGTTAGCAGTTCTAAATGAAATAACTTTAATTTTATCGGAAGATTTCACCGTTTGAATGGCATTTCCGGCATAGATAGGGCGTTCAAACGTATTACTATCAACAACATTTGTTGAGTCTGTAATAACCATGACATCCAATAAAGCCGCGACGCGGGGGAGTATATTTTTTGCTGAATTTGTAGCTGGAGCTACTATATGTTCAAAATCTGATGAAAGCGCTACAACTAGATCGGAAATCGGCTCTGCCAAACCATTGCCATAGGCCCCGTCGTCGGCACACAGTACTTTAGACACGCCATCAATTTGTGAGGCTTCAGTTGCCGCCGCATTGCAACCAGATGAGGCACATAGCACGGTGACGTCCCCCAATGTTTTAGCTGCAGTCACAGCTTTTGCCGTCGCATCCAGCAATAACTCAGCCCCGTTCATTTCTGCTAATAGTAAAACAGCCATTAAACCGCCCCTACTTCTTTTAATTTACCAACTAATTCATCAACCGATCCGACTTTGATACCAGCCGCTCTTGCCTCAGGCTCACCTGTTTTAACAACTTCCAAACGCGGTCCAGTATCAACACCATAATCTTCCGCTGATTTTATGTCCAAAGGCTTTTTCTTCGCTTTCATAATATTAGGAAGTGAAGCATACCTTGGCTCGTTCAAACGCAAATCAACAGTCACTACAGCTGGCATTTTTACTTTAACTGTTTGTAACCCACCATCTACTTCTCGAGTTACAATTGCAGCATCACTCTCAATATTTAATTCAGAAGCAAAAGTGGCCTGTGACCAGCCCATTAAAGCAGATAGCATCTGCCCAGTAGCATTAAGATCGTTGTCAATTGCCTGTTTGCCACATATCACCAAACGTGGGTTTTCTTGATCAACTACACCTTTCAGTATCTTCGCCACAGCCAATGGTTCCACATCATCATGAACATCATCGGAAGCTTTTACTAAAATAGCTCTATCAGCGCCCATAGCTAGACCTGTGCGCAGTGTTTCTTGGCACTTCTCAACACCAACTGATACAACAATTACTTCATCGACTTTACCCGCTTCTTTTAGCCTTATTGCTTCCTCAACGGCTATCTCATCAAACGGGTTCATTGACATTTTTACATTGGCAAGGTCAACGCCACTACCGTCCGCTTTTACGCGAACCTTTACGTTATAGTCGATGACACGTTTTACGGGCACCAAGACTTTCATAATCAGTTACTCCTGTGTTTAGAGTCGCTTTTGCGACTCGTAATCGAAAGTGTAGTCAGATTTATAATTTTGTAATAGTGTTAAACAGGTCAAAATCGTCACACCAAGATAATTCAACGCCGCTTAGTTTGGTTTTCCGACAAGAATCATCATCTGTTAGCGCCAGGAACCCACAGTACATCATCCAATCCGTTGTTATTAGCAAGTCTTGCAGCTACAAAAAACCAATCAGAAAGTCGATTTAAAAATTTGATCGAACTCGGGTTAATCTCTTCCATCGTAGCCAATTCAAAACTCAATCGTTCTGCACGTCTCGCCACTGTCCGACATACGTGCAAATAAGCGGCTAATGTAGAGCCTCCAGGTAAAATGAAACTTTTAAGCGGTTCCAAATCCTCGTTCATTTTATCAATTTCACTTTCTAATCGACTAACCTGAGCAGAAACAATCCGCAAAGGTGGATACTCCTCATCTTTATCCTTTTCAAAGTTTGGTCTGCACAAATCAGCGCCTAAGTCAAAAAGATCATTCTGAATACTCATAAGAGCTTCATCCATTTTTCCTTCGGAATGCAATCGAGAAACACCGACATGAGAATTAAGTTCGTCCACTGTGCCGTATGCTTCTACTCGCAGAGAAAACTTTGCAACCCTAGCTCCATTTCCCAAGGCTGTTTCACCACTGTCCCCAGTTTTTGTGTAAATTTTATTCAAAATTACCATATCAATTTCCAGCTCCGCTAAAATATACAAAGGCCAGTATTAAGATCACTGCTATAAATTGCGCAACAATTCTAAGTCTCATTATCTTATTGGCATATTTTTTGTTAAATTCTCCACCTCGCCCAAAGCCACCGATACCCGTCAAAAGAACGATCGCAACAACAGCCATGGAAAGGATTACTAGCACAAATAAAGGGTCAGAAGCCATTTTAATTCCTGATATTATCACATCAAAGTTTTTGATGGAAGTTGCTAAATATAATTATTACTTAAAGTTAATCCATATTATGCTTTTGCAAGTACCCGGTCCATAAATTTAGTAGGTAAGGCTCTCTTCAAAAATGCTGCCAAGTATGTGGGCGTGGTAACATAGTAACAAGCCTTTGGCGATTTTGACTCTAAAGCATGTATTAGTTTTTTTGTAACTGCGCTCGCAGGCAATTCAAACCGATCTTTTTTACCTTCTTTATATAATCTTGGAATAAGTACTTTTTTATATTTTTCAGAAAGAATTGAATTCTCCCAATCAATCCACTTTTCAAAGTGTGGAATAGCATTTTTCCGAATATCTGAAGTGATCGGGCCGGGCTCAATAAGTATAATTTTTATAGGTGTGTCACGCATTTCAATTCTCAGTGTGTGTGTCAAACCCTCCAAAGCAAATTTGGATGCATTATACGCACCTCTCCAAGGCACAGTAACCAATCCCAGAACTGAGGAGCAATTTACAATGCGACCATAACCTTGACGTCTCATGATAGGAATAACTCTTCTCGTTAACTCATGATATCCAAAGAAATTAGTTTCAAATAATTGTCGTAAGGCTTCAGTTGGAAGGTCCTCAACTGCACCAGGAGAGGCAAATGCTCCATTATTGAACAGAGCACCTAAAGTTCCATTGGACTTTTCCAATACCTCATCAACAGCGGAGTTTATAGAGACAGCATTTGAGTAATCAAGTTGCACGGTTTCAAAACCCAAATTGGAAAGGCGATCACAGTCTTTCTCAGACCGACAACTGGCAAACACCCTCCAACCAGCTTCTTTCAATCCAAAGGCTGCATCGTAGCCTATACCAGAAGAACAGCCTGTTATGAGAATACTCTTCAAATCATTTAAGCTCCTTTAACGACCAAATTAACGAGAATAAGGAAAACTCAATTTCGAAATAAGATTAAAATTTCTTAATAGTTTTCTTTACCTCATCAATTTCACAATATATCACAACATCTATGAGCGAAATAGATGATAACTACAAGATAGGCCAAATCTTAACTGAGCCCTTGAGGAGTGCAATCAGTGATCGTTATTTGACTTACGCACTATCAACAATCATGCACAGAGCGCTACCTGATGCCCGCGATGGCCTTAAACCAGTGCATAGACGAATTCTCTACGCGATGCGTGAACTTAAGTTAGCCTCTAGTGGAGGTTTTCGTAAATCTGCGAAAATTTCAGGCGATGTAATGGGGAATTACCACCCACATGGTGATGCTGCAATCTATGATGCCATGGCGAGATTGGCCCAAGATTTTAATGTTAGATATCCGTTAGTTGATGGCCAAGGTAATTTTGGAAATATTGATGGAGATAACCCTGCTGCCAGCAGATATACTGAAGCTCGTATGACAATAATTGCCGAAGCGTTGTTAGAAGGTTTAGACGAAAATGCTGTTGATTTTAGAGAAAATTATGATGGCACATTAAGTGAACCAGTAGTGTTACCTGCCTCATTCCCAAACTTACTCGCAAATGGAGCAAGTGGTATCGCCGTTGGAATGGCAACCAATATTCCCCCTCATAATATCTCAGAGCTTTGTGACGCATGTTTGCACCTGATCAAAACACCAGATGCGCGCGATGATACTCTGCTAAATTTTATTCCTGGACCAGATTTTCCTACTGGAGGCGCTATTGTAGAAAATTCTGACTCTATTGCAGAAACTTACAAAACTGGCAGAGGATCATTTAGAATACGCGCTAAGTGGGAAGTTGAAAAACTTGAAAGAAGGCAATGGCAAATCGTAGTCACAGAAATTCCATATCAAGTACAGAAATCTAAATTAATAGAGAAATTAGCAGAATTAATACAAACTAAAAAAATACCAATATTGGCTGATGTTAGGGATGAGAGTGCTGACGATATCAGACTAATCTTAGAACCAAAATCAAAAAATATCGATGCAGAAGTTCTAATGGGCTTGTTATTTAAGAATTCAGATTTAGAAGTACGTTTTTCTCTTAACATGAACGTCTTGATTGATGGTGTGACCCCTAAAGTTTGTAGCTTGAAGGAGGTTCTAAGGGCATTTTTAGACCATCGTCGTGAAGTTTTATTAAGACGATCCATGCACAGACTTAAAAAAATAGATAAGCGTCTTGAAGTACTTGAAGGTTTAATAATCGCATTTTTGAATCTAGACCGCGTTATCGATATAATCCGATATGACGAAGATCCAAAGATGGCTCTTATGGCAGAGGACTGGAGTTTAGATCATCCTCGCGCAATTGATGAAAATGACTATGTTTCTCCAAAAAGTGAAGAAGGTGAATTAACCGAAATCCAAGTTGAAGCCATTTTGAACATGAGGCTTAGATCATTACGTCGTCTTGAAGAAATGGTACTTCGACGAGAAAGAAACGAACTCATGCAAGAACGTGTTGAGTTAGACGATCTGTTAGCTGATGATTTGCAACAATGGAGTCGTGTCGCTGAACAAATTAAAAATACCAAAAAAACTTTTGGAAAAGAGTTTATAGGCGGGCAGCGGAAATCAAAAATTACCGAGCATGTTGAGATCGACGAAGTGCCACTGGAAGCTCTCATTGAAAAAGAACCAATTACAGTAGTTTGCAGTAAAATGGGGTGGATAAGAGCAATGACCGGCCATATCGACCTTGATCGAGAATTAAAATTTAAAGACGGCGATGGCCCAAATATAATTTTTCACGCAGAAACAACAGATCGACTACTTATATTCGGAAGTAATGGCCGTTTTTACACAATATCGGCCTCAAATTTACCCGGGGGTAGAGGAATGGGGGAACCTCTACGATTAATGGTAGATCTACCAAACGAATGTGACATTATTAATATTCATAAATACGACCAAAAGGACAACTTAATAATAGCTTCCACAGCGGGCGATGGGTTTGTAGTCCCAATGAATGAAGTATTGGCCCAAACCAGAAACGGAAAACAGATTTTAAATGTAAAAGGAGGCGTAAAAGCGGCGGTTAGCAAAATAGTTTGTGGAGATTATGTTGCAACTGTGGGCGAAAATAGAAAAGTATTGATTTTTGCTTTAGAAGAGCTTCCTGTTATGCAACGTGGCAAAGGGGTCAGGTTGCAGAAATATAAAGACGGTGGGCTTTCGGATTTAACGACATTTTCTTTCGAAGATGGATTAAGTTGGTTAGATCCTGCTGGGAGGACAAGAACTGAAACTGAATTAGGCGAGTGGAAGTCAAAAAGAGCAAGTGCTGGAAAAATGGCTCCGCGCGGTTTTCCACGAAATAATAAGTTTTGAATTTGCAGCCAAAACTACTTTAGTTAATAAAGCAAGATGAGATAGCATGGGTTTTTTAAGAAAAAAAAATTACAATAGATTATAAAGTAATAAAAGTTTTATTAGGAATTATAGCAAAGTAAGCGGAGTTCTAAAATATGGTTGATATTCCCAATGTTAAAGCCGCTGAGCCTATACCTTCTCAGGTGATGTCTGAAATCACAGATCTGATGAATAACGGTGACCTCTTTAGATATAACTCAGAAGGTTCAGCTGCTCATAGACTTGAAATCGAGTTTTCAAAAGTAATGGGCGTAAGATACTCACTTGCCGTATCATCATGTTCTGCTGCTCTTTTTTTGGCGCTTAAGTCCCTGAACCTTCCCAGAAACGCCCGGGTGCTTATGCCCGCCTTTACTTTTGCTGCAGTTCCTTCCTCAGTCATACATGCTGATTTTATACCTATACTTTGTGAGTGTGGAAACGATTACAGAATTGATTTAATCGATTTTAAGGAAAAAATTAAAACGGCAGATGTTGTATTAATCAGTCACATGAGAGGCCATACCTCTGATATGGACATTATACTATCTGAATGCAAACAGGCAGATATACCATTAATCGAAGATGCCGCGCATTCACTTGGTACAACTTGGAATGGTAAGAAAATTGGAACTATTGGGGATATAGGATGCTTTTCTTTTCAATCGTATAAAATGCTTAATTCAGGTGAGGGTGGAATTTTCATTACTGATAATCCCGAATTGTTTGCAAAGGCAGTTATAATGTCGGGGGCATATGAGCATAATTGGATAAAACACCAAGGTGATCAGGCCAACTTCAAAAAGTGGCAAAACAAACTGCCTCTCTATAATTTAAGAATTAATAATTTATCCGCTGTTTTGATTAATGCACAGCTCCCCGAATTAAATAGCAGAATAGAAAAAGGAAGGCGTAATCATGATTTTACTGCGGAGCGCCTAAATACTTCCCCTTGGATTTCCGTACCTGAAAAGTTAACTCCAGAAGAACGTGCTCCTGACTCTATTCAGTTTAATTTGATTAACCTGGATACGGATGAGATTGATTTATTCGAAAAAATAACAAGTCAATCTGGTTTGAATGTGCAGATTTTTGGAAGAACGAAAGATAATGCGCGTGCCTTTTGGAATTGGCAGTTTTTACCGGAAACCTTTGAGTTACCAAAAACACGAAAAATGCTAATGTCAGCATGCGACGTTAGGTTACCGTCAAGACTGACTTTAGACGAGTGTAAAGCTATTTCAGATGTTATATTGTCTGCCATATCAACTATCAAAAGCGGCGTAGCCGCATAAGAACAAAATTTATTTTAAAATATATTCGTTAAAATTATTGTTTTTGGATATAAATTAACATTTAAACTGGTACTATTGATTCATAAAAAAATAGGACTCAGTTAAACTGAGTTATTTTGTAAAGGATTTTGACTATGGATGGAACACCTCGTGACAATGATATTTCTAAAATAGTTGAAGCTGATCGCGCCCATATTTGGCATCATTTAATTCAGCATAAGCCATTCGAGACAAACGAACCTCGCATTATAGTTGAAGGCAAAGACATGCGGGTTTGGGACCAAAATGGTAAAGAGCATATAGATGGTGTTTCAGGCGGTGTATGGACAGTAAATGTTGGCTATGGAAGAGAACGGATAGCTAACGCCGTACGGGATCAATTATTAAAACTAAACTACTTTGCTGGTGCTGCAGGATCAGTCCCTGGTTCAATTTTTGCCGAAAAACTTATCGAAAAAATGCCAGGCTTAAGCCGAGTATATTACTGTAATTCTGGCTCTGAGGCTAATGAAAAGGCCTTCAAAATGATAAGGCAAATTGCTCATAAACGTTATGGTGGTAAGAAAAATAAAATCCTTTACAGGGACCGCGATTATCACGGAACAACAATTTCTACTCTTTCAGCCGGGGGCCAAGACGAAAGAAACGCACAATATGGCCCATATACACCAGGGTTTATCCGTGTGCCGCATTGCCTAGAGTATAGAGCGCAATGGGACTTGAGTGGTGAAGAATACGGTCAACGGGCAGCTGATGCAATCGAGGAAATAATTTTAGCAGAAGGACCAGACACAGTAGGAGGTCTTTGCCTTGAACCAGTTACCGCAGGTGGTGGGGTAATAACGCCCCCACCAGGCTATTGGGAACGTGTTGGAGAACTTTGTAAAAAATACGACATTTTATTGCATATAGACGAGGTCGTTTGTGGGGTTGGGCGCACTGGAAAATGGTTTGGATACCAAAACTTTGGCATAAAGCCAGATATGGTAACGATGGCTAAGGGAGTAGCGTCTGGTTACGCTGCAATAGCATGCTTAGTTACTACAGAAACTGTTTTTGAAATGTTCAAAGACGATGCAAGTGATCCAATGAACTATTTCCGAGACATATCTACCTTTGGGGGATGTACAGCGGGTCCTGCAGCTGCGATCGAAAATATGAACATAATAGAAGAAGAAAATTTGTTAGAAAACACCCTGGCGATGGGTGACAGATTGATGTCGAACTTGTGGAATTTATATGAAAAGCATGAGGTAATAGGTGATGTGAGAGGAGCCGGATTATTTTGTGGTGCAGAACTGGTTTCGGACCGAAGTGATAAGACTCCTGCCGAAGAAAAACTTGTGCAAGCCGTTGTAGCTGACTGCATGGCTCAGGGTATTATAATTGGAGCAACCAACAGATCATTGCCAGGATTAAATAATACACTTTGCTTCAGTCCAGCACTCATTGCAACGCCCGATGACATAGACGCGATTACAGACGCAGTTGATTCAGCTTTATCAAGAGTTTTTGGGTGATTAGTTTTTGAAAAAAAAATCTCATTGTTTGAGAAAAGTTCATTTAATAGCGCGCAAATTTAGGAAGAGCTAATTTTGTTGGTTTATAACCTAATATTTCTAAGCGTATTTTAATAAGATACTGGCTATTACCAATGGCAATACCCGTAGAAAATTTTTTTCTAGATAACACAACCCAAGGAACACTACAAACCAGGGTACAACAGATGATTGCTTCTGGTATTTTGTCGGGGAGGTTTGAGCGAGGTGAAAAACTTCCTTCAACCAGAAAGCTTGCTCATCACTTGGGCGTCAGCAGAATTACTGTCTCATTGGCTTTTACTGAACTCCAGTCTAATGACTATCTGACATCAAAAGATCGTTCTGGATTTTACGTTTCACAAAACGCTCCTTCTCCACCAACATTTTCCACAAAAACTGGAGGCCACGATAAAGTGGACTGGGCAAAAATGATTGGGCAGAGATTTAGTATTGAAAACTGGCCTTCAAAACCGCAAAACTGGTCTTCATTTCAATATCCCTTTATTTATGGACAAACAGATCAAAGTCTTTTTGATCACTCTAATTGGCGACAATGTGCTCTGATGGCACTTGGAGCTAAGGATTTCAGTTCCTTAACTTCAGACTATTATGATCAGGATGATACTGAGCTTATAGAATTTATTCTTAGACATTCTCTTCCAAGGCGCGGGATTACCGCATCTACAGATCAAGTTTTGGTGACAATGGGAGCACAGAATGCCTTATGGCTTGCTGCCCAAGTCCTATTAAATCAGCGCAGAACCGCAGCAATTGAAAACCCATCTTACCCACCTTTGAGAGACATTTTGGAACAATCTCGCTGTCATGTAGCTCCTGTAAATCTCGATGAGTATGGATTAATACCAGATCAAATTCCAAAAGAGACTTCGGTGATATTTGCCACGCCCAGCCATCAATGTCCAACCACAATTACAATGCCGTTAGAACGAAGACAGCAATTATTAGAGATTGCTAGTAATCTCGATGCTCTGATTGTTGAAGATGATTATGAATTTGAAATTTCGTCAAAAAAATCAGCCTCTCCCGCTTTAAAATCTTTAGATAGCGAAGGAAGAGTGATTTACGTTGGATCCTTTTCAAAATCCCTTTTCCCAGGACTTCGTTTGGGCTATCTTGTTGGATCAAAACCTTTCATCAGCGAAGCAAGAGCTCTCAGGGCAAGTGTACTTAGGCATCCGCCAGGACACATTCAGAGAACGGCAGCCCATTTTTTAAGATTAGGACACTACGATGCTTTAATAAATCGTATGGCAAAGCAATATAGTATAAGAAGATCCATAATGGCGACGTCCATTAAAAAATACCATTTAGAAATTGCAGGAAATACTTCCCCACAAGGCGGATCCTCATTTTGGATGAAAGCTCCAAAAAAACTGGACACGGATATTCTGGCCTCAAGATTAATTAAAAATGGAGTTCTCATTGAGCCAGGTAAAAATTTTTTTGCCCCTCCTGACCAACCAGAAAATTACTTTCGCTTGGCCTTTTCATCAATAAATGAAGAAAAAATAGAAAACGGCATAAGAATAGTTGCAGAAAATATTATAAAATTGACAGGCTCAAACTAATCTGGACATAATTTGGTTGTTAAACTGGCTCTAACCTTTTAAATAACATGAGCTTATATCAAACATTAAATAAAACCTTTAGCCACCTTAAATTACCTGCAGGAGAAAAATCATGAAAATGACTACAGAAGAAGCATTTGTAAAAGTACTTCAAGCTCATGGCATTGAACATTCATTTGGAATAATCGGATCTGCAATGATGCCAATCTCAGATTTATTTCCAAAGGCAGGAATTAAGTTTTGGGATTGCGCTCATGAAGGAAGTGCTGGGATGATGAGTGATGGCTACACTCGAGCAACCGGAAAAATGTCGATGATGATCGCTCAAAACGGTCCGGGCATAACTAATTTCGTGACAGCGGTGAAGACCGCTTACTGGAACCATACACCATTATTACTTGTAACTCCGCAGGCGGCAAACAAAACGATAGGCCAAGGTGGCTTCCAAGAAGTTGAGCAAATGAAGTTGTTTGAAGATATGGTCTGTTATCAAGAAGAAGTGAGAGACCCCTCAAGAGTTGCAGAAGTCCTTGCTAGAGTGATTGCGCAGGCAAAGCGACAATCAGCTCCTGCGCAATTGAATATTCCCCGAGATATGTGGACCAAAGTTGTGGACATAGAAATTCCTGAGCCTATTGAGTTTGAGCACTCAAGCGGTGGTGGGAAATCAGTTTCGGACGCGGCAAAATTATTAAGTGAATCAAAAAATCCAGTTATTTTAAATGGTGCAGGCGTGGTGTTATCAAAAAATGGAATAAGTGCTTCGATGAAGCTGGCCGAACGGTTAGACGCCCCTGTTTGTGTTGGCTATCAGCATAATGACGCCTTTCCAGGTAATCATCCTCTTTTTGCCGGTCCACTTGGTTACAATGGCTCGAAAGCCGCTATGCAATTGATTAAGGAAGCAGATGTTGTTTTGTGTCTTGGCACCCGGCTTAACCCATTTTCAACCCTTCCTGGCTACGGCTTAGAGTATTGGCCATCAGAAGCGAAAATAATTCAGGTTGATATAAACCCGGATCGTATTGGCTTAACGAAAAAGGTCTCAATAGGGATCGTGGGAGATGCTGGTAAGGTTGCAATGGATATTTTTTCACAACTTTCTGAAACAGCCGGCGACATAAATCGCGAAACTAGAAAAGTAAACATAGCAGAAACAAAATCAAAATGGGCCCAGCAACTCTCTTCTATGGATCATGAAGATGATGATCCAGGCACAACGTGGAACCAGAGAGCTAGAGCTGACAAACCTGATTGGATGAGTCCAAGAATGGCTTGGCGTGCCATCCAAGCAGCTCTCCCAAGAAATGCGATTATATCATCTGACATAGGGAATAATTGCGCCATTGGAAATGCCTATCCTAGTTTCGAAGAAGGAAGGAAATATTTGGCGCCTGGATTATTTGGGCCATGTGGTTATGGACTTCCATCTGTTGTGGGAGCAAAAATAGGCTGTCCCGATGTACCTGTGGTCGGGTTTTCTGGTGATGGAGCCTTCGGTATAGCCGTTAACGAACTGACAGCAATTGGCAGAGGCGACTGGCCAGCTGTAACTCAAATTGTTTTCCGTAATTACCAATGGGGTGCAGAAAAACGTAATACTACGCTTTGGTATCAAGACAACTTTGTTGGAACTGAACTAAATTATGAAGTTTCATATGCTGGAATTGCAGAGGCTTGTAACTTGAAGGGAGTTGTGGCTAGAACTATGGAAGATCTAACAGCAGCTCTAAACCAAGCGATTAAAGATCAAATGGAAAATGGAGTTACAACTCTTATCGAAGCTATGATCAATCAAGAGTTAGGCGAACCGTTCCGTCGCGATGCAATGACAGCACCTGTAGCAGTAGCGGGAATAGATGCCAAGGATATGAGACCTCAACAAGTTTAGTATAAATGATGAGCTCATCTAAGATTGAACATAAACTACCTTTACAGGTCTTAGAAGAGCTAGCTTTGGATCAAAAGCCAACAATAGTAATGAGTGAAGGCCATGATCCGCGGATAATTTCTGGGGCAATTGCAGCTCATAATGCTGGGATTTGCCAAATTGCACTACTTGGCAATCAAATTACGATTAAAGCTGAATGTAAAAACTTGGCTTTAAGTTTACCAACCGATATCAACATCATTGACCCCAAAAAATCAAACCTACTTCCTGAATTTGAAAGAGAATACCTTCATCTTCGAAAGAAAAAAGGGAGCTCTGCTGAAGACGCACGAGTTAAGATAAAAGAACCTTTATATTTCGCCGCTCTGATGGTCAAACTTGGGTACGCGGCCGGAACAGTAGGCGGAGCAGTAGAAACTACGTCTAATGTAGTCCGCGCTGCGATTCAAATAATTGGTAAATCAAGTGATGCACATCTCATTTCAAGCTGTTTTTTAATGTATCCAACAAATAATTATCCGATGGTATATTCAGATTGCGGATTAGTGATTGACCCCAATGAAGAAGAGCTTGCCTCCATAGCAGAAATGGCTGCCCAATCATGTAAAGATTTATTGCAAACGGAACCTCGTATAGCCATGTTGTCTTTTTCAACGAAAGGAAGTGCACGTCACTCCATGGTTTCTAAAGTTGTAACAGCGACAAAAATTGTGCAGTCAAAAAATTCTCATATCAAAATTGACGGTGAATTACAATTTGATGCAGCTATATCTCCACAAATTGCTAGGTCTAAAGCTGAAAAATCCACAATAGCAGGAAATGCAAATGTAATGATTTTTCCTAACTTAGATGCAGGAAATATTGCATACAAAATTTCTCAGCGACTAGGAGGAGCAGAGGCTATAGGGCCAATTCTTCAAGGATTAGCCAAACCAGCAAATGATTTATCAAGAGGGTGCAGCGCCTCTGATGTAACTCAAATGATAGCTGTCACAATTTTACAGGCTAATCGCCTTCAATGATGGCCAACATATTAGCATTAAATAATACTGACTTATTACTATTAATTCTCATTTGCTTTTTTGCTGGACTTATCAGGGGCTTCTCCGGTTTCGGCTTGTCAGCCTTTGTAATGTCTTTGTCCGTTACAATCATCCCTCCCATCGAACTCATTCCAGTTTGTTGGTGGATGGAGTTTGTTGCAGGAGTTTTCATGATTAAAAATGGCTGGAAAGAATCTGACAAAGGGACTTCAATAGTTTTATGGCTGGGTGCGATTTGTGGATTACCAATAGGTCTGTTCGTCACAAAAATTCTAAATGTCCAGATAAGTAAATTTGTCGCTTTAGCATTAATATTAACATTATCAGTAATTTTATTTAGAAATTTTAAACTCCCTTTTTTATC
>CENG01014653.1_pt1 | contig 13704 bp, 10 predicted proteins | sample 530131 | NCBI WGS metagenome assembly CENG01 (sample SAMEA2591057, study PRJEB7988) | marine metagenome | biome: marine biome (ENVO:00000447); feature: surface water (ENVO:00002042) layer; material: saline water (ENVO:00002010), including plankton (ENVO:xxxxxxxx) | depth 5 m
TTGGCGCTTCGACGCCAGTAGCAGCTGGCGGACATTTACAACAAGGTGGCACAATGCGGATGGCAATGGAATGCATTGCACTTAAAGATCCAAGAACTTTTGATTGGACACAACTTGCGCATTTCACTGCTGGGACACTGGAATATCTAGTTGAATATAATAACGATGGTTCAATTACACCAAACTTATTAGAAGGTTGGTCTGCGAACTCAGATGCTACAAAGTATACACTTAACGTTCGTAAAGGCGTAAAGTGGAACAACGGCGACGATTTCACAGCTGACGACGTTGCGCGAGTCATTGAAGGCTGGTGCGATAAATCAGTTGAAGGTAATTCAATGGCCGGACGCATGGCTTCATTGATCGATGCGGATACTGGCAAGGCAGCGGCTGGTGCAATTAAGGTTGTAAATAGCCACACAGTTGAAATAACATGTGTCGCTTCTGACATCACGGTAATCGCAGGCATGGCGGACTACCCAGCTGCCGTTGTTCACTCTAGTTTCAACCCAGACACAATGGGAACATCTGCCCTAGTAGGAACAGGTCCTTTTATACCAGAAAGTTATGAGACAGGCGTTAAAGCAGTGACTGTAAAAAATGAAGGGCACGATTGGTGGGGCTATGCTGTAGGCCGAACAGTTCCATTGGATCGTATTGAATTCATTGATTACGGTACTGATCAATCTGCATACATTGCAGCTGCTGAGGGCGATGAAGTGGATGTTTTCTACGAAACTGTTGGTGAATTCGTTGATATTGTACCCTCAATCGGATGGGAAAACTCTACAATTTCCACGGGCTCAACCATCGTAATTCGGCCAAACCAACTAGCCGACGCGTATAAAGATAAGCGCGTTAGACAGGCTCTTGCAATGGCTGTTGATAACTCAGTTTGCCTGGAATTAGGCTATGCGGGGAAAGGATCCCCAGCTAATAACTTCCATTCTGGGCCAATGCACCCGGAGCACGATGATAGCGTAACCCGGCTACCATTCGATCCTGCCAAAGCGATGGCTTTGATGAAGGAAGCTGGTATGGAAGACTATGAACATGAACTGCATTCTATAGATGACGATTGGCGCAAAAACACCACAGACTCTGTTGCAGCGCAGCTGCGAGACGCTGGTTTTAAAGTCAAGAGGACTATTTTACCTGGCTCAACATTCTGGAATGATTGGACAAAATATCCGTTCAGCTCAACGAACTGGAACCACAGACCGTTTGCAACCCAAGTTTGGGGCTTAGCTTACCGGTCAGGTGAAGCTTGGAATGAGTTCGCGTGGGATAATAAAGAATTTGATGCTCTATTGGCAGAAGCAAACTCTATTGCTGATGCTGACGAAAGACGTAAAATCGCTGGCAAGTGTCAAGCTCTAATCAGAGATGAGGGTGTAACAATTCAACCGTACTGGAGAAATCTCTATAGAAGCCACAGACCTGACCTGCAGTGTGAGCAGCACATAGCGTACCACCCACACGTTTATAAGTGGGGCTTCAAAGCTTAATATTAAATAAACTAGGGCCGCGCCAAATTTAGGCGCGGCTTTGATATAACCTCTTTAATCTCTAAAGTTTACGGGTAATAAATGGCACTATTCATACTTCGACGAATAGCGATAATGCTGTTTACGTCCCTATGCCTGACATTCGTAGTATTCTTTCTCACAAATCTTTATCCAAATTTGGAAAAAATGGCGAAAACCCAGGGCAATTTTCGTATGAACGATGAAGCCGTCCTCTCCTTTTTGGAAAACAGAGGGTATCTCCTACCGCTACCGGTTAAATATGGTGAATGGTTAGGAGTATATCCAGGATACGTAATTGAAGGCTCAGACGGAGAGATACGAGGGAGATGTTTTAAAAGTGATCAAATTCCATCTGAAGCTCCCAGGTATTGTGGCATATTACAGGGTTACTGGGGGTACTCTACCCGCTTTAAAAGCGATGTGTGGGGTATAGTCACAACCCGATTGGGCCTAACTGGAATTTTAATGTTTTGGGTCATGGCTCTGATGGTGCCAAGCGCTTTAATCATTGGAATATTAGCAGGAATGCGCGAAGGAAGCCGTACCGACAGATCCCTATCAACTTTTTCAATTGTCACGACTGCGACCCCCGAATACGTATCTGGGGTCATTCTAATAGCAGTTTTTGCATCAAGCGCGTTTGGACTTAAATGGTTTAAAGGTACTGCTACAGCAGCGATGGACAATCCAAACTTAGAAAACTTTTTTCTACCAGTCGTAACAATAGCCATCTATGGGATGGGTTACATTGCTCGAATGACCCGTGCCTCAATGGCTGAGGTAATGACAGCTCAATATATCAGAACAGCCCGTCTGAAAGGTGTATCTTTTCCAAACATAGTTTTAAAGCATGCTCTAAGAAACGCACTGATTGCTCCATTCACAGTTATAATGCTTCAATTCCCATGGCTGTTAAATGGTGTTGTAATTGTTGAGACCCTATTTAACTATAAGGGTTTTGGATGGGCTCTTGTGCAAGCGGCAGGTAACAATGACATAGAACTTTTGCTGGGCGTATCTGTTGTATCAGTATTCGTCGTTTTAGTTACACAACTCATATCTGATATTGGGTATGTATACCTAAATCCCCGCATCAGTGTCACTTAGGGATTATTGATATGGATTTGTTAACTTGGAGTGACATAATTATCCAGATAGTACTCAGACTAGGGCCAGTTTGGGTTGCTTTGGTTATTCTGTTTCTTGTTTCATTTAGATTTAAACGTTCACTTGGTCTCTACGGAAAATTATTTGACTCAACAATCGGCATGATTGGCTTTGCAATAGTGATGTTCTGGGTTTTCGCAGGTTTTTTTGCTGGAGCCCTTGACTGGATTACAACACACGATCCATTAGCACAGTTCTCTGGTATGAAAAATAAAGTCCCTGGGACACCACTTCGCGGCGCCGAAGATGGCGACTTTAGTCACTTTCTATTAGGAGGCGATCATCTCGCTCGCGATGTTTTCAGCAGAATGATTGCAGGTTCCACTATAGTTATCATTATTGCTCCGATGGCGACATTATTTGCTTTTATGGTGGGTATAACTTTAGGGGTTCCTGCAGGATATTACGGAGGGCGCCTTGATACAACGATTTCGTTTATAGCTAACTTGATATTAGCATTTCCAGTTATTTTGCTATTCTATCTTCTGGTCACACCAGAAATTCGGTTAACTGGATTACCCCAATATATGGCTGTTGTCCTTTTCCTATTTCCTCTGATATTCTTTACTGTGCTTGTGAATTCGCGCTTTCACATAGTCCCAACTAAAAGAAACGCATTGCTCGGTATTGGCCTCGCTGTCCTGGGTATTTTATATATTTCACTGATTAATGAAGCCGGCAGCAAAATTTCCTTTTTATCATCTATCGATCTATTCGATGTCGACGCGGGACTACTAACAGTATTTGTCTCAGTTGTTTTTGTAAATGCTCCAACAGTTTTCCGTATTGTAAGGGGTTTAACGATGGACATAAAAACCAGAGATTATGTTGCAGCAGCTCAAACCCGAGGTGAAGGCGCTTGGTATATAATGCTGTGGGAAATATTACCGAATGCTAGAGGTCCTCTTATCGTCGATTTTTGCCTACGAATAGGATACACAACTATACTTTTGGGAACTCTGGGTTTTTTTGGCCTTGGGCTTGCACCAGAGGATCCAAACTGGGGTGCTACTATTAACGATGGTCGTAAGTTGCTTTCAATTTACCCCCACCCTGCTCTAGTCCCATCTATTGCTTTGCTAAGTTTGGTCCTAGGATTAAATTTACTAGCAGACGGCCTAAGAGAAGAAAGCCTAAAAGATTAAAAAAGTTTGTGCTATTCACAACAAGAGGTCTAAACAGAGAATATAATGTCAAAAATTAGCTACGATGGACCAATTTTAGAGATTGATCAACTTTCCATTTCGTTCTTCACCCGCCTTCGAGAAATCCCTGCCGTAATGGACTTCTCTGTGGTCGTACAACCTGGAGAAGCCGTTGGTTTGGTGGGTGAATCTGGCTGTGGAAAATCGACAGTTGCTTTAGGTGTTATGCAGGACTTAGGAGTAAATGGCCACATTGTTGGAGGAAAAATTAAATTTAAAGGGCAAGATCTGGGTAAGATGAGCGCTGAACAGTTGCGAGATATTCGAGGCAATGAAATTGCAATGATTTATCAAGAACCCATGGCGTCTTTGAACCCAGCCATGAAAGTTGGAAAGCAGCTGATAGAAGTTCCTATTATTCACGAGGGTGTATCGGAGAAGGAAGCTTTGCGAAGAGCAAAAGAAGTTCTTATCGATGTAAAACTACCGGATCCAGAGAGAATTTTGCAGTCATATCCTCATCAACTTTCAGGTGGTCAACAGCAGCGCATAGTCATCGCTATGGCTTTAATGTCTAAACCATCTCTTTTAATTTTAGATGAACCAACGACAGCGTTGGATGTAACAGTCGAAGCCGCCGTGGTAGATCTAGTTAAAGACTTAGGCAAAAAATATGGCACTTCTATGCTGTTTATCTCGCACAATCTGGGATTAATTTTAGAAACTTGTGATCAAATTTGTGTTATGTATTCTGGTGAAGCCGTAGAAACAGGTTCAATATCAGATGTTTTTGATAAAATGCAGCATCCCTACACTCAGGCTCTATTCCGATCCATCCCTCTTCCAGGCGCTGATAAAAATAGTCGCCCCCTGGTAGCAATTCCAGGCAACTTTCCATTGCCTCATGAACGACCAAGCGGATGCAATTTTGGTCCAAGATGTAATTATTTTAAAGATGGCTTATGTAACACCCAAGCTATCCCGATGAACAAAATTAAAGGTTTTGAGCGACATTTCAGTCGATGTTCGAGAATAGATGAAATTGATTGGGATACACCAATTTCAAATTCTTCACAGTTCGAAAGTCTGCCACCTGGGGATGTGGTTCTAAAAATAGATAATCTGAAGAAATATTACGAAGTAGCAGCTAATGCATTATTCGGCTCAAGTGGCACATATAAAACAGTGAAGGCAAATGAGACACTTTCGTTTGAAGCTAGGGAGAGTGAAACATTAGCGATAGTTGGCGAATCTGGCTGTGGGAAATCTACATTTGCAAAAGTATTGATGGGTCTGGAGACCGCGACCGACGGCGGCATCCTTTTAGACAATGAAAATATAGGATCTACGCCAATAGAAGCTCGAGACACTCAAACGGTCGCAGATATTCAAATGGTTTTTCAGAACCCATTTGATACGCTTAATCCATCAATGACAGTAGGCCGTCAGATAGTAAGGGCACTGGAAGTATTTAAATACGGCCAAAGTGATGACGAGAGAAATGACCGCATGCTTCAGCTACTTGATTTGGTGAAGTTACCCCGTGCATTTGCAACCAGAATGCCTCGCCAACTTTCAGGAGGTCAAAAGCAGCGGGTTGGAATAGCGCGCGCTTTTGCTGGTGGCGCTCGGATTGTAGTTGCAGACGAGCCAGTATCAGCGCTGGATGTATCTGTGCAGGCTGCAGTCACTGATTTACTAATGGAAATTCAAAGAAAAGAAAAAACAACTCTGCTCTTTATAAGTCATGATCTTTCAATTGTACGTTATCTTTCAGATAGGGTTATGGTGATGTACCTTGGTCACGTTGTTGAGTTGGGAACAACGGACCAAGTCTTTTCACCGCCCTATCATCCATACACGGAGGCACTACTGTCTGCGGTTCCAATTGCCGATACGAGTATTGAGAAAAAACATATAGTGCTAGAGGGAGATATTCCGTCCGCGATGAACCCACCTTCTGGTTGTCCATTTCAAACTAGATGCCGATGGAAAAAAGACGTTCCTGGTTCACTATGCGAAACAGAAGTACCACCAATAAAAACTTTAGACGGCGGACACCAAATCAAGTGCCATTTAGTAAAATCTAAATTGGAAAAAATGGAACCAGTTATCAAAATTGCAGCTGAATAAGTTTATATTTTATTAGCAAAAGTTATTCCAATGCCAGTTCGGGCCGATCTCTAAAGTAATCAAGGGCTTCCGGGTTAGCGAGAGCTTCTTTATTTTTTACCTCCCTTCCATGAACAATATCCCTAACAGGTATTTCAACGATCTTACCTGACTTTGTTCTTGGTATATCTTCTACCTGAAGTATTTTTGATGGCACATGACGACTGGTGCAATTATCTTTTATTAATTTTTTAATAGTATCAGCCAAAGTTTCAGTTAAATTAATCCCCTCTCTTAACTTAACAAACAAGACTATTCGCGTATCACTTTCCCATATTTGTCCTATAACAATACTTTCTAAAACTTCGTTGACCCTATCCACTTGTCTGTATATCTCAGCAGTCCCAATCCTTACGCCTCCAGGATTTAAGGTTGCATCGGATCTGCCATAAATAATATATCCGCCATCAACTGTTTGCTCGGCAAAATCACCATGAGCCCATACTCCCTCAAAACGATCAAAGTAGGCTGCATGGTACTTCTTACCATCGATATCATTCCAAAATTTAACTGGTCTGGATGGAAACGGCTTTGTGCAAACTAATTCCCCTCTTTCTCCTCGATTAACCCTGCCACTGCTATTCCAAATTTCTACCGCCATACCTAAGCCAGCACCCTGAATCTCTCCACGTCTTACCGGGATAGTGGGAACTCCTATAACAAAACATGACACGATGTCTGTTCCCCCCGAAATGGAAGCTAAATGAACATACCCCACATTTTTGTAAATATAATCATAACACTCTGCACTAAGGGGTGAGCCTGTTGAGCAAATAACCTTCAAATTACTCAGTTTAAAAATTGCACTTGGATTGACATCATTTTTCATTAACGTTTCGATGTATTTTGCCGAGGTGCCGAAATGGCTGCACTGCTCTTCATCTGCAAACTTCCAAAGAACGGTATTATCTGGATATGTAGGAGATCCATCATAGAGCATGATGGTTGCTCCGGTTCCAAGAGCTGAAACCAGCCAATTCCACATCATCCAGCTGCAAGTTGTAAAATAAAATACTCTATCGCCGGAAGAAATGTTTGTTTGAAGCTGGTGTTCTTTCAAATGCTGAACAAGAGTACCTCCATGCCCATGTACGATGCATTTTGGCACGCCAGTGGTACCAGAAGAATACATTATATAAAGGGGATGATCAAAACTCACACGCTCAAAACCAATTTCGCTTGCTTCATAGTTTTCTGCAATTTCCTGATAGGAAACTGAATTATCAATAATAATATTACTTAGAGACGCATAATCGAATATAACCACCTGCTTTAAAGAGGGTAATCGAGCTGTGAAGGACTTTATTTTATCTAAACAATTATGTGTTTTTCCATTATAGAAATATCCATCTACGCAGAAAAGGACTTTAGGCTCAATTTGTCCAAACCGATCAATCACTCCCTGTTCCCCAAAGTCAGGCGAACAGCTAGACCAAATTGCTCCAACTGAAGCAGTAGCTAGCATTGCCACTATTGAGCCTGCAAAATTGGGTAGAAAACCAGCCACTCGATCACCTTTAGTCACGCCGAGTTCTTTCAGATGCTGTGCTGTCTTACTTACTTGATTATATAGTTCAGCAAAACTAAGTGTTTCTGAAATACGATCTTCGCACCGGAAAATCAAAGCCTCATCATCACTTCGATTTTTTAGCATATTTTCAGCAAAATTTAATTTTGATTGAGGAAACCATTTTGCCGAAAATATTTTTTCTCCCTCGTATATAGGTCCATTCCATTCACCTTCAACTTTGCAAAACTCAATTATAAATCGCCAAAACTCAGGATTTGATATGGAAAAGTGATGTAACTCATCATACGACTTGAGGTGTTTACCAATATTTTCTTCAACAAAGTCAGTAAATTTTTTTAAGTTTGAATTCAAAATTTGATCTTGTGAGGGTATCCAAACAACCGCCATTTTATGTATACCTCCATATTAACATCCAATAAAAACAAATTACTTCGAAAAGTATGGCTCTTTCTTAATCATAATCAGAAGCATTAAACAGCTTAAAATAAGTAAAGGAATGCAAAGGGAAAAAGACCATCTTAGACTATAAGCCTCTCCAACAAAGCCAAGAATGGGAGGTCCTAAAAGAAACATTCCAAAGGCAAACTGGGTAAGAGATGCCACATTAGTTTCTGCTGGACGATCACTTCTAGAAGCAGCTATTGAAATCGCCATCGGGAAAATTACTGCACTACCAGCTCCCATAAATAGGAACCCCAATATTGCCAATATACTTGAGTTTGATAAAACAACTAAAAATATGCCTAAGAACATGAAAAAAAGGCTCGCAACGCTTATCAAAATGGGTCCAAATTTATTTAGTAAATTATCGCCAAAAAATCTTACCAAAGCTTGAGAAAAAGCAGCCATTGCGAGAGAAAAGCCAGAAATAAAAGGAGAAGCAGAATGTATCTCCCTCATAAATATTACTGACCAGTCAATATTAGCACCCTCTACCAGCATTGCTGACATGGTGAATAGGACCATCACAAAAATAGGGCCGGTTGGAAGTGAAAACTTTTTAATCTTTGTAACATTGGTGTGCCTTGGAGAGGCAACGATATAATCCTCGAAAATTATTTTTGATATAAGAAAAGCTATTCCACAAACTAACAAAAAATGTATTTCTAACATCACTTTAAATTGAGAAAATAATGCCCCCACTACGGCGGTGGAAAAAAATCCAATAGACCAAAAAGCATGACTTCTATTCATGATACGGCTGCCCAAAGCATGCTCAACTCGATCAGCCTCAAGGTTAATCGCCACTTCCACTACAGCCACAAAGGCACCACATATGATCAGAAAAAAAGCAAAAAATGCGATTTGATTTACTGCAACTGCTGCAAATTGTGTAAAGCAAATTGATGGAATTCCTAAACAAATAACATTTTTTAATGAAATGGCTCTAACCAACCTATCAGCGAATAAAAGTGTGACCTGAAGCCCAAGAGGAATGCAAAGAAGCAACAAACCCAATTCGGCTTTATCAATCTCTAAAGAAGTTTGAATATCATCCAAACGAGGAAACATTGCACCCAGGGAAAATGCATAAATAAAGAAACCCACAAAAACTATTTGATGAGGGTTTCCCTTTATCGTCTGTATTATTTTTGGATTATTCACATTTATTCTATTATCAGACTATTTCTCAAAATGAGAAATGTCACAAATGTATCGAGAACTAAAGAGTATTTATGCCTAAATAGTTTTTAAGCGTGATAATCTTTTGAACAGCATCAGCATTACTTGGAAAAATATTTACTAAGTCCTCGTATGCTTTCAGAGCTCTTTCGGGATCTCCCAACCGAAGGTGTATCATGCCAAGACCAGATAGCGCCCCAAAATGTCTCGGTTCCAGAGTTAGAACCTTTTCGACATCCTTGAGCGAACCTTCAAAATCCCATAACATGAATCGAAGGGTTGCCCTTTTATTCCAAGCCTCAGTAAAATTTGGATTTACTTCTATTAGTTTTGTGAAAATATTTTCAGCTCGACCCAAGTTTCCTTCTGACATCGCGACTAAACCCTCAGACATCAAAGACTCTTCATCACTATTCTTATGAGCGCTAGTCCATTCTCTCCAAAGCTTATCGACAATTGGACCCGCTTCATCCATGGACTGCGCACGCTCAAGTTGGTCTAAAAGTGTTTGTGTTGTGGAGCTCGCATTTAATATAGAGGCTACCATTAGCCAAAGGCAGCCGGAAAAAATTGTTAGACTTCTTTTCATAAAAAAGAAATAGCTCTCTAAATCTTTGTAGCAAGTGAAAGTCGAAAGCATCGATTAAAAAGATTGAATGGAAAATACTGATTGATCAATTTTACTCTTTCATTCTGACTTGGAAATGCTGTACTACTTTTCTTATTTGGATCGGAAAGGTAAGTATTATGGCAGGGTCAGTAAATAAAGTAATCCTACTAGGAAATTTAGGTCGTGACCCGGAAGTCCGTAACTTTCCAAATGGTGGAAAAGTGGCAAATTTCAGTATTGCGACATCTGAGACATGGAAAGACCGAAATACTGGCGAACGACGAGAGAGAACTGAATGGCACAATATTTCGATTACGAATGAAGCACTTGTACGTGTTGCTGAACAGTACCTAAAGAAAGGTTCTAAAGTTTACGTGGAAGGACAGTTAGAAACACGTAAATGGCAGGATCAAGCTGGAAATGATCGATATACTACCGAAGTAGTTCTAAGGCCATATAGAGGCGAACTCACAATGTTGGATAGCAGGAACTCGGGTTCAGATATAGAAGGTTCAGATTACTCACAACTTGAAAATAAATCTCAAAATAGTGATTTATCAAATAATGATCAGACGAGTTACGCCTCTAATGATCTCGATGATGAAATACCCTTTTAAGGTGTACTTAAAGTTCCAAGGACTGCTGTAGAACTTCTAATATTAGGGCTTTGTCTATATTCTCGTGGACCATAGCTTTTCCTATATCACTGGCTAATATGAATCGTATCACTCCATTCACGACTTTTTTATCTTGGGCCATTAAATCATATATTTGCTCTGCGTTCCCCACAAAACCATTTATTTGAAAAATATCAGTCGCTACGTTGATGGAATGATAATGCTCCCTAACTCTACTAGGCACCTCCTGAGAGCATAGCCCAAGTCTAGAAGAGACTTCAAATGCTAAATTACAACCAATAGAGACACCTTCTCCGTGCAATAATATGTCACTGAAGTTTGTGACTGCTTCCAATGCATGACAAAAGGTATGTCCTAAATTTAGAAGTGCACGCTCACCATATTCTCGCTCATCATTTTCAACAATTTTAGCTTTTATTTGACAAGACCTTTTAATAGCTTCCATGCGGAGTTCAACATCCCCATCTATTAAAGAGGCAGCGTTTTCTTCTAACCATCTAAAAAATTTCTCGTCGCCAAGCAATCCGTATTTGGCCACTTCTCCGTAACCAGATAAAAAATCCCGATGAGGAAGTGTCTCCAACGCTTCAGTGTCTGCAATAACAACTGCAGGCTGATGGAATGCACCAACTAAATTTTTACCGAAACTCACATTAATACCCGTTTTACCTCCAATGGAGCTATCGACTTGAGCAAGCAAAGAAGTCGGAATTTGCGCAAATTGTACGCCGCGTCTTACGGTTGCGGCTGCGAAGCCCACTAAATCACCTATCACTCCACCACCGAGAGCAACCACCAGATCGTTACGCTCTACTTTCTGCTCTAAAATCCATTCCACAACTCGAATTAAGTACTTCCAGGACTTTGTACTTTCACCACCGGGAAGAACTAATGAGGAAACGGATACTCCTGCTGATTTCATCGAACTTTCAAAAAAACGCAAATGTAATGGGGCAACGTTCTGATCTGTGATTACAACAACACGATTGTTAGATAGTAACGGTGCAATTATTTGACCAGAATTTTTAATTAAACCATGGCCAATTAATATGTCGTAGGAGTGTTTATCTAAACCTACACTTACCTTTTGCATTAAATTATTCCTCAAACAAGTTAGGAAATGATCTTAGACTATTTATTACTTTTTGGGCCATATCCTCAACGGTGTAATGCGATGAAGCCTTAACTGAGAGATCAGCTTTCTTATATATGGGCTGCCTTTCAAGGTGAAGCATTTTTAAAGTTTCAAAAGGATTTGGAGATTTGAGGAGAGGCCTGGTATCTTTGTTTTTTACTCGCGACCACAGCAAATCAATCTCGACATCCAGCCATAAGGATACACCAAGCGAACTTATTGCTTGTCTATTGGCTTCTTGTATAAATGCCCCTCCCCCTGTGGATAGAATACTTGGGGAACCCTTCATTAAACGTAAAATTACTTGAGCTTCCCTTTCTCTGAAAAAATCTTCCCCATCACGGGTAAAAATTTCTTGAATAGACATATTAGCTGCTTTTTCAATCTCAGTATCAGCATCAAGGAATGGCACGTTTAGTTTTGATGCAACTACTCTTCCCACGGCAGTCTTCCCCGCACCCATCATACCAATAAATGCAATGGTTTTTTTTAATTGTTCTTTCATAGCTCCTTTATCAAGAAACTAGGTTCAAATTTCAATGACTGTTTGTTATTAGATTAACTTGACAATACTTTCAGGACTAACTTCAATAATGTTTGAATAGCAGGTATATAATATGGGTAAAATTATTAAGTGGCTTTTCTATTTTTCCGCATTAGGAGCGGTAGCATTAATTATATTTGCCTATATTGGACCTTTCCTGGGATTTGATTTCACTCCAAAACAAAAAATTATAAATTTACCTGTGGAGCTTCATGAGAACTAAAGCGAGCTTTATTTTTACTTCAATTGCGGCTACCGCAGTTTTTACTGGAACAGTCTCATCAAAGTTTCTCGAAAATAATTATTATGTGTATAATAGCCAAAAGTTAATTAATTCTCATAATCTGGTCCAGGTAAGTCAAACGGCCCTACCAGAAATAGAAGTAACCAAATTAGACGATGTTCCACGCAGTTCAGTTGGCCTTTTACCACCAACGGTTACCGGCTTTCCTGCTAGTATGTGGAAGGAAAGCCAAGCAGACGATTTAGTGCGATTATTACGGGAACTTGGGTCGCCAACCTCACCAGCCGCACAAAAGTTACTATTCCAAATGCTTTTAGCGGAAGCAGAAGCACCTTTATCATTGGACGATACAGAAGAATTTCTCTCTGAAAGGATATCGATTTTGATTAGTTCAGGAGCGATTGATCCAGCAATTGCGCTTCTAGAACGCGCTTCACCATTACCTCCACAGCTCGTGCCTAAATTGTTCGAAGCATCATTGTTAGGCAGTCAATACGAGCCAGCCTGTAAACAAGTATTGGAGCTTGGTGCTAATTATAAAAATGATGCTGGTAGAATTTATTGCCATGCACTTGAAGGTGATTGGCTAACTGCATCGCTGATTTACAACACATCGAAAGCTCTGGACAGTGTTGAAACTTCTACTTTGGTACTATTAGGGGAATTTTTGGAAATTGACGAAGCAACGCAAAAATTTTTTCCAACGCCAGAAATAAACCTAAGTCCATTAGATTTCAAATTATACGAAACACTGGGCTACCATATTGTAAGAGAGGATTTAGCTAACGCATTTATCTTTAGTGATTTATCAGGCGAGAACGGGTGGTATGCCCAACTCACTGCAGCTGAAAAACTAGCAGAATATGGCGTTATTGATGCTAACAGATTTTTGGGAATATTTACAGCCTATGAACCTACTTCATCCTATGGCATTTGGGAAAGAGTAAGCGCTATACAACGTCTTGATAAAGCTCTTGCCTCATCAGATAGCACTAAAGAAGTAGAATTAGCACTAAAGAATGCATGGCAATTATTTCGATTCACTGCAAATTCTTCAATTTTTGCGGAAATATTTACCCCAAGACTTTTAGAAACAAAACTCACTCCAAATTCAGAAATTATGGCTATAAAAATTGGAATGCTTTCCTCAAACTACAATAACATAATATCTAACCCACTGGCAATTAACGCTTTAGAGCCAATTATTTTTGCTTTCACAAACCGCGAGGTGCAGTTTGTCAAACCAAAGAATGCTCTTGAAAAAACTCTTTTGGATGCATTTTATCGCCCAAGAGTGCCCAGTTATGTGAGATTACAACTGGCAGATGGAAAATTAGGGGAAGTTATTTTGAATGCATTAATACAA
>CENG01023422.1_pt1 | contig 13659 bp, 16 predicted proteins | sample 530131 | NCBI WGS metagenome assembly CENG01 (sample SAMEA2591057, study PRJEB7988) | marine metagenome | biome: marine biome (ENVO:00000447); feature: surface water (ENVO:00002042) layer; material: saline water (ENVO:00002010), including plankton (ENVO:xxxxxxxx) | depth 5 m
GTCCGATAAAATAGGTTTTACGTGAAAGTTATAATCGATGTCCTCAGGCAGCTTTGAAATTTCGTAGAGCATCTCCTTTGGAATGTCAATGGAGCATCTAAAGAACAATATCACCAACAGCAATAAGCCCCCGTAATTCATATAAAACAAACTTCGCTTCAAATTTTATATCTTAATTACAGTAAAGATAAAAAAACCTGAATTAGTGATTTCTGAAATTAAAAAAGACAAAAATGGGATGCAATTTGAACAAAGCACTCCTGCTGAATGGGCGCTAAAGTTCCTGATTTAAAGGACCAATTTAGGCAGCTCAGTTCGGTGACTGCTCCTTATCCTTTGAGGGTAGCAGACATAAATTCCCGATTCATCCGAGCGATGTTTTCTAAGGAAATACCTTTGGGACATTCAACCTCGCAAGCACCGGTATTGGTACAGTTTCCAAAACCTTCTTCATCCATTTGGTTGACCATACTCATTACCCGGTCGGTCGCTTCAACTTTACCTTGTGGCAGCAGGGCATATTGGGATACTTTGGCCGATACAAACAACATCGCAGAAGCATTTTTACAACTGGCCACACAGGCACCACAACCGATACATGTAGCAGCATCAAAAGCTTTGTCGGCATCGTGTTTGTCAATCGGAATGGCATTTGCGTCTTGGGTATTTCCCGAGGTGTTTACACTGACAAATCCCCCTGCCTGCTGAATGCGATCGAAAGCAGAACGATCCACCGCCAAATCCTTAATTACAGGAAAAGCGTTTGCCCTAAAAGGTTCAATGGTAATGGTGTCTCCGTCTTTGAATTTTCGCATGTGCAATTGACAGGTAGTCACCAGTCGGTCTGGGCCATGGGCTTCTCCATTGATAAACATGGAACACATCCCACAAATCCCCTCACGGCAATCGTGATCAAAAGCGACAGGGTCCTCTCCGTTTCCAATAAGCTGTTCATTGTGCATGTCCATCATCTCCAAAAAAGACATGTCAGGTGAAACATCGGCGATGGAATAAGTTACCATTTCCCCTTTGGCATCGGCATTGGCTTGTCGCCATATTTTAAGTGTCAAATTCATTCTATTCTTATTTGTAGGAACGCGTTTTTACTTCAATTTCCTCGTAGTTCAAAATCTCCTTATGCAGTTTGGCTTTTTCCGGCTCCCCTTGGTACTCCCAAGCAGAGACAAAAGTATAGTTTTTGTCATCTCGTAGGGCTTCCCCCTCTGGGGTTTGTGATTCTTCCCTAAAATGACCTCCACAGGATTCGGTTCTCTCCAAGGCGTCTTTGGCGAACAACTCGCCCAACTCAAGAAAATCGGCAACTCTTCCGGCTTTGGCCAACTGCTCATTAAACTCCCCCGCTGATCCTGGAACATTTACATTTTTGTAGAAATCTGCTCTCAAGGCTTTTATATCCTCAATAGCTTCTTTCAAACCTTTCTCGTTGCGGGACATACCACATTTATCCCACATTATTTTTCCCAGTTTTCTGTGATAGTAGTCCACAGACCGATTCCCTTTGTTGTTGATAAAAGCAGCGATACGGTCTTTGACCTCTTTCTCAGCGGCATCAAACTCAGGGGTATCAGTAGTAATGCGCCCCGTCCTGATGTCATCGGCAAGATAATCTCCGATGGTGTAGGGCAAGACAAAATAGCCATCTGCCAATCCTTGCATCAAGGCAGAAGCCCCCAGACGGTTGGCACCGTGATCGGAAAAATTAGCTTCTCCAATAGCATAACAGCCCGGTATAGAAGTCATGAGATTATAATCAACCCAAACCCCACCCATGGTATAGTGAACGGCAGGATAAATCATCATCGGAGTTTCGTAGGGATCCTGATCAACAATCTTCTCGTACATCTGAAAAAGGTTACCGTATTTCGCACGAACCACCTCTTGTCCCAATTTTTTAACCAACACAGCATCATTTCCGGCCAATCCCTTTACGTGGGCTTGTTCTTTTCCATAACGAGTAATGGCATCTGCAAAATCCAAGTAAACCGCCTCTCCTGTGGCATTGACGCCAAAGCCTGCATCACAACGCTCTTTGGCAGCGCGAGAAGCCACATCTCTGGGAACCAGGTTTCCAAAAGCGGGATAACGGCGTTCCAGGTAGTAGTCTCGGTCTTCCTCTGCAATTGCGGTAGGACTTAAGGAGCCCGACCGAATGGCTTTTACGTCTTCAATATTTTTTGGCACCCATATTCTTCCATCGTTTCTCAACGACTCGGACATCAGTGTCAACTTTGATTGGTGTTCTCCCGATACGGGAATACAGGTAGGGTGAATTTGTGTAAAACAGGGATTCGCAAAGTGCGCTCCACGTTTGTGAATCTTCCAAGAGGCAGACACGTTACTGCCCATGGCATTTGTAGATAAAAAGAAAACATTGCCATAACCCCCCGAGGCAATGACCACGGCATGGGCACTGTGACGCTCTATGGCTCCACTGACTAAATTGCGGCTAATGATTCCCCTGGCTTTACCATCGACCAAAACCAAATCCATCATCTCGTGACGGTTGTACATTTTAATTTTTCCACGACCAATTTGACGATTCATCGCCGAGTAGGCACCCAAAAGCAGCTGTTGGCCCGTCTGTCCTTTGGCATAAAATGTTCTGGACACCAATACCCCACCAAAGGAACGGTTGTCCAAAAGCCCTCCATAATCTCGGGCAAAGGGTACGCCTTGAGCAACACATTGGTCAATTATATTGGTAGATACCTCTGCCAAGCGGTAAACATTGGACTCTCTCGAGCGGTAATCCCCACCCTTTATGGTATCATAAAAAAGACGATGAGTAGAATCCCCATCTCCTTGATAGTTTTTAGCAGCATTGATGCCTCCCTGGGCTGCAATAGAGTGCGCACGCCTGGGAGAATCTTGAAAACAAAAGGTTTTTACATTGTATCCCAATTCAGCCAAAGTAGCTGAGGCAGAAGCGCCTGCCAGTCCTGTTCCAACAACAATCACGTCGATCAGTCTCTTGTTGGCAGGACTCACCAGATTGATGTTACTCTTGTGATTGGTCCACTTTTCAGACAATCTCCCTTTAGGTACTTTAGAATCTAACTTTGCCATTTGATTATCCGTTTAGATGATGAAAAATTGCAATAAAAATAAAACCCGCAGGAATGCCCAAGGCAAAAGCCGAGGTTAACCATTTTACACCACGTGTGTATTTGTTATTGAGGCCCACAGACTGAAATGAGGATGCAAAGCCATGGTAGAGGTGTAATGCCAAAAAAACAAATGACAGCGCATAAATACCTACCCTTACTGGGCTGTGGAATTTATGAACCAATTCCCCATAGTAGCGGTCTGGATCTTTGGGAAGAATTTCTACGTATTTGTAGTTCATTTCTGGAACCCAAAAGTCATAAAAATGCAGGCCCAAAAAGGAGAGTACTACAATCCCTGATAAAATCATGTTTCTGGATACCCAACTGGCATTGGCAGCACCCTTAAATGAAACGTATTTTGAAGACCTGGACTTGTTGTTTTTTAACTCCAAAACAAATCCCATTACGAAGTGAAAAACAACACCAAATATCAGTATGGGCTGCAATACAAACTGCACTAAGGGGTTATTTCCCATAAAATGGGATAAAAAATTAAATGTCTTTTCACTAAATACTGAGGTAACGTTAATCGTAAAATGCTGTCCCAAAAAAAGAATTAAGAACAGTCCAGAAAGCGCCATAGCTACCTTACGTGCAATGGAAGTGGTAATCATTTTTTTTGGTTTATCATAACAAAATTAGTCCATAAACCTTGAATTAAAAAACCCTGATCGTTAAATTTTAAAGACAATCTCCGAATGAATAATATGTTTAATATTAGAGGTGCATAAGCTTAGAAAATCCAATAATACTTAAACAAAAAAACTCAAAACAAATGCCACTCCCCATTAATTTAATAATTTTAAGTCTCTAAAGTCGATCTAAAGAAATGCGTTACCCACCACTTTCTTCAAAATTATATGCCAAAAACAGAAATCGTTTTGTAAAAGAAATGAAAAATGGAGGTTTGGCGGTTTTTAACTCGAATGACATATATCCTATAAGTTCCGACAGTACACTCCCTTTTGCCCAGCATCGAGATATTTTTTATCTCAGCGGTATTGACCAAGAGGAAAGTATTTTACTGCTGTTTCCTGATGCTCCCGAACCCGAGCATCGGGAAATTTTATTCCTAAAAAAAACAGATGATTTGATTGCAATATGGGAGGGTCAAAAGCTTACCAAAGAAAACGCAACGGCATTGTCAGGGATACAAACCGTTTATTGGTTAGAAAGCTTTGAAAAACAATTTAATGCATTGGCCAATAAAGCCCAGCTTTTCTACTTTAATACCAACGAACATCCCCGAGCAAAAATAGAAACACAAACACGGGAAGACCGATTTATTAAATGGGCAAAGGCCAAGTTTCCCAATCATCCCACTGCCAAAAGTAATCTCATCTTACAAAGACTTCGATCCGTAAAAGATCTTGAGGAAATCGAACAAATACAGAAAGCGGTAAACATTTCTGAAAAGGGGTTTAGAAGGGTTTTGCCCTTTATAAAGCCTGGTATTTGGGAATATGAAATTGAAGCCGAATTTGCCCATGAATTCCTGAAAAACAGGTCCAAAGGTTTTGCTTACACCCCCATCATTGCCTCTGGGAAAAATAGTAATGTACTCCACTACATTGAAAACAATACCCAATGCCAGGCTGGAGACCTCATCCTGATGGATGTAGGAGCAGAATTTGGAAACTATGCCAGTGACCTCACCCGAACGGTCCCTGTTTCTGGAAAATTCAACCCCAGGCAACGCTCGGTTTACGAAGCGGTACTCCGGGTTGAAAATGCTGCTATTTCTCAACTAAAACCTGGTATTTTGATCAAGGAATACCAGCAAGAAGTAGGAAAGGTAATGACTGATGAATTGATGAAATTGGGCCTCTTAGATCAAAAAACATTGGTCAATCAGGATCCTGATAAACCTGCCTATAAAAAATACTTTATGCACGGGACTTCCCACCACTTGGGACTGGATACCCACGATTATGGTGCCATGGACGCCCCGCTTCAAGCTCATATGGTGCTGACAGTAGAGCCTGGAATATATATTCCCGAAGAAGGATTTGGCATTCGTATTGAAGACAATGTCGTGATTCAACCGCAGGGTCCACCACTGGTATTAACCCGCAATATCCCCAAAGATCCAGACGAAATTGAAACCCTAATGTTGGGGGTTTAAAATGCTGATGTCTAACAGCTCTTTAAGGGAAATTTCTAAACCTCTCGCTAAGCGAATCAAGGTTTTAAAAGTGGGGTTTGTACCGCCCAATTCTATTCTTCGCAACGCAGACTCTTCCATATCCACTAAGTCACTTAATTCTGCTTGGGTCAATTGGCGCTCCTTTCTTAAAGCAGCAATTCTCAAACCCAATTCTACAATTAAAATTTTATCGAAGTTTTCCACGAAACCTTATTTAGCAAAGCCAAGCTATGTTTTGTGATAAGAATTTAACAGAACATTTGTGTTCTGTTGGGGCAGAATTTATATATTTGTTATAGGATATAAGATTGGATTAGTATCCTTACAGGTTTAACAACCACACTCTTTCCCGCAGCTTTTTTGAGTTGCGGGATTGTTTTTTACGACAAACTTTCTAATGAGAAAATACAGGGACCACAATCCCAACAAGCTGGCCAGTACATGCTGTAATACTTCCATTATTTTAGTATTTGATAGGTTATTAATGCCACAATATAAGCAATGATACTCATGGAGAAAAGTTGAATCGCGGGCCATTTCCAACTATTTGTTTCTTTTTTTACGATCGCCAAAGTACTCATACACTGCATGGCAAAAGCGTAAAATAACATGAGAGAAACCCCCGTGGCTGTATTGAACAACAGGGTGCCGTCGGATCTTAGCTCCCTTCCCATTCTTTTCTTTATGGTTTCTGTCTCATCTTGTTCTACACTGTATATGGTGGCCAATGTCCCCACAAAAACCTCACGGGCAGCAAATGAACTGATCAAGGCAATCCCGATTTTCCAATCGTATCCCAGGGGGCGGATGAGCGGCGCTACCGTTTTTCCCAAAATTCCAATGTAAGAATTTTCTAATCTAAAGGATGCTACTTTGTTTTCAAACTCTGTTTTGCTCATCGATTGCGAAGCGTATTGCTGACTGATGATCTCTTCCGCATTAGCGAAGTTTTCTCCTGGTCCAAATGAAGCCATAAACCACAATAAAACAGAAATGGCCAAAATTATCTTACCCGCCTCTGTTACAAAAGAACGGGTCTTTTCCCAAACGGTGAGGGCAACATTTTTTAGAAGAGGGAGCTTGTAGTTGGGCATTTCCACCACAAAATAGGAGTTGTTACGTGTTTTCATAAATCCGTTGAGAATCGTGGCAGACAATATGGCCATCAGGAATCCCAAAAAATAGAGCCCCATGAGGGTCAACCCCTGATAATTGATTCCCAGAAACCGATCATCGGGGATCACCAAAGAGATAAGAATCATGTAGACCGGTAAACGGGCGGAGCAGGTGGTAAAAGGAACAACCAAAATGGTTATTAGCCGCTCTTTCCAGTTTTCGATATTTCTGGTCGCCATCACAGCGGGAATGGCACAAGCAGTTCCTGAAATTAATGGAACCACACTTTTCCCACTGAGACCAAATTTTCTTAGCCCTCGGTCCATCAAAAATACCACACGGCTCATATAACCAGTTTCCTCCAAAATGGAAATAAACATAAAGAGAAAAGCAATCTGGGGAATAAATATTACAATCCCACCCAAGCCAGAAATCACTCCCTCTGCGATCAAATCCGTAAAAACACCCGGCGGGAGTTGCTGCTTTGTCCATTGGCTGAGTTGGGCAAAACTACTGTCTATAAAATCCATTGGGATACTGCTCCAATCAAAAATGGCTTGGAAGATGCTGAGGAGGATCATGAAAAATATCACATATCCCCAAAATTTGTGAATCAATACATTGTCCAATTTACTGCGCAAGTCGGTGGCTTCTTCTCGGTTTACAGTATAGGCCTCTTTTAAGGTTTTGTTAATGGTTTGATACCGTTTGATGGTTTCCCGTTGCTGTAGTTTTTTTAGGTAGGATTTTGATTGGGTTTTAAATTCGGTGCTGTCCGCTACTTTTTGCCGCTCCAGTTTGGTGAAATTTACGTCTTGGGTGATGACCAGCCACAGCTTGTAAAGGGATTGGTTGGGGAAAGCCTTTTGCAGGCTTGCAAAATAAGATTCGTCTATGGTGGTAGGGTCAAATAATGGAGTGGTGTTCAACTTTCTATACGCTACAAGAACTTGTTTGAGCTGATCTATCCCTGTCTTTTGTCTTGTACTCATCAAAATTACCCGTGTTTGGAGTTGCTCCTCCAACTTTTCCAAATCTATTTTAATCCCTTTTCGGCGCATCTGATCGGACATATTGATGACCAAAACAGTAGGGATCTCTAAATCTTTGATTTGCGTAAACAACAACAAGTTGCGTTTTAGGTTTTCTACGTCGGTCACCACCACGGCTACATCGGGAAAGTCTAAATCATTTTTATTGAGTAGCAATTCAACCACCACACTCTCGTCCATAGACGAAGCATTGAGGCTATAGGTCCCTGGCAAATCAAGTATTCTCGCTTTGGTCCCACGGTCTAAACGACAGCTCCCCTGTTTTTTTTCTACCGTAATACCGGGGTAGTTGCCCACCTTTTGGTTTAATCCCGTCAGTGCGTTGAAGACAGAAGTTTTTCCCGTATTTGGATTGCCGATTAGGGCAACATTGATGTTGTTAATCATCACCAAATGGTTTAACAATGATGCAGCGCGCAACCTCCTTTCGGATGGCCAAATGGGCTTCATCAACCTTTAAATAAAGGGGGTCACGAAAAGGAGCCAAATAGAGGAGAGAAACTTCATTGCCAGGAAGGCAACCCATTTCAATGAGTTTCAATGGCAAAACATCCGTTTCTATAGATTCGATGATTGCTTTTTGTCCGATGGCCAACTGATCGAGGGAGATCATTATTTAGAATGATTTTAAAAAGACAAAATTATAAATTTAGATGGATTAGCGGTGGGAAAGTAGTAGGAATTTACGCTGGGAAAAATTCCGCCATCAAAACCTCCAACTCTACTAAAAGCCTTTCTATATCCTCGGCATCCGTTCCGTCATAAAACCCTCTGATCCTTTGGTTGGGGTCCACCAAAATAAAATTTTCGGTATGGATCATATCAAATGGGCCTCCATCTCCATCCTCTTTGACTGCCAAATAGGACTTCCTCGCCAATTGGTAAATCGCCTTTTTGTCTCCGGTTACCAGATGCCATTTTGCATCTACTACCCCTTTTTCTATCGCATATTTTTTTAATTGAGGAACAGTGTCAATCTCGGGGGTAACCGAATGTGAAAGAATTAAAACATGGGGATTGTCCATTATCTTTTCTTGTACTTGAGCCAAGTGGTCTGTCATGGCAATACAGATGGTTGGGCAAGTGGTAAAAAAGAAATCCGCAATGTATATTTTCCCTTTAAAGTCATTTTGCGTGACCGTTTTTCCATTTTGATTGGTCAGCGAAAAATCTGCGATTCGATGGTATTTTTTTTGATGCTGAAGTGTGCTGTCCACCAGCTCAAAATTTACCATGGCCGGTTGGTAGATGGGCAGTCTGGGCGTGGGGGTTAGTGCGTCGTAGAACAAAGCCAGAATGACCAGTGAAATACACAAAAATACTCCGAGAAAATAGCGGTACTTTTTTAAAAAGATCATAACACCACAAAGATAGGTGATAAAAAAATATATTTTTTGGGTCCAAGGTTTTTGTTTAATTAAGTCGGGAATCTCTGTAAAATTGGTAATTTTGGTGTCCAAAAATATTTTGCTATGGAACCTATTCTCATGAAGGGCATACAGCTATTACTCAGCTTGTCACTTCTTATAGTTTTACACGAACTCGGTCATTTTATTCCGGCTAAGATCTTTAAAACACGGGTTGAAAAATTCTTTCTTTTTTTCGACGTGAAATTTGCACTGATCAAAAAGAAATTCGGAGATACGGTTTATGGCATTGGATGGCTTCCCCTTGGTGGATATGTAAAAATCTCGGGCATGATAGACGAGAGTATGGATACCGAACAGATGCAACAGGAGCCTCAACCCTGGGAGTTTCGAAGTAAACCCGCTTGGCAACGTCTGATCATCATGCTGGGTGGCGTTACTGTCAATCTAATTCTGGGCTTCCTGATCTATATGATGATCCTTTTTGTGTGGGGGAAAAATACGCTGCCCAACAGCGCCCTGCCCATGGGTATGGGAGTAACATCCTTGGCAGAGGAAGTAGGTTTCCAAAAAGGGGATCAAATACTGAATGTTGACGGAAAAGCCCTTGATGTTGCTTTAGACATTAACAAAATGCTGCTGATTCGCTCCGTTGAGAAAGTAGAAGTTCAACACGCCAATGGTCGCAGAGAAACCTTGGAAATCCCTGAAGATTTTGGTAATAGAATGTTCAGCTCTGGACAAATGAACGTTTTATTTCCGCGTTTTCCCGCTGAAATTGACAGCGTACTGACCGACAAAAATGCCTATGCCGCTGGCTTTAGACCTGGAGACAAAATTATCGGCGCAGACGACACCGTGATTGAGGATTGGGTGGAACTAAGAGATTATAACAACGACCGCGCCAATCAAATGGTTCGCTATGTGGTGGCGCGAGACCGAGATCGAGATACCTTGAATTTGGTTTTGGACGCTGACGGTAAAATGGGCGTCATCCCAGCAGCTGGTATTAAAATAGATCAAATTGAGCTGTCCTTGGCGGAAAGCATACAAGAAGGATTCAGCTATGGTTACTGGACCCTTTTTGACTATGTCGCGCAATTCAAATATGTGTTTACCAAAAAAGGGGCTTCACAATTGGGTGGTTTTGGTGCCATCGGCAGCTTGTTTCCCGACCAGTGGGATTGGAGGGCCTTTTGGGCCAGCACCGCCTTTATCTCCATTATTTTGGCGTTTATGAACCTGCTTCCCATTCCTGCATTGGACGGAGGACATGTTATGTTCTTGCTCTATGAAATGGTCAGTGGAAGAAAACCCAACGACAAATTCATGGAATATGCGCAGATGGCTGGATTTTTCCTTTTGTTGGCACTGGTAATTTATGCCAATGGAAATGACCTTTTCCGCTTTCTTTCCAATTAATGATCCCGTTTTAGTGACTCAGTGATAATTACTATATTTATAAAATATAAAAATCATATTCGATGATAAGGTTAGGCTTTTATTCTTTGTTTATTTCCCTTGTTTTTCTTTCCAATACAGCGGTATTGGGTCAAGAGCTGAGGGTAAAAATTGATGATTTTATTTTTGAACACGACGGTTTCGAAGAAAATGAAGCTGGAGAAATTACCCCAGTAAACATCAAGGAAATCAATAAAAAGATACGCTTTTTTGTGGAGCAGCGCTATCCACAGATTATTCAGTACACCCGAAACATAATTTGGGATGCTTATGAAACTTTCCTCAGTCCCTTCGATATTTATCACTACCATACCTTTATTGCGCAAGTAAAAGTTAACGACTTGGAACGGCTCAAGTATTTGGAAGTCATTTACAATCCGTTTACCAAAAGTGTCAGCGGTGATTTTGAGTGGATTCCTGAAGACGAAGAGTTTTATTTGATTGACGAAAAAGAAGAGAAAAAAGAAAATGCCCCCGACCTAATTGCCTTGGGAATATCCAATCAAGAGCAAAAACCCCGTCTCAACGATTTTATTGTCGAGCACCAAGGGTTTTTAGACGTGATGGAAAGGAAAAATTTAAAGGACAGTGAAATCGTCCCGATCAATATCATGGAGATCAACAAAGCCATTCGCGCCTTTGTAAACTCCAACTTCGCCAATGTAGAATACAGCCGAAATATTATCTGGGATTCTTATAATTCTTTTCTCAGTCCCTTCGACAAATACCACCACCACAAATTCATTGCCCAGGTAAAAGTCAAAGATGTTAAAAGATTGAAATACCTCGAGGTCTACTACAATCCGGTCAGTAAAAGTGTAAGCTCCGATTTTGAATGGATCGAGGAAGATGAAGAATTTTACAGGGTGAACGAATCTGACCAAGAATGAAAAAATCGGACTATTTTATACTGACTGCAGCTTTTTTAAGCTTTGTTTTTTCGGTTTATCTGTGGTTTAACAATCAACAGCAGGAAGGGCTGTATGTCGGCATTTGGGTGCCTTCTATATTAGCAGCAGGAGGCTATTTTAAATTGATTTCAAAACAATGAGTATCACCATTATTTTTGTATTTGGGCTGATCGTTTTTTTGCTCTTTTTACTCGGTGTTTTTTTTAACAACCAAGAAGTGAAAACCAGTCAGCGCTCAAAAATTGAAACCGACACCTTGGACTACGATGGGTCGGGAAATTTTGGTAGAATTCCCAACAAAAAACCAAAAAATAGAGCCCTATAAACTGGGTGACTATTATTCACTTCACATATTTTTTGTAATTTACTAAATACAAAACACTAAATTACATTTTATGAAAACCAAATTGACTTTAACGATAATTGGCACCATAATGGTGCTTCAGGCGATTCTTTATTCGGCGTTTGCCTCCTCCAGTATTGATATGATGTTCAATGTTGGTGAAGAAGCCGCTACCCTGGCAGTATTGTTCCAATACGCCATCACTCCTGCCTTTTTGATGATTGGGCTGATGCTGCTCTTCTTGCGAGACATAGCGTTGGAATACGCCAAGAAATTATTGCTGGCGGTTATCATTGCTTATATCCCGTTGTTCCTGTCTTTTTACATGATGGCCAACTCTCCACTCACCCAAATGGGGATATCTGATTTTGCAATCGACATTGTAATGTTTGGACTGGCAGTCTTTACATACCTAAAACCTAAAGGGGCTTAATCCATTTAACTGCGGACTCGAGCTTTTCTGCTGGTTTTACATTTTCGGATACTGATAAAGATAACGACCCTAAATCGTTGTCAGCTTCGTTTCGCTTTGTAGAGCGCATTTAAAACCAGCCCCGTCACGATCATGACCATTCCTATTAGCGAATAGTGGGAATACTGATCGTAGAAGACCAGCAGGCCAAAGGCCAAAGAAAAGATTACCTCTACATATTTGTAAGGGGCAATTTTATAGGCCGGACCTATCTGAAAAGCTTGGGTCATTAATATCTGGGCAATAAATCCCAAAACACCCAAAGAGATCAATTGTAACCATTCCATCCCCTGGGGGGTTTGCCAATCAAACAAGCAGCCTATGGCTCCGGCCACCGTTGCGATAAACATAAAATAGTTGATGATGACCATGTGGTGGTCTCGGGTACCAATTTTTGAAATTAACATATAGGTGATCGCAGAGGTGATGGAGGACAATATAATGATCCAAAAACCTAATAGGCTGACGTTGGCATCAAAGCCTTTTATCGTCACTACCCCGCCAAAAGCGAGCAGAAAGAAAAACCACTGTATCCCCTTTATTTTTTCTTTTAAAACCCATACCGAAAGAAGGGCCACAAACAATGGTGCAGTATAACGAAGAGTCACCGCAGTACCAATGGCCATAAAATGTAATGCCGAGAAAAACAAAATCATGGATGTTGCTCCGCTAATACCTCGGTAAAAAAGTAACTTTCTTTGATGGCCCAACAGTGGAATTTTATTGACCAGCAAAAATCCTAAAGTAAATACCAAGGTTATAAAAGAACGAAAAAATACCAACTGAAAAGTGCCAAACTGCGAGAGGTATTTTACCATGGTGCTCATCATGGCGAACACCAGGGTACTGAGCACCATCAGGTAAATGGCTTTGTGGTGTTTCAAATTTAAATTTTAACAAAGATCACCATCTTTGATGAGAAAAGAAATTTATCAGTGGGTTTTGATAATATATGGATGGGGTTTAAGTGATTTTAAAAATGGAAAAGTAACCTTCCAATCCATTTGAATAGGTTTAGCCTTTTAGATCTTGTTTTTTGGAAGGTGCACAAGAATAGCTCACGAACGATCTGATAGGTAGGTATTTAGCGAGTGTGGGTATTCTAAATGTGGAAAAAAAGATGCTCTACTTTTTGTGTATTTCATCTATAACCTAACACCACTATGGGCACAGCAGAGCTTAGAGAAAAAATAATCCAACTATTAAATACGGATGACCAAAGGTACCTTGAAGATGTTTTTGATATTACCGAAAATAAAAGATTGGAGACTGGCTATCCATTTTTTGAACTCCCCACTGAAAGTCAAGAAATTTTCAAGAAAGTATAGAGATCATTCCCCCTAAGGTTTTGCGGTTGAGTTGCCCCAATGGGTTATAACAACGTGCAACAATGGTTTCGGTCTTATCGTCCAAAGTTTGGGTTTGTTTGAGCATCCGTCCATTTACATCATAGGTAAAATCGTCTGTCCAACTCAGGGCTGTTCCTCCTTTTTTATGGGTGGTGGTGGTTTGGGTTATCCGCCCCACAAAGTCCAGTTGGTGGCTTTGGGTTTCTACTACATCCAACAAAGGATTATCCGTTGCCGTATAAACCACCCGTCCCTTAGTGTCATAGCCCGTAACGGTAGTGATCCAATCGGCACTTTGACCTTGCTCAGCGCCC
>CENG01040052.1_pt1 | contig 13653 bp, 10 predicted proteins | sample 530131 | NCBI WGS metagenome assembly CENG01 (sample SAMEA2591057, study PRJEB7988) | marine metagenome | biome: marine biome (ENVO:00000447); feature: surface water (ENVO:00002042) layer; material: saline water (ENVO:00002010), including plankton (ENVO:xxxxxxxx) | depth 5 m
TCCTAAAATTTTCCCATAACTAAATAAAGTAGCATATAATTTAGAATTAATTATTTCTGGACTAGTACTAAAAAAAACATGTCCAAAAAATATACCAATGAAACCAATAAATCTTAATGAATTTAATTCCTTGAAATATTTTGTCTTATAACTATCTTTGCTCAATCTTCTCTATTGTGTTTTGTAAATAAGGGTTGAACTTAATATTACTAATATATATAATATATACTACATATCGTGTACATAGACACCCATACTCATATATATCTCCAAGACTTCGATGAAGATCGTAAGAGAATTATTACAGAATGTGTAGACAATGGCGTTAACAAACTTCTTCTACCAAATATTGACAAAAGTTCAATTACAGATGTTATAAAAATGTGTGAAGTCTATAAGAATATTTGTTACCCAATGGTTGGATTACATCCTTGCTATGTCAAAGATTCTTATGAAGATGATTTGAATTATTTAAGACCATTTATTAAATCCATAAATGCAATAGCTATAGGCGAAATTGGAATTGATTTATATTGGGACAAATCAAATTTAGAAATTCAAAGAAATGCTTTTATTACTCAAATAAATTGGGCCAAAGAATTTAAACTTCCTATTGTTATTCACGCAAGAGATTCTTACAATGAAATATTTGAAGTTTTGGATAATGAAAATAACGAAAATTTAAAAGGGGTTTTTCATTGTTTTTCAAGTTCTTTTAAAGATGCAGAACGAATATTAAATTATGGTGGATTCAAATTAGGAATTGGAGGATTAGTAACTTTTAAAAATAGTGGTCTTGACAAAGTGGTTAAGAATATTGATATTAAAAATATTGTTTTGGAAACAGATTCGCCATATTTAACCCCTACTCCATTTCGAGGGACTAGAAATAAAAGTAGTTACATTCCTATTATTGCAAATAAACTTTCGGATATTTACGAAATTAGCAGTGAAGAAATTGGAAATATAACTTCAAAAAATGCAAAAGAAATTTTTAATATTTAAAATAACTTTTCTATTAATTTTTTTTCCCTTTTGGGCATTTTCAAATAGTTTAAATCTATCTGAAAATATTGAAAGTACGGAAATTAGTGTTCTCACTTGTGATCCAGGCACTCAAATATATTCTCTTTTTGGACATAGTGCATTAAGAATAAAAAATCCTGTAAATGGCCACGACTTAGTTGTGAATTGGGGCTTATTTGAATTTTCAGAGAGTCAATTTCAATTTGGATATGATTTTGCAAAAGGGCGATTAAAATATTATATGGGCATTCAATTAATGTCTAATTTCATGATAGAGTATCGCCGCGCTAAAAGAGGAGTAAGAGAGCAAGTTTTAAACTTAAGTGACCAAGAGAAATATCAAATAATTCAACTTCTTGAAGAGAATTATAAGCCTGAAAACAGGAAATACAAGTACGAATTTTTTTATGACAACTGCTCTTCAAGATTAAGAGATATTATAAAAAAAGTATTTAATGAAAATATAAATTTTTACCAATCTCCCAAATCTAATAAATTCACTTTTAGAGAAACTATTCACAAGTATTTGGAATCTTTTCCTTGGCTAAAGTTGGGAATAGACCTTGTGCTAGGGAAAAAGATAGATGTATTGGTAAGTAATGAAAACCTTATGTTTCTCCCGCTTAATGTTGAACAGATATTTGACCAAAGCTTGGTTGAAAACAATGGAGCTAAAAAAAACCTGATTAAATCAAAAAATACTCTGGTTGAGTCTTTTGAAAATAAAAATGAACTTAGCAATATTGGAATTTATAGTTGGATTTTACTGGGAATAACTCTAGTATTAATTGTCTTTAAGCTAGAAAAAGCACTTGGATTCTGGAGCTCTTTAAACTTATTTATAGTTGGATTATTAGGAATTATTTTAGTTTTCATGTGGATAGGAACTGACCACAATGCTACCAAAATGAATTTTAATTTACTTTGGGCATCTCCTTTTCACTTCATTTTAATTTACTGCTTAATTAAAGGAAGCTGGAATAATTTCACTTATTGGTATTTAATATTATCGTTGCTTTTGATTTTTACAACTATTTTATTTTGGTTTACCTTAACCCAAGAATTTAACTCTTTTGTAAAGCCTATTATACTAGAACTTGTGATTATTTATTACTATTATTTTAAAAAATGTGGATTTCAAATTAATCTTGGTAAAACAAACGGTTGATTTTAACCATTATGTTTAAATTAGTATTCAAATAATTAATGATGGAAAAATACGATGTTGTTGTTATAGGTTCAGGCCCTGGTGGATATGTATCCGCAATAAGGTGTGCTCAACTAGGATTAAAAACTGCTCTAGTTGAAAAATACAACACACTTGGAGGAACTTGTTTAAATGTTGGCTGTATCCCTTCAAAGGCTCTTTTAGACTCTAGTGAGCATTTTAAAACTGCACTTCATGATTTTGACAAGCATGGAATTGACATTAATACTCCTAAAGTAAATCTTCCTAAAATGATGACAAGAAAAGAGGAAGTAATAAGTCAAACTTGTGACGGGGTTCAGTATTTAATGGATAAAAATAAAATTAAAGTTTACCATGGAATGGGCTCTTTTGTGGATAAAAATACCGTTTCTATAAATGGGGGAAAAAACGAAAAAATATTAGGGGAAAATATAATAATTGCAACTGGTTCAAAACCAAACTTTTTTCCAGGAATGGAGCCTGATAAAAAAAGAATTATCACCTCTACAGAAGCTCTTTCTTTAAAAGAGGTTCCCAAACATCTAATTGTAATTGGAGGTGGAGTTATTGGCCTTGAACTAGGTTCTGTTTATGGAAGATTAGGTTCTGAAGTAACAATTGTTGAATTCCAAGACGGGTTGCTACCAACTATGGACAAAACTCTTGGAAAAGAACTTATGAAAATTTTAAAAAAAGAAGGATTTAAGTTTTTATTTAACCACGCTGTTCAAAAAGTAAATTCTACTAAAAATGGAGTACAGCTAGATGTGAAAAATAAAAAGGGAGAGATTATTTCTGTTGAAGGAGATTATTGTCTGGTTGCTGTCGGAAGAAAAGCATATACCGAAAAATTAGGATTAGATAACATTGGCGTAGAAACTGATAAAGCTGGAAGAGTGATCACCAACGACCATTTACAAACCTCAGTAAAAAATGTTTATGCAATTGGAGATGTTGTAAAAGGTGCTATGCTTGCACACAAAGCAGAAGAAGAAGGTGTTTTTGTGGCCGAACTTATTGCCAATCAAAAACCACATATTGATTATAATTTAGTTCCTGGCGTAGTTTACACATGGCCTGAAGTAGCGGCAGTTGGAAAAACGGAACAAGAATTAAAAGAGGCTGAAGTAGACTATAAAGTTGGTCAGTTTCCAATTAGAGCTCTTGGGAGAGCTCGAGCTTCTATGGATATTCAAGGCTTGATAAAAATAATTTCTGATACCTCAACAGATGAGGTTCTAGGTGTTCACATGATAGCTCCTAGAGCTGCAGACTTAATTATGGAAGCAGTAGTAGCAATGGAGTATCGAGCAAGTGCAGAAGACATTGCTCGAATTTGTCACCCTCATCCAACCTACAGCGAAGCGGTAAAAGAAGCAGCATTAGCAGCAACAGAAAGTAGACCATTACACATCTAATATGACAAAAAATAAAATTGGAGTCTTAATTCTTAACTTAGGAACTCCTAACAGTCCTTCAGTTAAAGATGTAAGAGTTTATCTAAGAGAATTTCTAAACGACCCAAGAGTAATTGATATTGGAAGAATTGCTCAATTGTTATTAGTAAACTTAATTATAGTTCCATTTAGAGCTCCAAAATCTGCCAAAGAATATAAAAAGTTATTTAAAATTGGTGGTGGTAAATCACCATTATTAACCTATGGAAAAAATCTCACTAGTAAATTAAAAAAACTTGCTTCTAAAGATTTTGATGTTGAACTTGCCATGAGATATGGTTCTCCTAGCATGGAAAATGTCTTGGGGAAAATGAGAACCGAAAATTATGACAAAATTTATATTTTCCCTTTATATCCTCAATATGCATCTGCATCCTCAGGATCTACCATAGAAAAAGCATTTAAAATCATAAATAAATGGTGGGTAATTCCAGAAGTTTCTGTAATTGGTCAATTTTACGACAATCCCAACTTTATTAAATGTATTGTAAATCGAGCAAAAGAATTCGACATTCCAAAATACGATCACGTTATGTTTTCCTACCATGGGATTCCTGAGAGACATGTTGATAAAGTGTATTTAGATGGTAAACCTTGTGCAGATCATTCTTGTGAAGATGAAATAAACTCTTTAAATGCAAATTGCTACAAAGCTACTTGTTATGCCACAACTAGATTACTTGTAAAAGCACTTAAATTAAAAGAAGGTTCTTATTCTACATGTTTTCAATCTAGATTAGGAAGAGACCCATGGCTGCAGCCATACACAGACCATACCGTTGAAAAACTTGGAAAAGAAGGTAAAAAAAGAGTTTTGGTCTTTTCTCCAGCATTTGTGGCAGACTGTTTGGAAACTACCATAGAAATTGGTGAAGAATATCTAGAGCTTTTTCAAGAACATGGAGGAGAGGAAATTCAACTAGTTCCGTCACTTAATGACAACGATGATTGGGCAGAAGGTCTTCATAAAATTATTAAGGATAAATTATAGTGAATTTATCTTTTATTAAAATTTAACTTTTGGAGGTTTTTTTCAAGAATACACTTTATAAGGGAACCAAAACATCCTGGAGCTCAAATGTTGAAAATCCAAAATTATTTGATGAATTGGATGCGTTTATTAGCAATAATAAAAATGAGTATATAATCTGCTTTTACTCCTACGATTTAAAGAACAATATCGAAGACTTGTCTTCTAACAATAAGGATAACATGAAATTTCCAGATATCCATTGTTTTGTTCCCGATGAGATTCACAACAATTATTTAATCGGAAAAGAAAAAAAAATTAATCAAGAAATAGAATTCCAACCTGATATTTCAAAGGAAGAATACTTAAAGAATATTTTAAAAATTAAAGAGCATATACAAAAAGGAGATTTTTACGAAGCCAATTATTGTTATCAATGGATTTCAAAAGTTAAACATCTAAATTCAAAATTAATTTTTGAAAATTTAATGGATTTGACCAATCCTCCTTATGGGTTTTATGCAGATTTAGAAAAACATCATATTATTTCAGCTAGTCCAGAACTATTCATTAAGAAAAGAGCTAATAAACTGTATTCAAGCCCTATTAAGGGTACTCAAAAAAGAGATTTAGACCCGATAAAAGACCAGCTTTTAAAAAAACAATTAAAAGACAGCTTAAAAGACCAGGCAGAGAATAATATGATTGTTGATCTAGTAAGAAACGATCTAAGTAAAATTGCTCTCAAAAGTACTGTTAAAATGGAAGAACTAAGAAAAGTTTACACTTTTAAAAATATCCATCAAATGATATCCACTATTTCTTGCGAAATTTCTGAAAATGAAAAGATTTCTAATATTTTAAAAGCTTCTTTTCCAATGGGGTCTATGACTGGGGCACCAAAGATTAAAGTAATGCAAATAATGGAGGATTATGAAGTTTCAAAAAGAGGATTGTATTCTGGTTCTTTTGGAATTATTTACCCCAACGGAGATTTTGACTTTAACGTAATAATTAGAACACTTATTTACAACAAAGCAAATCATTTATTATCTTTTCATGTAGGAGGTGCAATTACTATTGATAGCGACCCCAACTTAGAATACGAGGAAACCTTAATAAAAGCAGAGGCACTATTTAAAGCATGTCAATAATTAATAATATTCATAAAGACTTTTTAGCTTTTTTCAAGCAACATCAAATAAAAACAGATAGCAAGTTTTTAGTTGGTGTTTCTGGGGGGAGTGATTCAATGGCATTATTAGATATTGGCTTAAAAGCTGGCTTAAATATTTCAGTAGCTCATGTAAATTACCAATTGAGAAATGAAGAAAGTGAAAGAGAAAGTTTCATTGTCAAACAATATTGTTTGGAAAATAAATTGAATTTCTACTACAAAGAAGCTAAAATTAATCTACTTAAAAATCTTCAAAACGAAGCTAGAGAAGTTAGATATCAATTTTTCAATGGTTTGGCAGAAGAAAATAAAATGGACTATATACTCACTGCTCACCACCAAAATGACAATCATGAAACTTTTCTTTTCAACGCTTTAAAAGGCAATGGCATAGGTAGTTTAAAAGGCATTCCAGAGAGAAATGGAATAATTTTAAGACCATTATTGCAATTCACCAAGACTCAACTTTTAATATATGTTCAAGAAAATAAAATTAAGTATGGAACAGACAGTAGTAATTTAACTTCTAAATACGAGAGAAACTTTATTAGAAATGAAGTATTTCAAAGACTAAAAGTCAAATTTCCAAAATTTGAAAAAGGATTGACAAATTCTATAAATTTTTTAAACGAAGATTATTTATTACTAAATCAATTAGTAAATGAAATTATTCAACCACTTTTAAAGGAAAAAAAAGACCATACTCTTATTAATTTCAGCAACCATATTCCAAGACAAGCATGGTACCATTTCTTTAAAAAATTTGGATTCAATTATTCACAAATTAATAATTGGTTGGAAACCAATTCTCAATCTGGGAAGTTTATAGAAAGCTCTACCCACCGTATCTCTAAAGACAGAGATAATTGGACATTATCAATAAAGACAACTCATAAAAGAAATGAAAAAATATTTTACATTGATAAAAATGAAGCAATTGAAGTGCCTATTTACCTAACCGGCCATCTTTGCAAAACTCTTTCTTTAGAGAAATCCAATAAGAATATAGAGTTTTTCAATTTTTCTAAATTGAATTTTCCTTTAAAATTACGAAAATGGAAGAATGGGGACAAAATTCAACCTCTTGGAATGAAGGGAAATAAAAAAGTAAGCGATATTTTGATAGACTATAAGATCTCCATTTTAGAAAAAGAAAATATTTATGTATTAGAATCTAATAATGACATTGTATGGGTTATAGGCATTCTAATAAATGAGGTATATAAAGTTGACAATAATTGTAGTCTCTTTTACAAGATTGTTTATCGAGAAAATTAAAATTTAAAGCTATGAATACAACCTTTTATTATTGCTAACGTATGAATGAAAAATATATAATTCGACTATTTCTTGATTACAAGGAATATCATTGTAAATTTGCCAAAAATCTTGAATGAGTATTAAATATTTAAATTTCTTATTTTTTTATTGTTGTACCCTACTTATTAGCGGTACTTTATTTTCTCAGGAGATGGAATTCCCTGAAGATAAAGTCAAATACACAATAAATATTGTTCAAGAAGAATGTGTAGTTACTATTATAGCAGATATTGATATTGAAGAAGGATGGCACATTAACGCAGCGAATCTTCCTTTGGAAAGCTTCTCAATTCCTACTGATTTGTACCTAGATACATCTTCAATGTTTGTTAGTGAGGATACTATTTACGAACCTGTTTTTGAACATGTATACGACGATATAGCAAAAGAAGATCTTTACTTACATGAAGGGAAAATCACTATATCCAGAAAAGTATTTGTTAAATCTGAAAAAGATTTTGTTATCAAAGGGTTTTTTACTTTCCAAACATGCGACGACAACCACTGTTTGCCCCCTTTTGACGGCCCATTTGAAGTCAATGTTAAGGGTTGTGATGTAGCATCACTAAATGAAATAGGGCTTAATTCTTCTAAAGCTAATCAAGATAAAAAAGAAACTATTTTAGATAAAATTGTAAATAGGGAGGAAAAAGCAGATAGCGAAATTATGGTTGAACAAGAATCTTCTGTATTGGAAGAAAGTTCAAATAGCAAGGATAAATCAAATTCAAAATCTATTTTTTTAATTTTTATAATTTCTTTTCTTAGTGGCTTCGCAGCTCTTATTACTCCATGTGTGTTTCCAATGGTTCCAATGACTGTTAGCTTCTTCACCAAACAATCTAAAGACAAAGCATCTGGTGTTAGAAATGCAATACTTTATGGAATAAGTATCATAATCATATATGTATTGCTAGGGACAATAATAACTGCTTTATTTGGTGCAAGTTTTCTAAATTCCCTTTCTACAAATATTTACTTTAATTTATTTTTCTTTGTTCTGTTAATTGTATTCGCTGTTTCATTTTTAGGAGCATTTGATATTAATCTTCCAAATACTTGGGTTACCAAAGCAGATTCTGCTTCAAGTAAAGGAGGCTTTTTAGGAATATTCTTTATGGCATTTACTCTTGCTCTTGTCTCATTTTCTTGCACTGGCCCTATTGTTGGAACACTTCTTGTAGAATCTGCAACAGTAGGTGGAATAGGTCCTTTTGTAGGAATGTTTGGTTTTTCTCTTGCTCTTGCTCTTCCTTTTGGTTTATTTGCTGCATTCCCAGGTTGGTTAAATTCTTTACCAAAGTCAGGCGGATGGTTAAATACCGTAAAAGTATTTTTAGGATTTTTAGAGTTAGCATTAGCATTTAAATTTCTTTCCAACGCAGATTTAGTAATGCAAGGCCATTTTCTAGAAAGAGAGTTATTTATAGCAATATGGATTGGAATATTTTTTGTCCTTGCTCTTTACTTATTCGGTTTTATCAAACTTCCAAACGATGGGGATATCAAACATCTTTCTGTATCTAGATCATTATTAGCAACAACTGTTTTAATTTTCGTAATGTATTTAATCCCTGGTTTGTGGGGAGCTCCATTAAAATTAATTAGCGGGTTTCCACCTCCGATGAGCTATAGTGAATCACCAAGTGGAATCGGAATTTATTCAAATAATAACCAGAAAAATAATACTACAGAAAATACCCATTCTGGTCCGCAAGGTCTCCCTGTTTTTCATGACTTAGAAGAAGGATTAGCTTATGCTAAAAGTGTTAATAAACCTTCATTTTTAGATTTCACAGGGCATGCTTGTATTAACTGTAGAAAAATGGAAGAAAAAGTTTGGGGAGAAGAGGGAGTATTTAATATTTTAAGAGATAGTGTTGTAATTATTTCTCTTTATGTTGATGACAAGAGACCCCTTCCAGATGACCAACATTCTGAAGAAGAAATTGCTCCAGGAAAAATAATTAATGTTACCACAATCGGAGATAAATGGAGTGCTTATCAAGCTAAAAAGTATAAGTCATTGTCTCAGCCTTACTACAGAATGTTAGATAAAAATGGAGAAGATCTTTCCAATGGATCTGCAGATTATCTTAACCATGGGAATAGACAAGATTTTCTACAGTGGCTAAGAACTGGGCTTGAGCAATACAAGAGCTCTTAAATGAAATCTTTTTTTCTATTAATTTATCTTTTTATTTGTCTAGTTTCATTTTCTCAAGATCCAGTAAAATGGACTATTAATTATTATCCGGATAAAAATAGGGTTGTATTTAATGCACTAATTGAATCCAGCTGGCACTTGTATGCAGTTAATGTGCCTTATCCAGACGAAGGTCCATTGCCTACTATTATGGAGTTTGAAAAACAAAAAAACTTTTTATTAAAAGGAAAAGTTTTTCAAGAAAAACCAATTACTAAGTACGACAAAGGGTTTGGAATTAATGTAGCTTATTATGAAAATAAAACAAGTTTTTACCAAAAAATTAAACCTCTAGCAAATTCATTTGAAATTAGCGGTGTTATAAAATATATGGTCTGTGACGAAAGTCAATGTTTAGCCCTTGAAAAAGTATTTAGTGTGAAAGTCAATCGTCAAGATTAGGTGACAACCATTTTTTCATAACAGAAAGATCTACTTTTTTCCTAGTACTTAATTCTTCCACTTGATCCATTTTAATTTTTCCTAACCCAAAATATTTAGACTCTGGATTTGAAAAATACCACCCTGAAACGGATGAGACTGGATACATTGCTAGAGATTCAGTCAATTCAACTCCTACTTTATTGGTAGCATCTAAAAGATGAAATATGGTTTCTTTTTCAGTATGATCTGGACATGCTGGATAACCTGGAGCAGGTCGTATTCCTTGGTATTTTTCTTTTATTAATTCCTCATTTGAAAACTGTTCTTCAGTATATCCCCAATATTCTTTTCTAACTTTCTGATGTAAATATTCTGCTGCTGCTTCCGCCATTCTATCAGCAAGAGCTTTAATCATTATGGAATTATAATCGTCTAAATCTTCTTCAAATTTTTTGGCTATTTGATCGATTTTTTTTCCAGCTGTTACGACAAATGCTCCAATATAATCTTTGATGCCAGTAGATTTTGGGGCAATGAAATCTGACAATGACATATTAAATGCCTTAGATGATTTTTTAGTTTGTTGTCTCAAACAATGAGAGACTGCTAATAATTCATCTTTTTCATCAAAAATAAAAATATCATCTTCAATAGTATGTGCTTCCCAAATTCCATAAACTGCCTCTACCTCTAGCCAATTTTTTTCTAATGCGTGGTTTAACATTTCTTGAGCATCTTTAAATAATTTACTCGCTTCTTCCCCTACTATCTCATCTTTAAGAATTCTTGGATATCTTCCATGAAGTTCCCATGTTTGAAAAAATGGGGTCCAGTCAATAAAAGATGCAATTTCTTTAGATGATAAATCATGTAAATGAAAAACCCCCCTTTGATTTGGTTTTGTAGAATTAAAATTCTTCCAATCAATAGGAAACTTATTTGTTCTAGCTTCTTTAATAGTTAGATAAGATTTTTGATCTTTTTTATTGAAATGATAAGTTCTTAGTTTTTCATACTCAGAACGAATCTCATTCAAATAATCTACTTTAGTATTTCCTAATAATTTTCCTGCTACAGGAACTGATCTCGAAGCATCCAAGACATGGATTGTAGCACTTGATGGCAACTCTTTCTCTATTTTAACAGCAGTATGAACTCTTGAAGTTGTAGCTCCACCAATTAATAGTGGAATATGGACATTATTTTTTTCCATTTCTCTTGCAACATCTATCATTTCATCTAAAGAGGGCGTGATTAATCCGCTCAGACCAATAATATCAACATTGTGTTTTTTAGCTTCTTCAATTATCTTCTTTGAAGGAACCATTACCCCTAAGTCTATAACATCGTAATGGTTACAACCTAAAACAACACCTACTATATTTTTTCCTATATCGTGGACATCTCCTTTAACGGTAGCCATTAAAATTTTGCCTTTGCTTGTTTTCTCACCACCTTTTTCTTTTTCTATATAAGGAGTTAAATAAGCCACCGCTTTTTTCATTACTCTTGCAGATTTAACTACTTGAGGTAAAAACATTTTACCTTCTCCAAAAAGATCTCCTACCGTATTCATTCCATTCATTAATGGCCCTTCTATAACTTCTAGTGGCTTAGCCACTTTTTGTCTAATTTCTTCCACATCCAGCTCTATATATTCAGTGATTCCTTTTATTAGTGCATATTCTAGTCTTTCTTCTACTTCATTAAGTCTCCATTCTGCTGTTTTTTGTTCTTGCTTAGCAGACCCTTTTACATTTTGAGCAAAATCTAGTAGCGATTCTGTTGCATTTGCTGACCTATTAAGTAGAACATCCTCCACTTTTTTTAGCAAATCCTTAGGAATTTCGTCGTAAACTTCCAACATGGATGGATTAACAATTCCCATATCCATTCCTTCATTTATAGCATGGTAAAGAAATGCAGAATGCATGGCTTCTCTTACAGTATTATTTCCTCTAAAAGAGAAAGAAACATTACTCACTCCTCCGCTTACATGAGCTCCAGGTAAGTTTTCTCTTATCCATCTTGTAGCTTTAAAAAAATCTACTGCATTATTTTCATGTTCTTTCATTCCTGTTGCAACAGGGAATACGTTAGGATCGAAAATAATATCTTGTGGAAGGAATCCAACCTCATTTACTAAAATATTGTAAGATCTTTGACAGATTTCTATTCTCCTCTCATAAGAATCAGCTTGTCCATTTTCGTCAAATGCCATTACAATAACAGCAGCTCCATATTGTTTTATTAATTTTCCTTGTGTTATGAATTGATTTTCGCCTTCTTTTAATGAAATAGAATTAACTACTCCTTTTCCTTGAACACATTTAAGCCCAGCTTCAATAATAGTCCACTTTGAAGAATCTATCATCACAGGAATTCTAGAAATATCTGGCTCAGCTGCCATAAGATTTAAAAACCTTTTCATAGATGCTTCACCATCCAACATCCCTTCATCCATGTTAACGTCGATAATTTGGGCTCCACCTTCCACTTGCTCTCTAGCAACATCAATTGCTTCTTCAAATTTCTCTTCCTTTATTAATCGAAGAAATTTTTTAGACCCAGTAACATTAGTTCTTTCACCAACATTTATAAAATTAGTTTCTGGCGAAAAAATTAAGGGTTCCAATCCACTAAGTTTCATAAATGGAAGTTCGTCCCATTTATATTTGTACTTACCCTTAAATTCTTTTAAAATACTCATCCCTAAAATTGATTTCTTGGTGAATATTTAGAGGCCAGTTCTGCAATTGCTTTAATATGATCAGGAGTTGTTCCGCAACAACCACCGATAATATTTATTAAGTCATCTTTTAAAAAGAACTCTATTTGATCCACCATTTTTTCTGGGGTTTCATCATATTCTCCAAATTCGTTGGGCAACCCAGCATTTGGATGAGCACTAATTAAAAAAGAAGCTTTTTTAGCCAAAGTTTTTAAATATGGGTGCATATCTGCAGCGCCTAAAGCACAATTTAATCCAATACTAAATAATGGAAAATGAGACATAGATATTAAAAATGCTTCACTAGTCTGTCCAGTTAAAGTCCTTCCGCTAGCGTCTGTAATAGTTCCCGAAACCATTACAGGTAATTTAATAGCTCTTGACTCAAAAACATGATTTACTGCAAATAAAGCTGCCTTAGCATTTAATGTGTCGAAAACAGTTTCAATAAGCAATATATGTACACCACCGTCAATTAATCCATTTATTTGTTCTTGGTAAGCTTCATTCAGCTCATCAAAAGATATATTTCTAAAACTTGGGTCGTTAACATCTGGGGAAATAGATGCAGTTCTATTTGTGGGGCCTATTGATCCAGCTACAAATCTAGGTTTATTGGGTTCTTGAATTGTAAATTCATTGGCAACTTCACAAGCTATTTTTGCGCTTTGAAAATTTATATCGTAAGCATAATCTTGTAATCCATAATCAAGTTGAGCAATTTTAGTTCCAGAAAATGTATTGGTTTCTACAATATCGGCGCCAGCTTTAAAATATGCAGAATGGATTTCTTTGATAATATCAGGTCTGGTTAAACTTAATAAATCATTATTACCTTTCAAAGGACTTGAATGATCTTCAAACCATCCTTTTCTAAAATCAGCTTCCTCTAATGTATAACGCTGGATCATGGTCCCCATGGCACCATCTAAAATTAAAATTCTCTTTTTGGCTATGTCTGTTATACTACTCATTTTTGGTCAAAAAAAAATCTCTTTCCTAGGAAAGAGATTGAAATTTATTAAAAAATTTATCTCTTATCTTGATATTTAAATCTGGATTTAGCACCTTCCTATTTTGGGGTTGCTAAGGTTTCAAAGGGCCTTTTCCCTCCACCTTTCTTGATAAGTAATAAAAGAACTATTCTACAAATATAATTATAAGAAATTCAAAACCAATAAAAAAACTCAATT
>CENG01100070.1_pt1 | contig 13645 bp, 10 predicted proteins | sample 530131 | NCBI WGS metagenome assembly CENG01 (sample SAMEA2591057, study PRJEB7988) | marine metagenome | biome: marine biome (ENVO:00000447); feature: surface water (ENVO:00002042) layer; material: saline water (ENVO:00002010), including plankton (ENVO:xxxxxxxx) | depth 5 m
CGTGGCCTCAACACCACCATCGATGTACGCGACCTGAACACGGGCGCTGCAAGTCGTCACGGTATCTCGAATCAAAGCCGTCGAGAATGGCGACGTCGTCGAATTATCGATGAACGATCAAAAACTCGAAAGAGTCGTGAACGAAACCTCGTGAAAGCCAACCAATTCATCCGTGACCGTTCACAACTCCCAGTTGCAATGCAAGAAGAAGTCGCACGTTTGTATCGGCGTTTATCGGACAAAGGCTACGTTACAGGACGCTCGATTGCAGGAGTTGCAGCCGCATGCACCTATCTGGTTGCTCGAGAGGAAAACGTTCCAAGGCAAATTCCCGACATCGCTGAACAGTTTTCGATTGAGGAAAAGGAATTGTCCCGATTGATTCGTCAAGTCTCCCGAATGCTCAACATGCACTCCATCAGCTCACCTGACCAATACATCGATCCGTTCATGTCGAAACTCGAACTTGCGCCATCAATGCGTAGTCAAGTCCAACACCTCTGGTCCGTTATCAAACCTCATGAAGATGTTTGGCAAGGAAAAAAGCCTATGGGTGTGGCTGCTGCACTGATCTACAAAGCTTGCAATGAGTCAGGTTCGCCGAGAACACAATCAGAAATCTGTTCCATTGCAAACGTATCTGAGGTCACGCTTCGAGGCCTGCTGCGTCTGATTGAGGGACTCTTGGCCAAACTTGGCGAAGGATCCCAACAATGAGACCCTAAGTTTCTTGAAGAAGACATACTTGGGGTAAACATGGGATTCAAAGCAAAGGCTCGGAAGAACAAATCTCAAAGCACTGATGATGGTGCTCAAAAGAAGAAGTCGAGCTCTGGCGAAGTCGCTTGTGCAGTTAAATCGTGTGAGCGATTTGCAGATAAGAAACTGGGTGGACGTTCGCTCTCCTACGATGATGCTACCGAAATGTGGGGCTCTGGAAACTTTGTAGCAACCAAAGGTAGAGTTCGAGTTTGCAAATCATGTTATCGATCTTGGAAGAAAGAAAACAAGAACGACGATATGTACTGATTTCACTTTCACTTTCAGTTTCCACCCGAGACAAATCATGTATACCGACTGCACTCAGTAACAAGGTATGCGTAACAACCGAACTACCGTACGAAGCCTCGTGACCACACATGGAACCTGTCTTGCCATGAGTGATGGCATGGTCATATGGGAAACACCTGCTGCAAGAAAAACTCTTCACCTCAGAACGACGGCGACTGCCATTCTTGGTGTTAAAGAAGACAATCATGAACTCTCAAAGTTGTACATCGGAGACAAACTTGGGCAACTTCATGTCATTAATCTCCCACACTTCGAACTGGCTCATACTTCCCCGGTTAGTGATTCAGCACTGCGTGCGATGTGCATGGATGAATACGGGAGTCTTATCGTTGCTGATGCCATCGGCAAAGTCTGGAGTGTTGATGATGTGGGCAAATCCAAACTCATGTTTGATACCAAGCGATCGATTTCCTCGCTTCTCATCGAGGGCAATACGATTCGAATTCAGTCTGGCTGGGAACAATGCCTCTATTCGAGAGATGGCGAACTCGCAAATTCGAAAGATGCTTCACAGTCGTTTGGTGAAAATCTAATGCTTCGACGAATGCGTGAACGAAAAGCACTCGAAGTGCAACGAAGAGAGGCAGAGGCTCAGCTTCGTTTGTTACCGTCCGTTTGAGGAGTTTCCTGTTCAAGGCGAGGCCATGCTGGAACGGGCTCATGCCAAAGTGAAGTATGGGACGGTTTGGGCCAGGATCTTGGAGTGACGCCTTGTGTGGCGATGATTTGCTCCAACATTGTGATATGACGCTGTATTGTTTCAGCAATGTGTTCCTTGCCTTTCAGGCTTGGACCATGCATTGGAATCAACTTTTCACAATTCAGAGAAAGTAGCATCTCGAGACTTTCCTTTCCTTGGATGAGGTTACCTGTTGGCACATCCCAACGCATTGGACGATCCGCACGAGGAAACAAAGCTCCAGCAACAATGGTTTTTGCTGAAGGTATGTGGACGAGGAGATTACAACTGCTTGGACCTGGTGCTTCGATAATCTCTACCAACTCATCACCCAATACTCGGTCTTCATCCGGGTCAATCTCATGAGCAAGAATGATTGGCATGTCTGAATCGAACCGATTGGCCCATGTCGTGAAAAAATCGCCACTGGATAAGGAAGAAATTGCTGCATTATGAGCATAAATTGGTATCTCCCCAAAATGTTCTGCAATGAACGAGCATCCCCCACTGAAAGGATAACGTCGTGAAGTCAGTATGATTTCACGTAACTGGGCATTATCTTCGAGTTGTCCAATGATTCGTTCTTGTTGAAGCAATTGATACCATGCAGTCCCGGAATCGATGAGAATGGCTTCACTCGAACCCATGAGCAGAACTGCGTTCGCATCGTGGTGAATCCCGGGGAGACGGACGATGCGCATAGCAAACGCTAATCCTTCGAGCGTTTGAACCATGTCATCAGGTAGTTTCGGTTCCTGTGGTTGCGGTTAAATATAGGAAGTTGGTCGCAAGGCTATGGCACGATTCCCTGAGGCTGAAGCACGCATGCTTCATCGCAAAATCTGCATGAAGTGCAACGCTCGAAATGCTGTTCGTGCAGCACGTTGCCGAAAGTGTGGCTACAAAGGCCTACGCCCAAAGAATATCGAGCGCAAGGGCATCTGATTCTAAGACAGAAATAGAGGCAACAGCGTTGCCATCGGATCTCCAATCAACCACAAAGGCAGTATTGCTGGGAATAAGAAAAGCAGAAGAGGTAGCTTCAGGCTTACCCATATCCGTTCTGCACCGAATTCTTCCAACCGTCGGATGTGTTCATCCATCTCATCATCCGTTGGAGTTCTTCTCGGAGCGCGTTTTCTGTGATTCAGGACTTGCTCACCGTTTGGCATATCCATCGTGTCCGTGAGAATCCATACATGCCTGCCTTGAACTGAATCGAGAGCAATCGAAAGAGACATCCAAGCCATCGTAAGATCTGAGAACGAACGAACTGATCCAGTTGCGATATTTCTAAACAGGAGAATAAACGGTATTAGGATGAACAAAAAGCCCCCCCAAATGAGTAAACTCAAGGACGGGGGTAGATGCAAGATAATCTCGTCCATCGAAGATGACCAATGGACTGGAACCTCATTCCATGAAGGGAAGAGGAGTGTCACCCACATCAATGCCTTTGCATCTGCGCCACCGTGTATGAAACGGAGACGCCATGCCATGTCGATGACAAACAGCGTGAACAAAGCCCCAATGTAGGACCACCAGAGTGTTGCCTCAGCAGATGAATCTCCTATCAAAACGTCGAGTGGATTTGAGGTTGAGAAACGGAGTGCGGCTGAGACAATTCCAACCAACGATAAGAAGTACCAAACCAAAACAATCTGATCGATGCGGTTACCGTGCTTGGCATCCTTCAGAGTTGGCCTTCCAATAACAGAACCACTTGCATACGCGATGAGTGCGGAAGCGGTAAGCCAAACAGACCAATGCGGTTGCTGAATGAGTAAATCCAGTGCCCAAATAAACACAATGGGTTTCGACCATACAATCCAATGCTCATTCGAGACTCTGCGTTCTTTGTGGTCAAACCATGCCGCCCAGCCCATGCAAAGGATGAGTACGCCCATTCGAGCCCATCCTAAAATGAGGTCTGAATCAGCATCCATGTAGGTGTCCATGTCGCCAATGACCTTAAAGACGGCCCACAACGAGGGAATATCGGTGCGCATTCCGAGGGGTTGTGATTATGGACGTCGAGACAAGACTACAACAAGTTGCTACAGTTATCAATCAAATTGATGACCCAAAGGTACCACGAAACATTCGTAAGCAAGCAAAAGAGACTTGTGAAAACTGGTTGCTCAACAAGGCAAAGAAACTCGATGTCAGGATTGCAATGTCTCAATCAAAACTCGAGGAACTTTACGAAGATCCTAATATTCCGCCTGAATTTGGTACACTCATCTTGATGATCAACACTGAACTGGAAAAGATTCTCACAGATATTCTGTGATTATTCTTCTTCATCAAGGCGTTCATACACGGATTCCAATACAAGTCTGTTGGACTTCTTCAACCGTCCTGATTCGACATTGATGTTGTTCAGTTGCAATGCATATATGTCGTTGTCATACAAATCAGCCGCCTCTTTGATGTAAGTAAATTGCTCTGGAGTGATTCGATTTCGCTTGAGTGAACGTTGGATTGCATGCTTTGCTGCAACTTTCGTCATCTGACGGTCACTTAATCCAAGGATGCGTTGAAGTTCTTCAAGCGATCGACTTTCATGGCTTGAGATTCGGCCATCTTTCATCGCTTCCTTCCATGCTTCATCGATTGAAGGGGCGCGTTCTGCTAGCAGGATTGCAATCGGACGAGTTGCTTCGATGTTCTCGAGAACAATCTTGAAAATGACCGTGAACGGAACAACGAGAACCATACCCAATATACCCCAAACCCAGAAGGAGTAGGCAGTTGTTAGGAGAAGTAAAACAGGGGAAATATCCAGTGCACGTCCTGCCCATTTGGTTTCAATGATGCTTCCCCAGAGTTGTTGGTTTGTGACGAGAAGAATCAGCATGACGAACCAAAGGATTGGAGAGAGTGTTACGAAACCAAGGATGAGAGGAGGAATCGTTGCAATCAAGGAGCCAATGTAAGGAACATAATTGAGAATAAATGTTAGCAAAGCCCACGTAAACCAAAGATCAACATCGAAAATGAACAAAATGATTGCAGTAATTCCAGCAGTACCCAAACCCACTCCTGTTTTCACAATAACATAGGTATTGATGCTCTCTTGAATTTGAATTTGCATATCTTGAACTCGACCCGAAACTCCACCAGGCCATGCACGTTCAATTCGTCCAGGCAAAAAGTTCGCTTCAAAGATAATGAAAATCAAGAAGAACGTTACTGTCAAGCCCATTCCAAGTAAGCTTCCTACGCTCGAAACCACGCCGGCAATCAAATCCCCTATACCTGAATCGCTCGAGAGTAGTCCCATTTCAGCAAGGTCTTCAGTGAAGGTTCCATTGGTTGAATTCAGTGAATCTGTAATCGATGAACCAACAATTGGAGTCCCTTTCAATTGATTCCAACGTTTGTCCATCTTGTTGTTGTAGTCTTTGATTCGATCCTCATCATCTGCAAGGTCACTTACTTGATCGAATGCCAGGTAACTTGCTGCAATAATAATGAGGAAGGCCGAAAGAAGCATGGTCAGGTATGATAGACCAACAGGGAATCCATTCTTTGAAAGATAATCAGCACCCGGTTTAAGTACAAAATAAATCCCCAATGCAATAAAAAAGGGCTGGAAAATATCTCGAAGTTCAATCATCCAAACCGTCAACAAGGTAAGAAGAATCGCAGCGAATGCGAGGGCTCCAAGACGTTGATGGAACGTTTCGTTGTCAAACACCGACTCCTTGTCGTCCATAGGGTAGTCTCTTACCTATCACGTTTGAATTTATTGTGATGGTTGTTCTGAAGATTCAAAGTCTACTTTGAATGAAAGCATGAATGCAAGAAGCATCAAAATACCGCATATATGGAAAGCTGTATGGTAATCGAAAAATCCACTTCGTTCCACTGTTATGGTCCAAACATAACCACCGGTTAATGGACCAAGAATCCTCGCGAACGAAGAAAGAGATTCTTGGGCACCCATAACCGATCCCAACTCGTACTTATCCTTGCGAGCCATTGTGGTTAGAACCGTGCTCGATGAGGGTTGGAACAAGCCGTTTCCGATAGCGATGCATCCAGTGATGACCAACATCCAGGCCCAAACGTAATCTAAACTCGAATATGGAATCAATGTAAGTCCGATACCCGAAAGAATCGATCCTAAACGTAGAATAAACAGGGACCCATATTTTCGGGTGAGTGGACCGATTAAGCCGCCTTGAGTAATAATTCCAATAATTCCAATGAGTGCAAAGATGCGACCGTTATCTGCTTCACTAAACCCGAGGCCGCCTTGTGCTGGGTCCATCTGTGTAAAGAGAATAAACACAGCATGCATTACCGTGAATCCAAACATGTAGAGGAAGGTAACCCACATCAAGGATCCAATGTTCTTGGTTCCAAGCATACGCTTCACATTGTATGAGGTTTGTTTCATCGTGGCCATCCACGATTGAGTTGAATGACTTGACCGTGATTCTGGTCCAAGAGACTCTGGAAGGTATTTGAATGCGAGAAGCAAGGAGAAGATGGAAAGAACACTCGCTAGGATACATGGCAGGAGGTATGGATATGATTCAAAAATTGTATCAGCAAAGATACCCCATCGTTCGGCTGGTGATGACAACTCTCCTCCAAGAAATGGACCGATTGTAAATCCAAGACCAAAAGCTGCTCCGATCAGCCCCATTCGAGTAGCCAACTGTTTGGGAGTGCTGACATCGCCAATGTATGCTCGGGCAACAGCAATGTTTCCATTGAATACACCAGCGAGAAATCGAGCAACAAGCGCCATGACGAGTGTGTTTGCCAATCCGAACATCGTGAAGAATACAGTATTTCCAACCAATCCAATCATGAGAACTGGACGGCGCCCTATACGATCGCTTAGACCACCCCATACCGGTGAAAAAAGGAATTGTGCAGCAGAGTATGAGGTCATCAAAAGACCGACCCAAATCCCGATCGATGTAATGTCTTGGTCGGTAGCGAGATCTTCGACCAGATAGGTCAGAAACGGAATGACAATTCCGAATCCAATCATGTCGATCATGGTGACAAGGAACAAGACGACGAGTGCCCCTTTTCCAGCGTCAACTACGGATGGAGAGGAAACTTCTGCATCCATGAATCGCTGGAGGGACTCCTACCTTTGAAGTCATGCTTTTGAACGTTACTCAAATTGATGTTGTTGGACCTGAAAGGTCGGGTGTCAAACGGTCAATGACAGAACCGAGGCGCTCGACCAAACTTTGCTTCTGTTCGTGCGTGATGAGTGCATGTTCCATGACTTCATCAAGCGTGTCAACTGCGATAACCTCGATGTGGCCCTCAAATTGTTCGTCCAACAAGACGTCTTGCATGTTCGCTCTTGGAATAACAACTGTCTTGACTCCTGCTCGAGCTGCTGCCTCAATCTTGGCGGTTACACCACCGATGGGGAGTACTTCCCCTCGAACGGATAACGAACCTGTCATCGCAAGGTCTTGACGAATTGGGATGCTTTCGAGGGCTGATATTATCGCCGTTGCGATGGTAATCGATGCTGAATCTCCGTCAACTCCGTGCGTATCGACGAATTGAATGTGGATGTCGTAATCAGATACGTCCTTCCCTGTTAATTTCTTGATAACTGCACTAACGTTTGTTACACTTTCTTTCGCAAGATCGCTTAAACCACCCGTTGCGTGAATCTTACCACCGCCACCTTGAGATGGTGTTACAAGAGCTTCCACAGGGAGCATAATACCAGAGAAGTCGGAGAGGCCCGAATTAGCACCAAGAACCGCCAAGCCGTTGACGCGACCTACGCGATTTCCTGAATTGACGATCAGTGCATAATCCAGACGTCGTTCAATCATTCGATCTGCAACCTGTTGCTCAAGTGGCTTTGCGATCGAACGTGCGCCTAGGACGTGAGCGTCGGTAACATAGGGAGCACCGTCTTCTGCGGCCAAATCACCAGCGATACGTACCAATCCACCCAATTCACGTAGGCGGAGTGAAAGCTTACCTCGTCGTCCAGCACGTCGTTGTGCCTCTCGGAGAATCAATGAAACACCTGATTTGTCAAAGTGTGGAATTTCGCGGGTGCTGCCTATGTCACGTCGTACTTCTTGCGCAATAAATCGAATCAAACGCTTACGGTTGCGGTTCGTATCAGGCATCTCAGAATTGACGTAGACTTCGTAACCGTATCCTCGGATACGACTCCGTAGTGCAGGGTGCATCCCTTGGATTGCATCAAGGTTACCTGCTGCAATCAGGATGAAGTCACAAGGAACAGGTTCGGTCTTGGTGAGGGCACCAGAGGAACGCTCTGAGCGTCCTGAGATAGGGAAGGCTCTCTCTTGCATTGCTGTGAGAAGTGCTTGCTGCTCTTCCAATCTGAGCAAGTTGATCTCGTCGATGTAGAGAACACCCTTGTTTGCCCGATGAATCGCACCTGGCTCGACTCGGTCGTGAGCAGGTGTTTCCATACCACCAGATTGGAACGGGTCGTGACGTACATCCCCGAGAAGAGAGCCTGAGAGAGTTGCTGTAGCATCAACGAACGGTGGACGCTCATCGAGGTCATGCTTGACAAGCACCTTCGGAATACGACCTTCATCACCTGAACCTAGTCTGCTACGGATGAACATGTATCCAAACATCAGCAGGAACATTCCGAACAACAGAGTGAGGATGTCACCAGTGGGAATTGCGACGATAACCAGAAGGAACGCTACAGCTCCGAACCCGATGAGGAGCATTCGCTGTGCTTTCTCTTTCTGTTCTCGAATCGCTTCTTTCTGAATGCGAACGATACGTTCTGCACGACCTGCAGGGACCGAGCGCACGCGAGGTTCATTTTCATCGTCTTCGTTTGGATAGACGAGAACGTCTTCGAGCGCATCTTGTGGCAGGAGGTCAGTCATTGAACGAGCGAGCATCGATTTACCAGTCCCTGGATCACCGATCATCAACATGTGGCGTCGTTGTTCAGCAGCCTTTCGGATGACGACAGAACCCGCTTCTTGACCGATAACCTGATCCACCAAGCGGTCAGGAATTGGTACGTCTTCTGTCGTTTCAAAATTGACCTCTGCAATCCACTGGTCAATGCTTGCCGAAAGAATAGCATCGCTGTCAGAAGTAGGCTCAGGAGCCCAGACGGTTACCATTTCAGAGTCATCATCAATGATGTCCTCTTGGGAGATTTCGTCCTCTGACATGAGGTTTCCTCGCTGTCCTCCCCTTTAGGACTTTAGCATGAGCCAAGGGATTCAAAAACTCACTGTTGGAGTCGATCGAGGTATTGTTGACCATAGTATTGCCATTGTTCCATTGTCCATCCTGCAGGAAGGCCACCGGGTGGGAGAGGTGGCCCAACAGGCACAACGGGCAGTGGCAAAGGCGCAACCACAGGCTGTGGTACAGGCGCAACTACAGGCTGTGGCATCTGTTGTTGGAAGATAGGAGCAGCACCTCCATACATCGAGTTTGCTACTGTATCATGGATTGGTAGAGTGTTGGCAGACCATGCTTGCTCGGATTCAAAGAAGTTCTCTTCTCTTCCACTTCCACGCATCAAGAGACCGACTCCGAGAGCAAGGAAGATGAGTCCTCCAATGATGCCGAGAATCAGCATCCAGTTGGTATCGGAGCTTTCACCAGATTCTCCCGATTGCTTTTGATCTTCGGGGCAAGATGCACGAGGGTCGTCACAAGCAGTGTCGTACTGAGCGCGCTTCTCGACGAGAATTTGTGCAATTTCTTCCTTGTAAGCCTCGTTCAGGATTGTATCATCTAATTGCTCGGCCTCGAGGCTTTCAATTTCCTCGGCCAATCGGTCCATGTAGGACGTAAACAACTCATCATCCATGTCTGCTGGGGCAGGAAGTTCCTCGAGAATGTTCCACTTTACAGATGCAACAGTCTTGTAATCGTCACCGTTGGTGTCAACTGCAGTGATGGAGAGTTGGTAGTAGTCCTTGTACACGGAGCCGGATGGTCGAGCACTTTGATCTGGCATGAAGATGGACGGAATGTTGAGTTCAGTGGACCAACCGACCATCGAACGGGTAATGTCGAGATTCTCTTCATACAATCCATCGCACGTACCGGTTTCATCGTTGCAGATGTTCCATGTGGTTTCGATAACAGTGAACGTTGGCGCCATGTCTGTCAAGAAGATGTTCGCCGTAGGGATTTGGTCAATGTACGTATCGTCCATATGGACGTAGAAATGGCCGCTACCGTCGTCAACTTTCGCAATGTAAAGCGGATATGAATCAAATACATCGACGGTGATGGTGTAGGTGTTGCTGTCGTATCGATCAATGGTGTTCATCGTAACAGTGTGGAGCCCAGAGGTTTGGAAGTTCAGGGTCATTGTTCCGTCAATTGGGTTGTACTTTGCAGCACCTTGTTCATCAGAGGAAACAGTGATGAAAGCCTCGTTTGAGGGGTCATCGACATCCGTCAACAACGCCATGAGGTTGATGACACGCTGCGTACCGAGCTTGAGCGTTGTTTCTTCTAGTCCAGTCAAATCGAGGCGTGGTGCATCGTTGATTGGGTTCACTTTCACGAGAAGAGTTTGGTCGGAATACTGTTCAGCATCACTTGCTCGAACAGTTACCGTAACTTCTCCGTTGACATCATCGTCCAATGTTTCAAAGACAATGTTCGTACCGTCGATGTACACATCGAAGATGTTGCTGTCGGTCATTGAAATGATTTCGATCGACAACATCGAAGCGTCTACAGAGTTCCCTACATCGTCAGTGTCTGACAAGAATGGGAGCAAACTTAGCGTTCCAATGGAGCCTTCATCAACAATCTGAGTTGGCAATGCTTGCCATCGTGGCTGACCGTTTTCGAGGACATTGAAGAGTAGAGTTCCGTATGGAAGTTGACCTTGCAGACTGTAGTCTCCACCGTCATCCATGAAGATCTCGATACCTTGTTGACCAAGAGGACAACCTTGCGTAGGATTCCAATCAAAGAGAACTTCAACTTCAGTGGTAGAAGGGTGCCAACCGATGAAGGAAGCATCGTTGCTTGTGATGATAAGACTGGAGAGAGGAGTTTCTGGATCGGAGATGATTCCGGTCATGTCGACCTTGGTCGTGATATCACACGGAATCGGATTCACTTGATTTGGGGTAATTGATGGAGGGGCATTCATGAGGTTGAATGCTCCGGATGCCATCGACCAGCTTGAGGTTTGACCACGTGAATCAACTGTACGTGTTCGCAAGTCGTACATGCCTGCAGGCATGTCACTGGTTGGGAGAATGGAGTACTCGCGCCCTTCATTTGCCGAGCCGAGATAGAGGATGTTTTCTCCACCTGTCACAGAGTCACCAGACCATTGGCCGGTTCCTGCCTTCGAAATCTCGACATCGAACGTAAGCGAATCGATGGTGTCGACGTTGTCATCAGCCTCGCCCTTTGCAAGCACTGAGAAGTATTGTCCTCGGTTGATGTCCGTTGTACCAATGACTTGTGGAGTCTTGGACTTTGGAGGTCTGTCGTGATCCAAATCTGTTGTGGCTTGGTTGTTTGATGTAACACTTTCACCAGTGGTGGAAAGTTCGACACCAAAGACGGTTTTCCAACTGTTGGATGGCAGGACACTGGTATCGAACGTTTTCTGCGCAGTCATTGTGCTGGACGCACCGCTTGTTGGAAGTGTTGAGATTTGTGTTCCTTGGCCAATGTAGTTCTTGTTACCGTTGAGGATGTAATAGAAATCTACCGTTCCACCGCTGTTGTATTCAAGATCTCCAGTGTTTGCAATTGTTGCATCAAGTGTAACAATGTCTCCTCGCACATACGAGGCACCTGCAGGGCTGGTTACAGTGAAACTCGGAATCGAGATGTCCATTTTTGGACCCATGGTCGAGTCAATGGCATGATAGACGTGAGGGCTTGAACCGCCCACTGAAACAGTGTTACCGCTCATCAATACACCGATGACAATGGCTTTGCTGAGTCCACCAGGGACAACAGACGAAGGAACACTTGACCATGATACAGTTTGTTGGGTCGACGTTGGGTTAACGCTTGCAAATGCGCTGCCGGTTCCTTGATTCTTGGACTTGAAAGTATCACCACTTGTGAGCCATGCCATCCAGCAGTTGTATCCATGTGGGATACCAGAGGAGTAAGAATATCCTGTGCAGTCCTTGTCAACAAGAGCAGCGTAGAGCTTCATGTTACCAGCAGCAGATCCGGATCCTGTGTATTTGTACGAGATATCAATATTGTAAGACCCCCCAGATTGGCTGATGGCCGCTGACATTCCATAATCGTTGACAGTGCTGTGCATACCACCACCACTGGAGAACAAAGAATCGTACGTGGTGTATTGGTTGTTTGCCCCACCTTGATTTTTGTCAGTTCGATCGCCGAAGTAAGCATCTGGAGCACCACCAGTTGACCATGCCCAGTTGTATGGTGCTACGTTACCGGCACGAGCCGTGTTCGTTGTTCCATACGAGGCCGACATGTAGGTTACGTACACATATTCATCTGGATGAATCTGCTTAATCGAGTGGTGTGCATCCGATCCACCACCGGTCTTTGAACAGTGACCGCAGTTGTCAGAGGAAATGTATTGTCCGAAAACAACGTGTCCTGGACTCGTTGCTTGAGAGGCCGAGTGGACGACCGGTTCATCCTCGAGAAGGACAGGCTCGGTGGTGTTGTATTCCGCAGTAAATCCTGTCATTAAACTCCCAACGAATAGAAGAACGATTGTTAATGCCATTGTTCGAAGGCTAATTTGCATGTTATACGCACGACTATTCGATATATAATGGTAGTCAGTTCCCGTCTTTTGAAATAAATCGGTTTTTTTTCATTATTTTAGCAAAAGTCTGATGTCAATGACGTCTTCGGAATGACATGGCAGACGTTTCAATTGCAGTTCTATCAGAGAACAACGGTCGAGTCCATGTTGTCCAATTGATTGATAAAAGCGTGAAAATTAAGGGGATTGGAGTCTTGAACCCTTATGCAACACTCAATGAAATTGGAATGGGTGGAGAAGTTCAGATCGGTTCAAAGATTTTTACTAGACTCCCTCCTCGACTTCCCGAACTCGTTCTAGGAATGAAACGAAGGGCACAGACAATTGGCTCGAAAGATGCGGGTGTCCTGATTGCACGTCTGGGAATTGGAGCAGGGGATGTTGTCCTTGAAGCAGGGTTAGGATCTGCAGGACAGTCGATGCATTTGGCACGGGTAATGGGTTCATCAGGCCACTTGATTACCATCGAACCACGAGAAGAACACTCAAGCGTTGGTCTTGAGAATCTTTCAACACTTTCCCAAGCGCTCCCAGAATTTCCCAAGCACGATCACATCGATGGCCGGATTGAAGATAGATTCGACAGAATCAAAGAAATCTCAGATGACGTGGATGCAATCCTTTTGGATTTACCAGAACATCCTTCCGCAATACATGCCTCGGCACCACTCTTGAAAATCGGTGGAAGACTATCGTGCTACTGTCCTGTTTCTAGCCAACTCGAACAAGCATGGATTGCGTGTGATAATGCAGGTCTTGTCGTAGAATGGGCAGGAGAAATCATCGAACGTGAGTGGGGCAAGGCAAGCAAGGGTGGCGTCCGTCCTGTCAATGGTCCATTTGGCCATACTGCTTTCCTACTGATTGCCCAACGAAAGGCCTAATCAGAACTTCGGTGAAGATCCGTACTCAACAACTCGGATGCTGGAATCACAGGTCGGGCAGGTAAATCGGAATGGTGGATCGTTTCCTCCTGGAACAGCGAGCCTTGCTTCACAAGAAGGACATGAAATCCGACGATTGTTATCCATCCGACATTCATTTGGACCGAGTGCGTATTGCTTGGTTTCTTCCTCTTCTTCGGCCTCGTCTTCTTCGGACACAAGTTGCGGAGAACGTGGCTT
>CENG01018705.1_pt1 | contig 13623 bp, 12 predicted proteins | sample 530131 | NCBI WGS metagenome assembly CENG01 (sample SAMEA2591057, study PRJEB7988) | marine metagenome | biome: marine biome (ENVO:00000447); feature: surface water (ENVO:00002042) layer; material: saline water (ENVO:00002010), including plankton (ENVO:xxxxxxxx) | depth 5 m
AGGACGCTGTATTGTCTGAATTCATTCAATTTGCAAAAATACCAGGGTTTCGCCCTGGGAAAGCAAACCCTAATATGGTTCGAAAGCAATATGCTAATGAAATTAACAAGGAGCTAAAACAGCGTCTTGCGCAAAAGGCCCACGAAGAAGGGTTGGGAGATTCTGAATTCCGCATTTACAGTATTGTTGAAGTTGAAACAGGTGAGATAATCGCTGATGAAAAAGTGACAATCAATTTTTCAGTAGATATCATACCAAAGTTTGAGCTTCCTGAATACGAGGGCGTGAAAGTCAAAAGTGCTTCTACTGAAGCAGACGATAAAGAAATCGATCAGATGATTGGTTATATCTTAGGTCAAAGAGCCGAATTTAAGCCAGTTGATAAGGTAATCGAAAAAGGTAATTATGTACAATGTGCTTACACCGGAAAGATTGGTGATACTTTAATCGAGGAAATTGCACCCAATGAGGCTATGTACGGAACTCAAAAATCAACATGGGAAGAAGCGGGCGCTGAAAATGCACCAGGAGTACCTGCTATTGTTGAAGGGTTAATTGGTATGCAGAAAGATGAAACCAAAGAAGTTGAGATGGATTTCCCTGCAGATTTCAAAGTCGAAGCTTTAGCAGGAAAAAAAGCAAGCTATGAAATTAAGGTAACTGATATTCGTGAAAAAATTCTTCCAGAAATGGATGAAGCATTTTTCGAAAGTATGCAGGTTAAAGATGAAGAAGCATTTCGTGATCAAATTAAGGGTACGATTGAACAAAGAAAAGAAAACGAAATAGCAAACGGGAATCGTCAGCAAATTGTTGATCACTTAATACAATTTGTCACTGTACCTTTACCTGAAAGCGGTATCCATTCCGAAAGAGAATCTATTTTAAAAGATTTTATGCAGAAAAACATGCAACAGGGGGTTTCTGCAGAAGATTTTGAAAAAAATAAAGAGGCTTTGCATGCAAGTGCTACACAAATGGCTGAGTCTCGCTTAAAATCATTTATTATTTTAGATATGATTGCAGAGAAGGAATCGATCAAAGTTGAAAACGATGATTTGAATCATGCGATTATGCAACATGCTTCAATGACAGGCCAGAAGCCAGAAGCCTTTGTTAAAGAATTAAAGAAAGACCGTAGTAAGATTGATGCTATGCAAAGGGATATCAAAATTGGTAAAACTTTGAATTTTTTAATGGATAAGGCTGAAATTACAATTGAAGAGAAATCTGAGTCAAAGGATTGAGATTTTTATTAAGTTGATTTATTCTTAAGCTTTTCTTCAAATTATAACATATTAAAAAAAGGATTTATTGTGAGTTATGTTCCATTACCAACTGTCTATGAGCGCGAAGGTCGTACTGAACGTGCATGGGATATCTATAGCCGCTTACTGAGAGACCGCATCATCTTTATTGGCACTCCTATAAATGATTTTGTTGCCAATGCAGTTATTGCTCAAATGCTTTTTCTGCAAATGGAAGATGCCAAAAAAGATATCAGTTTATACATAAATTCACCCGGTGGCAGCGTGACTGACGGGATGGCTATTTATGATACAATGCAGTTTTTAAAATGTGATATTGTAACTTATTGTGTCGGTCAGGCAGCTAGTATGTCTACTTTGTTACTGGCCGCAGGAACTCCTGGTAAGCGGTTTGCTTTACCTAATAGCCGTGTGATGATGCATCAACCTTCTGGAGGCGCCACTGGTCAAACTTCTGATATATCGATTGCAGCTAAAGAGATTGTTCGTTGGAGAGAGCGTATGAACGAATTAATTGCTTTCCACACAAATAAAACGAAAGAAGCAGTTGAGGCAGATTCAGATCGTGATTTTTATCTTACTGCAGACGAGGCAGTTGATTACGGTATTGTTGATAAGGTAATTCGTAAGGATTCGTAAAAATACTACAAGACAATGACCTATTCTAGCCGAACTTCATTTTGCTCTTTTTGTAAAAAAAGTCACGACGAAGTCAATCGCATGATTGCAGGTCTCGAGGGTGCGCAAATATGTGATAGTTGTGTCGAAATTTGTAAAACAATTATTGATCGAGAGAATACTGATGATGTGAAACCTGAAGCAGATACGGCTCAGGAAAAACCGTTCAAATTACTCAAACCGAATGAAATCAAAGCTTATTTGGATGAACACATAATTGGGCAAGAGTACGCTAAAAAGACGCTTTCTGTAGCTGTTTATAATCACTATAAACGCTTGTTAGATGAAAAGAAAATTGTTTCTGAGAATTCTTTATCTAAGGTTAATAAATCTCTTGCTGATGTCTCTATCGAGAAAAGCAATATTTTGCTTCTCGGTCCAACAGGAAGCGGTAAAACTCATTTGGCTCGAACATTAGCGAATATCTTAGACGTGCCATTTGCTATTGCTGATGCAACTACTTTAACAGAAGCAGGGTATGTCGGTGAAGACGTAGAGAATATTGTATTACGACTTTTGCAAGCCGCTGAATACAATGTAGATCGCGCCTTATCGGGAATTATATATGTCGATGAAATTGATAAAATTGGTCGGAAAACGGACAATGTTTCTATCACCCGAGATGTATCTGGTGAAGGTGTACAACAGGCATTACTGAAAATACTAGAAGGAACTGTTTGTAATGTGCCACCACAAGGCGGACGAAAACATCCAAATCAAGAATATATTCAATTAGACACTTCAAATATTTTATTTATTTGTGGGGGCGCTTTTGTCGATTTAGAAGAAATTGTTGGTCGTAGAGTAGGCAATCAATCAATCGGGTTTAAATCTATTGCAGGCATTGATGAGGCGCATAAAGTGAGTGAAATATTGAAAAATACAGAGCCTGAAGATTTAGTACAATTTGGATTAATTCCTGAGTTCATTGGTCGATTACCGATGATGGCTGTATTGAATCCATTAACTCAGGAAGACTTAGAGCATGTCTTATTATCTACAAAAAACTCCATAGTAAAACAGTTTTCAAAGCTTTTCTCTATGGAAGGGATTCAGTTACGTTTTTCTAAGACAGCAATCAAATCGATTGCAGATAAAGCTATTGCATTAAAAACTGGTGCTCGTGCTTTACGTTCAATAATGGAAAAAATAATGCTCGATATTATGTATGAAATTCCAAGTTTAGAAGGTGTCACCGAAGTGCAAATCAGCTCGGCTGTGATTGAAGGTAAGGGAAAGCCTAAAATTAAATTTAAGAATAAAGTAACGAAGACTAAAGAAAAGGTCGATAAGAAGAGTGCAGCATAATGAATCGAAATCTATGCCTATCATTAATATTCTTCTTTTTCTATTCTAGTCTATCGGCTAATAGTGCTTCCAGAATACTTGTCTATTCTTGGTCTAGCGAAGATTACGTCCGAAATGTAGATGACTCAGGGAAACCGCTACCCGAAATTTGTGCTTTTTTGGAAGGAAATTACTATCCAGAAGTCACTCAAAGTGAGATCGCGGTAGAGCCAGTTAGTTTTGAAACGGTGATTGAAATTTTGGCGCCTGAGATGATGAAACAAAATTTCATTCTCGATCAACCTCCTGAAACAGTTGATTTCATACTTTTAGTCAATTGGGGCTTTACGGAAGAAGTTAATGATGATTACGAATTTATGGATCAAGAAATGATTGTTATCGATCTAGATGATGGTATGCAAACAACACAAATGGTGGATGTTGGTTCTACCAATAGCTTTTCTACTGTAGGGGGTGATAATGCCAAATTGATAGGAGCTATGAAAATGTCTGAGCTTTATCCATATTCTTTTAAAAGACGCTTATTACTAGAGGCCTCCGAAGAAAAACGTCTCTTTGTAAATGTAACTGCTTTTGAGAAGGCCCATCTCCAAAATAAATCAGAAGAGGATACTTTAAAGGCTTCATGGATTACTTTTTTCAGCATTCCTTTTTATAATATCGAAGTAGCCGATGCAGTTCAGGCTATTTCAGAAATGGCTAGTCGCCATATGGGCTATGATTGGGATACGCCTTCATTTATCGACTACAATGATAAAAAATTTGATACTACACCAGATGCTTTAGAATTTATAAGCGTAGAAGGGGAGTAAGTAATCACTGTTTTTTCAATTTAAGATCTAGGCACGTTTCAAGATCATTGCAAAATTAGATAGTCTGGAAGCGATGCTTCCTGGTGAATGAGTTTCATGGCATCTTGTTCGCCCTGTCGCATAGTTTTAATCGTATCTTCATTTTTATCATCAAACCCGAATAAGTGGAGCCATCCATGAATTAAATATAGTGTGATTTCATGGCTAATAGATGTTCTAAATGCTTTTGAATTTTTGATAGCCTCATCAATTGAAATACAAATTTCACCGACTGATTCAAAGCTTGGATTCCCAGGAAATGTTATAACATCAGTTGAGCTAGGATTCCCTAAAAATGATTCGTGTAATTTTTTGATAGAAGCATCATCGACAAAGGCAATTGATAAAGTTCCAGGATGCAGTTTAAACTGAGATGCTTCCAAGATGGAGCAAATAGCTTGGGTTCGATCATGAGGATCTTTTAACTTACCGTATTGATTGTGTATTTCTATTTCAATTTTGCCCATGAGTGAATCTCATAAATTAGCGTGACTAATTGCCAGACTCTAAATCAGAGTCTTTCGGATATTCAATTCTTGAATGAAGCATATTAAGTAATGTTCGTGTAAAACTCACCTTGATTGAATCTAGCTCTTTGAAAGTCAAAGGGCATTCATCGAGTTGCCCATCTTTAATTCGACTTTCTAGAATAGAATCAATCATTTCTTCAATTGACGGTTGGGTAATCTTTTTCAAAGAACGACTAGCTGCTTCAACAGCATCAGCAAAGAAGATAATAGCACTTTCTTTGAATCTAGGTTTGGGTCCATCGTATCGGTAAGTCGATTGGTGAATCCGGTGATTCCCTTGCGCTTCTTGTGACTGATTTGAATCATTGTGAGCCTCTGAATTTCTCTGTTTTTGTGCTTGGTGGTAAAAGTATTTAATCAGACTTGTTCCATGGTGCTGTTGTATCACATCAATAATGACTTTTGGTAATTTTTCCTGTTTCGCTATTTCAACGCCTTCTTTCACATGGGCTTTAATTACAAGTGCACTCATGGATGGGTTTTTTTCTTCATGGGGATTAGCCCCTCTTTGGTTTTCTGAAAAATATTCAGGCTTTACTAGTTTGCCAATATCATGAAAGAGACAGCAAACACGGCATAAGAGTGGATTTGATCCTATGACGGCAGCTGCGTTTTCGGATAAGTTGGCTACCATTAAGCTATGATGATAAGTGCCCGGAGCTTCTATTTGCATTTTTCGCAAAATAGGGTGGTTGAAATCGGTTAATTCTAACAGGGTAATACTTGTGGTGATTTTAAATATTTGTTCAAAAGTTGATAAAAGACCTACTACTGTAATACCTGTGAAAAATCCTATACTTATAGAGCAAATAATCTGTTGGGAAATTAAGGCGATAGAACTATCGTTGAGCAATGAAATGATAGCGTAACATAGGGCAGAAGTGAGTCCAGTGAATAGACCGGCTTGTATAAGTTTGGAACGATTACGTATTCTAAATGAAGAATAGACTCCAACAATACTCGGCAAAAATGTGATCAATAATTGTTCGAGTGAGTTATCGAATCCTAAGCAAAATAATACGGAGATCATTAGTGCTGTGAGAATGCCTGGCATCGATCCTACTAGTACGGCTGTCAATATGGGAGCAAGTGCTATAGGAAGTAAGTTCGGTAAAACTGCGAGGAGTGCTTCATTGTTATTTAACAGTACACTGCCTAATTCTAATATAAGTCTAAATAAAATTAAATTTAAAACAATGGATACTCCAGAAACAGCTAAGGTAGTAATTCTTTTTGAATCATCTTTTAAACTGTAACGGATGAATAAGTAAGCGATGATTAAAAGTATAAGAGTAAGGAAAGAACGCTTGATAAATAATTCATTAAAAAACAAATTATCACCTTTCAAAGTATCTTCAGCGAGCTCGTATGCCTTTATTTTTTCAATTTCTAATAAGCTGATTTGCTGCCCTGGGGTGATTAAAGTATCACCTTGTTCAAATGTATAAACTACCGGCTCCATTGCATCGACAGCATCGTTAATTGAAGTCTTTGTTTTAGATTCACTAAAAACTAAATTTGGTTTCAGACCAGATTCGAAAATTGCGAATAAAGTTTGAGCAATGTCCTCATCCTTTGTAATGTTGCTAATTTCTTCTTTAAGCAATGATAAGGCATCTTCATAGACGATAGGAGAAACTGTAGTTCCATTTAATTCTGAGACTTCTGATATGCTAAATAGTGTATTTTGATTATTTAAATTACCGTTGATAGATTGATCATAAATCCCTACGTCATAGAGACGGTTCAACACGGAGAAGGTTTCTTTGATAAATTTAGACCGATCCTTTGTAGAAGTATTCTCAAAAAGCCCCTCGATTAATTGAAAATCGAATGTTTGAAAATTCCCTAGCTCGTTTTTGTCAAAATTAACATTTAAATATTCGGCAAATCCTGGCTTTTGATCTTCTTCAATTTTTGAAGCTTCTGATTTGAATTTTTTATAGACTGTTAATATAGAGTCTATGAAGGTCGAAAATTTATTATAAGCATCCTGATTTTTATCAAAAATTGGAGGTGTTTTAGCACGTATGAGCTTAGCTTTCTCTTCTGTGGCAATATCGCTTAAATAGCTAAAAGCAAATTCTGCAACAACTCGCTCTTTAGCATATTCCTTGAGGATGAGTGTTCTTGGCTCATTAGTTTTTCCCAGAAAGCTTATTGTTAAAACTACAAGACCAAAGGCAAAAAAACAAGCGAGCTCTATGACATCCTTGGTTCGTATTTTTTGGATGAAGCTAATTAGATTGGATGAGTTTCGCTTGTGTGACTTTGATCCTTTTTTCGTACCTGTTTTTTTTTGTACCATACTTTATGAATATAAGGTGGGAAACGATAAGCTTATGAGCTTATTTACATATTGCGGTTCTTTTTAGGACTCGTCTACAGTTTTTTAAAGATTTGTTTTTTAACAATATTTTTTTAATTGCTTCCACATTTCATCAATAGACTCTGGTAATACTCTTGTATTTGAAATTACAGGCATGAAATTATGATCACCTTCCCAGCGGGGTACAACGTGGCAGTGTAAATGTTTTGGAATACCTGCTCCTGCTGCTTTCCCTAGATTGAAGCCAATATTAAATCCATTTGGGCTTAATGCTTGGCTTAATAGAGATTTAGATTTTATTAAAAATTTCATGAATTCTTTCTGTTCATGCTCATTCAAATCAGAGATATCTGAAACTTCTCGATAAGGTAGTACAAGAATATGCCCTGCATTATAAGGGTAAAGATTAAGCAAAATACAAGTATGGTCGCCTTTGACTAGTATGTAGTGCTTTGATTCATCTGCATCTTTTAGATTGGCAAAAGGATTGGAGGAATTGGAATTCTTACTATTCGCTTTTATATAAGGCATGCGCCAGTAAGCGTGTAAGCGTTCTGTAGGTGAATGGCTTTCTGAATCCATAAATGTAAATAATTAAACTCATTAATACTATAAAGGGAAGATTGTGAGTTTTTCGAGACTAATATTGACGATAAGCAGGTCATTATTATTAAATTACCTTTATGTCGCAGAATAGTGATAAAATTAGCATCAAAGATTTTCCAAAATCATTCATTTCGGTGATTGTTTTGATTATCTTTTTAGCAGTCTTTATGATATGGGACCAATCCTACTGGTGGGAATCACGTGATGAATATAGCTTTGGCTATTTGGTGCCTTTGTTTGCTCTTTATGTGATTTATGATCGCAAGGAATTAATTTTATCACTTTTAACTAAAGTGGATGGTAGTAGTTCGGCTGATCAGAAGGCAAATGGACTATGGATTTGTAACTTTATTGCACTGTCTGGTTTTATAGCTGGGGTATTCCTATATTTAGTTGGCGGTCTTTTGAGAGTTGCGACCATGCCGCAAAACCCTGCTACCTTAGCAATTTCAATGGGCTTTGCTTTAATGCTATTATCTTCGGTATTTATTTTTTCTTCTGAAACGATTTATGAAGAAAAAATAGTTTTAAAAAATCGGCTAAAGCTAACTTTTTTATTTTTGTTTCCAGCACTGATTTGGCTAATTTCTGCTCCATTGGTATCTGTTTTAGAAACAAAAATTCGTGTGTTTTTATTAACTCAAGTCACAATCATTGTTTTTACTTTAATGGACTTTCTTGGATTTGAAATCGAACGTCAGGGAAATGTTCTTGTTTTGCCAAAGGGTGTAGTTGGAGTAGAAGAGGCTTGTTCTGGAATTCGTTCATTAACTGCCTGTTTATTTGCAGGGTCATTCCTAGCGTCTGTTTACTTAAGCAAGTTTTGGAAAAAAATTGTTTTAGTTTTGATGGCAATGGTTTTTGCAGTATTGACCAATCTTTTCCGAAGTGGATTTTTGACATTATGGGCCTATTTTTATGGTTCAGAAGCAATTAATGATCACTGGGTACTCCCAATAATTGGTGATATAGGGAGTGTTCATGATGTTATGGGAATGGCTGTTTTGCTCCTTACGACTATTGGTTTATTGTGCTTATTACCTATATTGAATTTTGATTTGAATAAATTCTTAAATAAGCTGGCTGATACTGATAGTTCGAAATAATTCTTCTGAATATAAATCGCATTATAAATGAATATTTTAATGGTAGCACCTGAGTCTGTTCCTTTTGTAAAAGTAGGTGGATTAGCAGATGCAGTCGGTTCTTTGGCACAAGCATTATCTAAGAAAGGACATGACGTACGTATTGTTATTCCTAAATACCATAATCTTAAGCATTTTGATTCGGCTAGTTTATTAGAAGATCCGTTGATGCAAGTTCAATTGGGTGCTGAAGATACCTACACTCGTGTATGGGAGACAATATATCCAGATTGTTCTGCAAAGGTATATTTTTTAGAATATGAAATGTATTTTGGCTCTGGAGATGTATATTGTGGACCTAGTGGAGTAGAGGAAGATAATGGCTTTCGTTTCGCATTCTTATCTCGTGGTGCCTTAGACCTGTGCAATCATCTAAAATGGGTGCCAGACATCATTCATTGCCATGATTGGGCAACTGGGCTTGTTTCTGCTTTTTTGAATACTAAAGAGTTTAACGAACCTTTGGGTCGTGCCGCTTCAATAATGACGATTCATAATTTACAGCATCAAGGTTATTGCCCTCAGCCTGTTTTAAATTATGCAGGATTGCCAAGTACCTTATTTAGGCAAGATGGCTATGAGTCGCATGGTCAAGTGAATATGCTGAAGGGTTCAATTTACCATTCTACAAAGATTTCAACTGTCAGCCCTACGTATGCTAAGGAAATTCAAACTTCTGAATATGGATGTGGTTTAGAGTCGGTAACACGTTTTCGTTCCCCAGATTTGATCGGTGTCATTAATGGAATTGATACTACCGAATGGAATCCTTCTACAGATCCTTTGATTATTGAAAATTTTTCAGTAGGAGAACTTGAAGGTAAATCAAAATGTAAAAAAGATATTCAGTCTATCTATGGTTTAGATGAAGATGATGGCGTACCTTTGTTTGTGGTTGTCTCTCGCCTTTATGGTCAAAAAGGTTTGGATCTATTATTGCAAATAAGTGACCGCTTAATGCATGAAACCAATATACAAATTGCCTTAGTAGGAACTGGCGATGTGAAATTAGAAAATGCCTTTATTCATTTGAGTCAGAAGTACCCTAAGCGGTTTTCAGCATTAATAAAATTCGACAATGCCTTAGCTCATCAAACAATTGCTGGAGGAGATTTTCTATTAATGCCAAGTCGGTTCGAGCCGTGTGGTTTGAGCCAGATGTACGCTATGCAATACGGGACAATTCCGATTGTTCGATGTACAGGTGGATTAGGTGACACTGTTCCTGTTTACCCAGAGGATTGGTCTAAAGGCTGTGGGTTTAACTTTACAAATATAGATGCAATAGAATTTATGAATGCTATTATTCAAGCATCTCAATGCTATACTGATGATAAACAAACTTTTTTGTCTATGCAGGCTAATGGTATGAAAATGGATTTTTCTTGGAATATATCTGCCGAAAAATATGAAGCTCTCTATGGATGGGCTATAGATGCGCGCAAGCAAGCTTTTGCTTAAAGGCTCTTTTGGCGATTGATTTCATATAAACAAATTGCAGTAGCGACCGACACATTTAAGGAATCAGCAAAACCTTTCATTGGAATATTAATTAAATGATCAGCTTGATTGAGCCATTTCTCTGATAGTCCATGGCTTTCGCTTCCCATCAATAAAACAGTTCTTCCTTTATAGACTTGTTTAGAGTAGCAATTATAAGTGTTGGGTGTGGTTGCAATACTTATAAATTGATGATCTTTTAGCCATTGGCAAAGATAGTCAGTTTCGACATTTATTATTGGAAGGCGAAATATCAGACCTTGAGATGCTCGTATTGCATTTGGATTATAAGTATCTAATAAGCAATTATTCAGTAAAATGGCATCCACTCCAGCACCCTCCGCGCTACGTATGATTGCTCCTAAGTTCCCTGGCTTTTCAATGCCTTCTAAAATTAATAATGTACTGTCTTCTTTAAGTTCGAGTGTGGATAAATTCATTTCTTTAGCTTCAGATAGTGCCATTAGTCCATCTGGACCTTCTCTGTAACTGCTTTTTGAAAACGCAGAGGCATGCATACGTATTAATTGGAGTCGGGAGTTAGTTTGTAATCTTTCTATAAGTATTGAGTGTGATTCAGAAGGAAATAATTCAGTGCAATAATAAAGTGTGTTCAGTGGATAATCTGCATCAATCGCGTGCTCTATCTCTCTCAAGCCCTCTATAATAAATTTGTCTTGTCGATTTCTGTGTTTTCTATCTCGTAGCTTTACAAGATTTTTCACATGTTTGTTCTGAGGACTTTCAATATACATAGATTCCATAGCTCAAATAAGACATATCTTTATTTTTTTACAATTTTATAGATTCACCAATGCAAATTCCTAAAAATTTCATTTCAACACCTTTTGAATATCATGAGGAAGTAGAACTAAAGATAGATCACTTGGCTAACTTGGGCATGGGAGTCGGTCGTGTGAATGGCTGGGTAGTAATGGTTCCATTTGTTATTCCAGGCGAATTGGTAAAGGTGCGTATTTATAGAAATCATAGTCAGTATTCAGAAGGAGATTTATTGGAGATTTTGGAGTCCTCAAAATATCGAGTGAGTCCAAAATGCAGTTTGTTTGAATCTTGTGGCGGTTGCCAATACCAGCATATTGATTATGGTGAGCAATTGAAAATCAAAACCCAGCAAGTTAAAGAATTGCTCGAAAAAAACGGGGGTATTCAATTTCCTGTTTCTTTGGCAAAATCATCAAAACAGGTTTTTGGATATCGATCCAAGATTACACCGCATTATAATCGACCCAATAAAAATGGAGATCAACCGATTGGGTTTTTGAAATATGGTAGAAGACACGATATTGTAGATGTCAAACAGTGTGTGATCGCTACAGATGCGATTAATGAATCCCTTCCTGAAATGAGGGAAAAGGCAGTATTAGAAGGTGGAAAGAAAAGACGTCAACGAGGGGGTACCTTATTATTAAGAGATACACTTGAAGGGGTGGTCAATAATCCTAAGGCTATTGTTTCGGAAAAAGTTGGGGAATTAACTTTTCAATTTAAAGCAGGTGAATTTTTTCAAAATAACCCGTATATTTTACCTGACTTAGTTGAATTTGTGAAATTTCACGCATCTGGGAACGGAATCAAACACCTAGTAGATACATACTGTGGTGTAGGACTATTTGCATTGAGCCTTTCTCAAGTTTTTGAATTGGTTGTAGGAGTAGAAATTTCAGAAGCAGCTATACAGTTAGCTAAAGTAAATGCCCAAATTCATGATATCAATAACGTGCGTTTTCAAATAGGAAAGGCTGAAGCTATTTTTCAGCACATTAAGTTTTCTGGAGAAAATACATCGGTCATTATCGACCCTCCAAGAAAAGGCTGTGACTTAGCTTTTATTGAACAATTATTGGACTCTAACCCACAAAAGATTATTTACGTGTCTTGTGATCCTGCAACTCAAGCTAGAGATTTGAACTATTTTGTTGAGAATGCATATAAATTAACAGAGGTTCAGCCTTTTGACCTTTTCCCGCATACTCGTCACATAGAGAGCGTGGCAATTCTTGAGCGGATCAGTAATTAAAAGTATTGAATTTAAGGTTGACTTGAAAAAAGCATAATCTTTTATCAATTTTTTCGTTATATTAATTATGTCATTAGATGTTACAGTTCGCAAAGGTGAGCCCATGGAAAGAGCTCTCCGTCGTTTAAAAAAACGCCTTGATAAAGAAGGGGTAATCCGTGATGTGCGTGCAAAGCGTTACTTCGAGAAGCCTTCTCAAGCTAAAAGACGTAAAAAGAAAGAATTAGATTTTAATAACATGCTTAGAGTACGTTATTCTAAAATGTAATTTTTGCTTTTTTGCTTTTTTTTAAATTTTATAACATGTATCCTCGGATTACTTTTTGTAACGAGGATATTTTTATATGAGTTATAAAGAACAAGTAGAGGATCATTTAGCTTTATCGACATGCTGTTGCTCACATCGGTTTCAAGATGGATATACCATGCTTGAGTGGATGGCTGGGCTCGGCTTTAAGCAAGTAGAATTAAGCCATGGTATATCAATTAATCTAGTGCCTGGAATCATGCAGGCCGTGGAAGATGGTGTAATGAATATTTCTTCGGTGCATAATTTTTGTCCTTTGCCTTTCGGGATTAGTTCACCAATGCCCAATATTTTTAAACCGACAAGTGCTAGCAAACGTGAGATTAGTATTTGGAAACGTTATACAGAAGAAACCATTAAATTTTCTAGAAAAATGGGATCGAGTAAGGTCGTATTGCATTCTGGTTCTGCATGGTTCTTCTTTCAATCTCCCTTATTTAAATTCATGAATTGGATCGAGAAAAATGAAATCAAAGAATCAGAATTAAAGGATAACCAAGAATTTCGTAAACTTAGAGATAGAATAATGGCAAGAGTTAAGCGTGCAAGTAAAAGCCGATATCTCATATTAAATGAAAGTTTTCAATCAATTGAAGAATGCGCAAAAGATCATCAGGTACAGTTAGGCATAGAGAATCGAGAAGGGATTACTGAGTTGCCTCTAGATGCTGACCATAGCGAATTTGTGAAAAGCTTTGGTCAGGGTAGTCCAATATCCTACTGGCATGATACCGGCCATGCTGAAATAAAGGCACTGTATGGTTTATTAGACCACAAACAACGTTTGCTAGATATGAAATCGCATACCATTGGATTTCATTTACATGATGTTAGTGAGTCTGGGGACGATCATCAAGAAATTGGTACAGGGATTATAGATTTTGAAATGATCTCACGTTTTATTGATAAAGATAAGCATGCTATAGTTCTAGAATTAAGCCCTAAATTATCTGATGATGCGATTAAGCGTTCTAAGGATTTTATTTTAAATTATTTAAAGTAACTAAATAAAGTTAGTTACTTTGAAATTCTGGGAATATATCAATGGTTAAGAGTCTCT
>CENG01017845.1_pt1 | contig 13604 bp, 12 predicted proteins | sample 530131 | NCBI WGS metagenome assembly CENG01 (sample SAMEA2591057, study PRJEB7988) | marine metagenome | biome: marine biome (ENVO:00000447); feature: surface water (ENVO:00002042) layer; material: saline water (ENVO:00002010), including plankton (ENVO:xxxxxxxx) | depth 5 m
ACAAGAAGATTTAGAGCGCACTTTAGCCTGAAAAGATAAAGTTAAGTCCTTTTATAGTCATCACTTATTCTAACAATATCATTCTCATCAGACAGATTATTGAAGTCAGTATGAATCCAAATTTCTGCGACAACTCCAATTTTATCTAGGCCTACAAGTCTGTGTCTTTCTTGAGCTTCAAAATGAATAATTTCGCCTTGTTTTTTTAAAATTAAATCATTTTCAGAATTCGTTAAGGATCTTATAACACCAATATTATTTCTGTATACCTTCCAAATTTCTTTTCTTCTGTTATGATATTGCCAAGATAATCTTTGATTAGGCTCTACAATTAAGATTTTTGGACTTATTTTCAGGTGGTTAACATTAATTTCTTTTGAAATTAGTGTATGTACAAATTTTTGAGACTGTGTTTGATCAATTTGAAAAAAACCACCCCAGGGTCTATTAAAATCTTGATAAATAATTGAAAAACCAAGATCCTCAACTTCACTTTTAATATTATCGTAAAATGTAGACATTAATCAGCAGGGTATTTAACAAAATTTCTGGGAGTTTCATAAAGTACTACAGAAATTTTAAAATCATCCTCAATTTTTTTTCTTAGTAAGTTATATATATAAACACATATATTTTCAGCAGTTGGGTTAATCTTAGAAAAATATTTAACATCTAAGTTTAAATTTTTGTGATCTAACCTTTCCTCAACCTCAACTTTAATCAAATTTTTTAGTTTACCCAAATCATATACATAACCAGTTTCATCATTAATTTTACCAGTAATATTTACAATTAATTCATAATTGTGGCCATGATAATTTGGGTTGCTACATTTACCAAATTCTTTGTTATTTTCTTGATCTGACCAATTTTTATTATGAAGCCTATGTGCAGCATTAAAGTGTGCTTTTCTACTTACTGTGATATCCATTTCTTAAGAGATAATTTATATTTTTCTAAAATAATTCTAAACCAAATTGTATAATTTTCAGGTGTTGTATTAATATCCATCTGTAATTTATCTAATGTAATCCATTTATAATCATTGACTTCATTTTTATTTATTGATGGAGAACCCTGAAAAACACCTACTAGAACATGATCAAATTCGTGCTCAATTAATCCGTTATCAAAATACGCATTATATATAAAAGAGTCTAAATTAAATAGCTCTACTTCAAAGCCCATTTCTTCAAAAAGTCTTCTTTTACCAGCCTCAATATTTGTTTCACCATCAATCTGATGGCTACAACAAGTATTTGACCAAAGGCCTGGAGTATGATACTTATCTAGTGCTCTCTGTTGAATTAATAATTCACCTTTTTTATTAAAAATTAAAACTGAAAATGCACGATGAAGAATTCCACGCACATGTGCCTCTAATTTAGGCATCAGGCCTATCTTTTGATCATTCGAATTTACTAGAATAACATTATCATGCATTAAGCCAAAAATAATAATGGATAATTTATAAACCTAATTTATTTTAATTATGCTTGTGCTGCTGGCCCGAAATTTAACTGAAATTTTGGATTTTCATAATCCTTGATAGGTCCAAAGTTTTGTTCAAATCTTTCAATATTATCATTTAATGCTTTTCTAAGTTTTTTAGCGTGTTTAGGAGTAATTATAATTCTTGATTTTACCTTATTTTTAGCAGAACCTGGCATTATTGAAATAAAATCCATAACAAATTCAGAAGCAGAATGATTGATAATCGCTAAATTAGAGTAAATACCTTCAGAAGTTTTTTCATCAATTTCAATATTTATTTTCCTAGATTTTTCTTTAGACATTTGAATATATTTTTAGTTAATATTTAATTCATCATCATGACTGGATCCCTCCATCAATTCATTATATGCATTTTTTGAACCAACTAAGATATCATCATACTTCCTCAAACCAGTACCTGCAGGTATTTTATGCCCAACAATTACATTTTCCTTTAAACCGTCTAGGTAGTCTACTCTAGCGTTTACCGCAGATTCATTTAAAACTTTAGTTGTTTCTTGAAAAGAAGCAGCAGAAATAAATGATTTTGTTTGTAAAGAAGCCTTAGTTATTCCTTGTAAAATTGGAGTCGCTGTAGCGGGCTTTGCATCCCTTGCAATCAATAATTTTTTATCCTCTCTCTTCAATATTGAATTTTCGTCTCGATAATCTCTTGATGTTATAATCTGTCCAATCTTATAATTTTGAGATTCACCTGAATCCTCAACTATTTTTTTCCCATATATGTTATCATTTTCATCAATAAAATCAGATTTATGGACTAATTGATCTTCTAAAAAAATTGTATCACCTGAGTCTTTAATTTTAACTTTTCTCATCATTTGCCTAACTACAACTTCAAAATGCTTATCATTAATTTTTACACCCTGAAGCCTATAAACTTCTTGAACTTCATTTACTAAATATTGTTGTACAGCAGACGGCCCTTTAATATTTAGTATGTCATTTGGTGTAATTGAACCTTCAGACATAGGAGTACCAGCCTTAACAAAATCATTTTCCTGAACTAAAATTTGATTTGAAAGTTTTATGAGATATTTCCTTACTTCCCCAGTTTTTGCTTCAATTATAATTTCTCTATTTCCTCTCTTAATTTTACCAAATGACACAACACCATCAATTTCACTAACAACAGCAGGGTTAGAAGGATTTCTTGCCTCAAATAACTCTGTTACTCGAGGTAAACCACCAGTAATATCCCCTGTTTTTGCTGATTTCCTAGGAATCTTAACTAAAATTTTTCCAATACCAATTTTTTCACTGTCATTAACTACTAAATGAGCACCAACAGGTAAATTGTAAGATCTTATGATTTCATCCTTAGAATTTACAATATGCAAAGTTGGAATTAACTTTTTATTTCTTGATTCGATTATTACTTTTTCTTGAAATCCTGTTTGTTCATCAATTTCAACTTCAAAAGTGATTCCTTGTTGAATATTTTCAAATTTTACTTTTCCAGAAAAATCAGAAATGATAACTCCATTATAAGGATCCCAATCACAAACTAGTGTTCCCTTTTTAATTTTTTTCTTACCCTTAACATATAATTGAGCACCGTAAGGAATATTATTATTACTTAAAGTAAGTCCTGTATTTGGATCAGATATTTTTATTTCAGCAGTTCTTGAAATAACTATGTCAATATCTTCACCATTAGTATTTTTACCTTTAACGGTTTTTAAGTCATCAATCTCAATATTTCCATCAAATTTGGCTATGACACTACTTTCTTCCGAAATATTACCAGCAATACCACCAACATGAAAGGTTCTTAATGTAAGCTGAGTTCCAGGCTCACCAATTGACTGAGCAGCAACAACTCCAACAGCTTCACCCATTTGAACATCATTACCAGTAGCTAGATTTCTTCCATAGCATTTTGCACATATACCCCTTTTGGATTCACAAGTTAATGCTGATCTAACTTCAACTGATTCAATCGATGATAATTCTATTTTATAAGCAATTTCATCATCAATAAGGTCGCCAGATTTTACTAAAAGATCACCAGTTATTGGATCATATACGTCATGTAGAGATGTTCTTCCAACAATTCTGTCCTCTAATTTTTCTACAACTTCTTCATTTTTCTTAAGAGATGATACAGAAATTCCTCTTAAAGTACCACAATCATGTTCTGTAACAATAACATCTTGTGAAACATCAACAAGTCTTCTAGTCAGATATCCAGCATCAGCAGTTTTCAATGCTGTATCTGCTAATCCTTTTCTCGCACCATGTGTCGAAATAAAATATTCTAGAATAGAAAGACCTTCCTTAAAATTGGATAAAATTGGGTTTTCAATAATTTCACCTCCACCAGCTGTTGATTTCTTAGGTTTAGCCATTAACCCCCTCATACCCGTTAACTGTCTAATTTGTTCCTTAGATCCCCTTGCTCCAGAATCAAGCATCATATATACTGAATTAAATCCCTGTTGGTCTTCCCGAATTCTTTTCATTGAAAGTTCTGTTAATTCAGCATTAGTTGACGTCCATATATCAATAACCTGGTTATATCTTTCATTATTTGTAATTAAACCCATATTGTAATTAGATCTGATAACATCAACTTTTTTATTTGCATCATCAATCATCCCAAATTTTTCATTTGGGATTATAATATCGCCTAAACTAAAAGATAAACCACCTTTAAATGCAAATTGATAACCCAACGTTTTAATTTCATCTAAAAATGCAGCAGTTTCAGGGACACTAGTAACTTTTAAAATTTTTCCAATTATATCTCTTAATGATTTTTTTGTCAAAACCTCATTTATGAAACCTGCCTCTTTTGGGACTTTTTCATTAAACAAAACCCTTCCAACAGTTGTTTCAATAATCAAATCATCAAGTTTATTGTTTTCATCAAAATCAGTTGTTTTAACTTTAATTGTTGTATTAAGTTCAACCTTTTTTTCGTTGTAAGCAATAATAACCTCTTCAGGCGAATAAAATGTTAAACCTTCACCAATTACCTTGTCTTTATCAGTTGATAATTTTTGTTTAGTCATGTAATATAAACCTAAAACCATATCTTGAGATGGAACAGTAATTGGGGATCCATTTGCAGGATTTAGTATATTATGGGATGCTAACATTAACAGTTGAGCCTCAAGAATAGCCTCTGGTCCGAGTGGTAAATGAACTGCCATTTGATCACCATCAAAGTCAGCATTGAACGCAGTACAAACTAATGGATGTAGTTGGATTGCCTTTCCTTCAATTAGTTTAGGCTGAAATGCCTGAATTCCCAATCTATGTAAAGTTGGTGCTCTGTTTAAGAGTACTGGATGCCCTCTTAAAACATTTTCAAGAATATCCCAAACAACTGGCTCTCTCCTGTCAATGATTTTTCTTGCGGACTTTACGGTCTTAACAATGCCTCTCTCCATTAGTTTTCTAATTACAAATGGCTTATATAATTCTGCTGCCATATTTTTTGGTAAACCACATTCAAATAATTTTAGATTAGGACCTACTACAATTACAGATCTTGCAGAGTAATCAACTCTTTTTCCAAGAAGATTTTGCCTAAATCTCCCCTGTTTTCCCTTCAGCGAATCTGAAAGAGATTTTAATGGTCTATTAGACTCAGTTTTGACTGCAGATGATTTTCTGGTATTATCAAATAAAGAATCAACTGATTCCTGTAACATTCTTTTTTCATTTCTAAGAATTACTTCAGGGGCTTTAATTTCAATAAGCCTTTTAAGTCTATTATTTCGTATAATTACTCTTCTGTATAAGTCATTCAAATCTGAAGTAGCAAATCTTCCACCATCCAGTGGAACTAATGGCCTTAACTCAGGTGGGATAACAGGAATTGCTTTCATAATCATCCATTCAGGTAAATTTTGCCTGTTTAAATTTCCTTCACGAAAAGATTCAACTACTTGTAGTCTTTTTAGGGCTTCTGTTTTTCTTTGTTTTGAAGTTTCATTGTTTGCCTTATCTCTGAGATCATATGATAAATCATCAAGGTTTATTCTTGAAAGTAATTCAATAAGACATTCAGCTCCCATTTTTGCGATAAACTTATCAGGATCACTATCCTCTAAATACATATTTTCATGAGGAATTGAGTCAAGAACATTTAAATATTCTTCCTCGGTGAGGAAATCCATTTTGTTTAGATCATTACCTTCTTGATCCTTAGCAATTCCTGGCTGAATAACAACATATCTCTCATAATAAATGATCATATCAAGTTTTTTTGAGGGTAAACCAAGTAGATATCCAATTTTGTTGGGAAGTGATCTAAAATACCATATATGTGCAACAGGAACTACAAGATTAATATGTCCAATTCTGTCCCTTCTAACTTTCTTTTCGGTAACTTCAACTCCACATCTATCACAAACTATTCCTTTATATCTTATCCTTTTGTACTTACCACAAGCACACTCATAGTCTCTAACAGGACCAAAGATTCTTTCACAAAAAAGCCCATCTCTCTCAGGTTTATGAGTCCTGTAATTAATAGTTTCAGGTTTTAAAACTTCACCTCTGGATTTGGATAGTATTGATTCCGGAGAACCAAGTCCAATCGATATTTTATTAAATTTTATTGCAGTGTTTTCGTTTCTTCTACGCATTTTAAATATTTATATAATTTATTCCTCTAATCTAATGTCAAGACCAAGTCCTTTTAGTTCATGCATCAATACATTAAAAGACTCAGGTAATCCTGGATTTGGCATACTATCTCCTTTGACAATTGCCTCATACGTCTTTGCACGACCAACAACATCATCAGATTTTACCGTTAAAATTTCTCTCAGCGTACTTGACGCTCCATATGCTTCCAATGCCCATACCTCCATCTCTCCAAATCTTTGACCTCCAAATTGTGCTTTACCTCCAAGAGGTTGCTGAGTAATAAGAGAGTATGGACCAATAGATCTAGAATGCATTTTATCATCAACCATATGCCCTAATTTTAGCATATAAATAACACCAACTGTTGCAGGTTGATCAAATTTTTGACCTGTACCCCCATCATAAAGATAGGTATGTCCAAATCTAGGTAAACCAGCTTCGTCAGTAATTGAATTTATTTGATCTAATGTAGCACCATCAAAAATGGGAGTTGAATATTTTTTATCAAGTTTAAGACCAGCCCAACCCAAAACAGTCTCATATATTTGACCGATATTCATTCTTGAGGGTACTCCTAAAGGATTTAGAACAATATCAACAGGCTTTCCATCCTCTAAAAAAGGCATATCTTCCTCTCTTACAATCTTTGCCACAATTCCCTTGTTCCCATGTCTACCAGCCATTTTATCCCCTACTTTTAGTTTTCTTTTTTTGGCAATGTAAACCTTGGCTAATTTTAAGATACCAGATGGTAACTCATCCCCAACAGAGATGGTAAACTTTTCTCTTCTTAACGATCCTTGAAGATCATTTTCCTTAATCTTATAATTATGCAATATTTGGGAAACAATATCATTAATATTTTTGTCAGTTACCCACTTAGTTGATACAAGATGTGCAAAGTCATCAGCTGAGTTTAACATTTTCAAACTGAACTTTTTTCCTTTTGGAAAAACTTCTTCACCAAGATCATTAAAAATACCTTGAGATGTTTTTCCATTTAGAATTGAATAAAGCTTATTAACTAATATTTCTTTTAACTCAAGGAATTTTTTGTCATAGGATTCATCTAACAAGGCTAAATCTTCCTTGTCTTGTAATCTTTTTCTTTTATCTTTTACAGACCTTTCAAATAACTTTTTATCAATAACGATACCATTTAACGATGGCGGTGCTTTAAGAGACGCATCTTTTACATCACCAGCCTTATCACCAAAAATTGCACGAAGCAATTTTTCTTCAGGTGTAGGATCACTCTCACCCTTGGGGGTAATTTTACCAATTAATATGTCACCTGCATTAATCTCAGCTCCGATTCTTATCATACCATTTTCATCAAGATCCTTAGTAGCTTCCTCAGAAACGTTAGGAATATCATTGGTCAATTCTTCATTTCCAAGTTTAGTATCTCTAACTTCGATAGAGTATTCATCAATGTGAATTGAGGTAAAAACATCATCTCTCACAACCTTTTCAGATATTACAATCGCGTCTTCAAAGTTATATCCTTTCCAGGGCATAAAAGCAACTTGTATATTTCTACCTAGAGCTAGCTCACCATTATTAGTAGCATAACCCTCACAAAGTACTTGACCATGAGAAACATTGTCACCTTTTGATACAATAGCCTTTAAATTCACGCAGGTTCCTTGATTTGTTTTTTTAAATTTTGTGAGATTATATGTAACGATTTCCGAGTCAAAACTTACTAATGATTGGTTTTTATTTCTTGAATATTTTATTACAATTTTATTTGCATCTACATATTGAACAACTCCATCACCCTCGGCATTAATTAAGACCCTAGAATCAGAAGCAACTTGTTTTTCTAAACCAGTTCCAACGATTGGGGACTGTGGCAATAAAAGAGGCACTGCTTGTCGCATCATATTAGATCCCATCAGTGCTCTATTTGCATCATCATGCTCTAAGAAGGGAATCAAAGAGGCTGAAATTGAAGCAATTTGATTAGGAGCTACATCGGTATAATGAACGTTTTCTGGTTCAATTAAGGGGAAATCTCCCTCTTGTCTCGCGATAACCTTACTATCCAAAATCTTTCCTGTTTTGTCAACATTAATATTTGATTGTGCGATTAATTTATTTTCCTCTTCCTCGGCACTCAAGTAAATCGGTTCAGAACTTAAATCTACTTTTCCTTGGGAGACTTTTCTGTAGGGAGTCTCTATAAATCCCATATTGTTAATCTTCGCAAAAACACTTAAAGATGAAATTAAACCAATATTAGGACCTTCCGGGGTCTCAATTGGACATAATCTACCGTAATGTGTATAGTGGACATCTCTAACTTCAAATCCTGCTCTTTCTCTAGATAAACCACCAGGACCTAAGGCTGACAAACGTCTTTTATGAGTAATTTCTGCCAATGGATTAGTTTGATCCATGAACTGAGATAACTGGTTGGTTCCAAAAAATGTATTTATTACAGATGATAAAGTTTTTGCATTGATAAGGTCAATTGGAGTAAAAACCTCATTGTCACGAACATTCATTCTTTCACGAATCGTCCTGGCCATTCTGGCTAATCCAACACCGAACTGAGACGATAATTGTTCACCAACAGTTCTGACTCTTCTGTTAGAAAGATGATCAATATCATCAATTTCAGCTTTTGAATTTATTAATTCAATTAGATATTTAATAATTGTAATTATATCCTCTGTTGTCAGAACTTGCTTTTCCATTCCAATATCCAAACCTAATTTTTTATTCATCCTGTAACGTCCAACATCTCCAAGATTATATCTTTGATCACTAAAAAATAATTTATCAATAATACCTCTTGCAGTTTCCTCATCAGGTGGCTCAGCATTTCTTAACTGACGATATATGTGTTCAACAGCTTCTTTTTCAGAGTTAGTAGGATCCTTTTGCAAAGTATTGTGAATTATAGCATACTCACCTTGTTCTGTAATTTCCTTATGTACTAAAACTGTCTTTACTCCAGAATCAATTATTTCACCAGCATTATCTTTATCAATTTCGGTATCTCTGTCAAGTACAATTTCGTTTCTTTCAATTGAAACAACCTCACCAGTATCTTCGTCCACAAAATCTTCATGCCAGGTGTTTAGAACACGAGCAGCTAATTTTCTTCCATAGAATTTTTTGAGATTTGCTTTAGAAACCTTAATTTCTTCAGCAAGATCAAATATTTCAAGTATATCCTTGTCTCTCTCATATCCAATGGCTCTAAATAAAGTTGTAACAGGAAGTTTTTTCTTTCTGTCAATGTAAGCGTACATTACGCTATTTATGTCGGTAGCAAACTCAATCCATGAACCCTTAAATGGAATTACCCTGGCTGAGTATAGCTTTGTACCATTAGCATGAAACGATTGACCAAAAAATACACCAGGTGAACGATGCAACTGAGAAACAACTACTCTCTCAGCTCCGTTTATACAAAAAGTTCCACTAGGTGTCATGTAAGGAATAGTACCTAAATATACATCTTGAACAATGGTTTCAAAATCTTCATGCTCAGGATCTGTACAATACAATTTTAGCCTGGCTTTAAGTGGAACACTGTAAGTAAGTCCTCTTTCGATACATTCTTGAATTGAATATCTAGGGGGATCAACAAAATAGTCAAGAAACTCCAATACAAATTGATTTCTTGCATCTGATATTGGAAAATTATCTTGAAAAGTATTGAACAATCCTTCACTTTCTCTTTCATCAGATTTGGTTTCTAACTGAAAAAAATCTTTGAAGGATTTAATTTGTATATCTAGAAAATCAGGGTATTTACTAGCATTTTGAATAGATGAAAAATTTATTCTACTTTCTAAATTATTGGACATGTGAATTATTTAAATGAATATTAAAACTTTTTTAACTAAGCACAGATATCCTGCAAAATAAATTTACAGGATACCTGATATTGAATTAAGGACTTACTTTAGTTCTACTTCAGCTCCAGCCTCCTCAAGGGATTTTTTAAATCCTTCAGCTTCATCCTTACTTACTGCTTCTTTTATAGTTTTAGGCGCGCCATCAACCAATTCTTTAGCATCCTTTAGACCAAGTCCTGTTAGTTCTTTAACTAACTTAACTACGGCCAATTTAGATCCACCAGCTGCCTTCAAGACAACATCGAACTCTGATTTTTCTTCGCCAGCATCTCCGCCACCAGCTGCTCCTGATGCAGCCGGAGCCGCAACAGCTGCTGCTGCTGGTTCAATACCATACTCATTTTTTAATATATCAGCCAACTCACTAACTTCTTTGACTGATAAATTTACTAGTTGTTCTGCGAACGTTTTTAAATCTGCCATTTTTCTGTTTTTATTTACTTATTAATATTATTTTAAATTATTTTTTTGAAAGGGATTCTAAAATTCCTGAAAGTTTTCCTCCACTTGATTTCAGTGCAGAAATAACATTCTTAGCAGGTGATTGCAATAATGCAATTATATCTCCAATTAATTCCTCCTTAGATTTTATTGCAAAGAGTATTTCTAATTGATCATCTCCCAAATAAATATCCTCATCAATCATAGCTCCCTTAAGAATTGGTTTTTCAGATTTTTTTCTGAAATTTTTGATAACCTTTGCCGGAGCACTACTAGATTCAGCAATCATTATAGATGTATTCCCTGTGAGTGTATCCTTGAGATCTCCAAAATCTTTATTTGAGCTAACCATTGCCTTTTCCAATAATGTGTTCTTAACTACTGAAAGTTTAACACCAGCCTTGAAACACAGCCTCCTCAAGCTTGAACTTTGTAAAGCATTTAGACCAGAAATATCAGCCAAATAAATATTTTGATTTGACTTTAAAATTTCACTTATGTGCTCTATTGCTATCGATTTTTCTTCTTTTGTCATTTTGATTAAAATTTTGTTTCAATAGCTAAACTAGGGCTCATGGTTGACGACATAAAAATACTCTTTATGTATGTACCCTTGGCTGATGTAGGCTTAAGCTTGATTAATGTTTGAATCAGTTCACTAGCATTACCTAAAATTTTATCAGGACTAAATGAAACTTTGCCAATCGAGGCATGAACGATTCCAGTCTTATCGACTTTAAAATCGATTTTTCCAGCCTTTACATCACTTACTGCCTTTCCGACATCCATTGTAACGGTACCTGTTTTTGGATTAGGCATTAAACCTCTTGGACCTAAAATTCTACCAAGAGGTCCAAGTTTTCCCATAACACTAGGCATCGTAACAATTACATCAACATCGGTCCACCCAGATTTAATCTTATCAATATACTCATCAAGTCCAACAAAATCAGCTCCTGCGCTTTTAGCCTCCTCTTCTTTATCAGGCGAAACTAAAGCTAATACTTTCATATTCTTTCCAGTTCCGTTTGGTAGAGATACAACTCCTCTTACCATTTCATTTGCTTTTTTTGGATCAACGCCCAACCTAACAGCCAAATCAACAGAAGCATCAAACTTTGTGGTTGTAACCTCTTTAATCAAAGAACTTGCCTCTTCCAAAGTATATACCTTGGTTTTATCAATCTTTGATTCAGATAACTTTCTATTTTTAGAAATTTTTCCCATTATTAAACTATTTTGGTGGATTACCACCTTTAACATTTATACCCATAGATCTTGCCGTTCCAGCAACCATTTTCATTGCTGACTCAATGGTAAACGCATTTAAATCTACCATTTTGTCTTCTGCAATTGCCTTCACTTGATCCCAAGAAACATTTGAAACCTTGTTAATATTTGGTTCACCAGACCCCTTTTTAATTTTAGCAGCCTCAAGTAATTGAACCGCAGCAGGTGGTGTTTTGATAACAAAATCAAAAGATTTATCTTTAAATACAGAAATAACCACAGGAAGAACTTTTCCAGGCTTATCTTGAGTTCTGGCATTAAACTGCTTACAAAAATCCATAATATTAACTCCTGCAGCACCCAATGCAGGTCCAACAGGGGGAGATGGATTTGCAGCGCCTCCTCTTACTTGTAACTTTAAAACTTTATCTATTTCTTTTGCCATACTATTAAATTAGGTTTCGATGGTTTTATTAATGGAAGCAATAAAATCATCAATATGTAACATTTATAGTTTTTCTACTTGCATATAGCTAAGTTCAAGTGGTGTTTTTCTACCAAAAATTTTAACCATAACTTCAAGTTTTCTTTTATCTTCATTAATTTTTTCAATTGTGCCGTCAAATCCATTAAAAGGACCATCAATAACCTTAACGTTTTCACCATGAACAAAAGGAATATTGATATTAGAGTCTTCCTGCAGTGCCAGTTCATCAACTTTTCCTAACATTCTGTTAACCTCACTTTTACGTAATGGAATTGGATCTCCTCCTTTTGTTTCACCTAAAAAACCTATAACGTTAGTGACAGATTTAATAATGTGAGGAACCTCGCCAGCTAAATTTGCTTTTATCATAATATATCCAGGAAAATAAGTTTTGTCCTTTGTCACTTTTTTGCCATTTCTGATTTGAACAACTTTTTGTGATGGAACCAAAATATCTTCAATATAGGACTGCATTCCTACACGTGAAATTTCATTTTCAATGTATGCTTTAATCTTGTTTTCTTGACCACTTACAGCCCGAACTACATACCACTTAAAATTTGAATTACTGCTTGACATTTAATTCATTAATTTAAAAAACTCCTTTATAACTTTACTAAAAACAGAGTCTAAAGCCCAAATGATCAATGAAAATATTATCGAAAAAACTGCGACTAAAATTGTTAAATTCATTCCTTCATTGAAACTTGGCCAACTAACAAAGTTTTTAAGTTCACTATAAGAATCTTTAACATATTTAACTATTTCTGACATATCAATAATATTTTGCACGGGTTGAGAGACTCGAACTCCCGACACCTGGTTTTGGAGACCAGTGCTCTACCAACTGAGCTAAACCCGTAAACATAAGTTAAGGTATTTCGTAAACAAACAAAATACCTTAACTTATATTTGGGTTTTTTTACTAGTCTAAAATTTCTGTTACTTGTCCAGCTCCAACTGTTCTACCACCTTCACGGATAGCAAAACGAAGGCCAACATTCATCGCAATTGGCTGAATCAATTCAACAGTAATTGATACGTTATCACCAGGCATAACCATTTCAACACCGGATGGTAAGGAAATTGTTCCCGTAACATCAGTAGTTCTGACATAGAACTGCGGTCTGTAATTGTTGTGAAATGGTGTATGTCGTCCACCCTCTTCTTTTTTAAGGATGTAAACTTCAGCTTTAAATTTTTTGTGAGGAGTAACAGATCCTTGTTTACAAATCACCATTCCTCTACTAATGTCTGTCTTTTCAATACCTCTAAGAAGGATTCCAACATTATCACCAGCCTCACCTCTGTCTAAAATTTTTCTAAACATCTCAACACCAGTAACAGTTGAAGCAAGTTTTTCAGCACCCATACCAATAATGTCTACTGCATCACCTGTATTGGCAACACCAGTTTCAATTCGTCCAGTTGCAACCGTACCTCTACCT